>JACCDN010937998.1_pt1 | contig 10574 bp, 7 predicted proteins | sample 7441691 | NCBI WGS metagenome assembly JACCDN01 (sample SAMN15323439, study PRJNA562643) | freshwater metagenome | isolation source: river surface water | place: USA:Blue River Watershed | collected 2017-08-16
GACTTATCTATAGAGACTTACGGCTGCGGGTCAGCATCGGATTTTCACCGATTTCCCCTGAGGTCAAACTAGAACTACAGCGTTTGCTGTTCGCCCAATCTAGCAGAGAGCGAGAGCCACTTTAGAAGATGCCGCTAAGACTCGCCAATTGTTTCGCCAAAAGCGCGTAGCCCACGAAGCTCACCGCATCCAAGATGAAATGGGCAAGAATCAGCGGCATCACCCGACCCCACTTGCGGTAGGCCCAGCCGAAGATCAGCCCCATAACAAAGTTGCCGACGATGCCCGCAAAGCCCTGGTATGAGTGGTACAGCGCACGAATGGTTGCGCTAATCAACTGCTGGTGGGCAAACTTCAGCCCCAGTTGGTCAAACCTCTTATACAGGTAAGCCACCATAATCACTTCTTCTTGGATGGCAGCTCGCGCTGCCGATAGCAACAGCATCGGCACCGTCCACCAGTAGCCCGACAAATCGGCCGGCACAACCTGAGCTGCGAGCCCAAGCGCTCGCGCACTTGCGTATAGGGCAAGGCCGGGAATACCGATTACGGCGGCTAGTGCTAGGCCGCGAAGCAGATCCCTGCTGCGAGAAATTGGCCAGATGCCGATTTCGTCGTACGCTTTTTCGCTCTCGCGTCGCAGCAGGTAGAGAACCAAGATTGCCGGAGCAACCGCAAAGAGAATTCCAATCAGTTGGTAACTAAAGTCGAAGAACTCGGCTCGCGCTTGCGATGGGTTTAGGTCTGTGCGCGTGCCACCGATACCCTTCGGCGAAAGCAGAGCTTCGGCAAACCTGAGTAGCGAATAAACGGCAGAGGTGCCGAGGCTCAGCAGCAGAACTAAACCGATTTCGAATCGAATAAAGTTTTTTGACATCAGGTCGTTGCCCGAGTCAGCAGTGCAAGAGCTAGCACCACGATTAGCACCCCACCGATGAGACCAAAGAAGATACGAACTTTTCTCTGTGCGAACTTTCGCAAAGTGTTTCCTGTAATCGCCAGAACCTGTTGCCAGAGTGCCGAACCAACAAAGACACCGATCGCAAAGGTGAATGCGTTAATCAAAATGTTCGAACTTGCAAACTCAGCAACGCTCGGTGCAATTCCTAAGAAGAAGAGAGCGGTTGGCGGATTCACTGCGGTTGCCAAGGTGAAAAGGCCGAAGGTCTTGAGCGCAGTCTTTCCAGACTTGCCTTCTGAAATTTCTGTGGTCTTAGAGCGAATCAGGTCGATGTTTTGAACAAGCATGATGACGCCGAGAGTAAGCAGAATTAGCGCACCGATTTGACTGAGCAGTTGACCCCAGTCTGCGAAGAAAGACGTGATCGCACTTCCGAGCAGAAAAACTATAAGCGCATACAGAAAATCAACCGTTGCCATCGCACTTGCACCCGCGACGCCGTGGCGCCATCCTTTATCAAGTGTCGTGTTGATGAGCATGATGGCCATCGGTCCAACTGGAATCGCAAGAGCGAGTCCGGCAAAGAAACCAATCGCAAATATTTCTGCCACTAGAGTCGACCTCGATTTCGGGCCACCCAAAAGTAGACAGCTCTCGCAATCCTCGAGATAGGCCAAATCGACATCAGCAAGCCCAGTGCACGCCAAAGCAGGTTTGGTTGAAGTTTCAAAATGAAAGCGGCAGCCTCTGCGGCCGGCAGTGGCTTCTCGATTCCGATGATCCAAATCGACTCGTCAAGCTGAGCTTGGGTGAGCCCCGCATGCTTGGCTTCGACTGACTTAGATGGAATGGCTCTAGGAAAAGCTGTTAGGTTGCGCTGCCCCCAGGCCAGCGAGCGCTTGCAAAAGCCGCAATCGCCGTCATAAACAAGTGTCGGGGCAGAAGCAGGCATGGTTTCAGGCTACCAGCCGGGCCTTATCGGTCATTTGTAACGGAAATGTAAAGCAGGGTAATTCTTGGACTTTTCCTTTTGTTCACCCAGAGTTTTCGCCTAGTCTTTAGTTACCCAAGGCTTTGCTGCCACGCACTCCTTGTTACGGGTTCTAGAGCCCTGGGTAAGCGGCAGCAGATCCGAAACAACAAGGAGAAACACAATATGAAAACAAATCGCTTTTTGCGAACTGTTGGCATGATTTCTGCCTCTGCTCTAACCGTTGCAGGTCTTTCGACTGTAGCAATGGCACCAGCGGGCGCAGTAACTCGCTCAACAGTAATCGTTCACTCGGCTGGTGAGATCACATCTCTAAACAGCTCGACTAACGACGGAAACACCGCATACAACGCCAACGTTGCTGCGCTTACGGGCATGGGCTTCACCTATTACGACAACAGCCCGAAGCTCGTTCGCAACACCACGTTCGGTACCTTCGCGGTAACCAAGAACACACCAACTGACTTCCGCATCACATACAACGTGAAGCCGGGTCGTGTTTGGTCAGATGGCACTCCGATTGACGCCGTTGACCTTCTCTTGAGCCACGTTGTTGCTTCAGCAGAATATTCAAAGACCGCTGGTCTTGGTGACCCTGAAGACGCTGATGCGTCTCCAGCTTTTGACAGCGTTGGATACGGTGGTGCTTACAGCGAGAACGTTGTAGGTCTACCAACTCTTTCTGCAAACAAGTTGTCTTTAACTGTTCGCTTCAAGAAGCCTCTTCCTGACTGGGAGCTTTTGGCTCCTGGCCCAAGCCCAGTGCACGCACTTACTTTGATTGCAGAGGGCAAGAAGGGTCTTCAGTCAGCTGCTGTGAACAAGGCTGCAAAAGACAGGTTCTTGAAGGCTTTCACTTCAAAGAACACTGCTCAGCTTAAGAAGATGGGTGACGCTTGGACTAACGCTTACAACGTTCAAACCATCGACTCGAACACCAACAAGCTATTGCTAATCAGCAACGGTGGATTCATTGTTCAGTCGGCAGTTGCAGGCAGCACCTTGACCTTGGTTCGTAACGCACGTTACAACTCGGGTCCAGCGATGGCGACCACCAACCCAATTAAGACTGTTCAGTTCAAGACCATCACCAACGACACCGCAGCAGTTGCAGCGCTTCGTAACGGTGACATCGACATCTACCAGAACGCAAACCCAACGACTGCAGGCAAGGCAATTCTTGACGGCATTCGTTCGGTAACGGTTGAGTCGAAGGTTTCAGGAACCTACTCGCACTTCGGTCTTCGCACCGGAACTGCGTTTGGTGAGACAGCTCCTTACACCGGTATCTTTGCTGGCTCAAGCCAGAGAGCCATCGACTTGCGCACAGCATTCCTATTGGCATTGCCACGCGAGCAGATCCTGTCAACGTTCATCAAGCCACTAAAGGCCGATGCACAGACCATGGATACCCAGTTTGGATTCACCGGAAGCCCAACTCACACCTTTGTGACTAAGAGCTCAGGTGTGTCGTTGTACAAGGAAGGTACTCAGGACGACCGCACTGCTAAGGCACTTGCGCTAGTAAAGAAGTACTACCCGAACGCATCGGCAACCAACGCTGTTGCTCCGGTCAAGTTGTGGTTCGCTAACACAAGCGGTCTTCGCGTCAGCACCTCTCAGCTAATCAAGGCAGAAGCCAAGAAGGCTGGTTTCGACGTTGACACCACCGGTGTTTCGGACTTCCCGAACAAGATGAAGAGCTCAGAATACGACGCAACTTTGTTTGCGTTCGTGCTAACCAGCATCAGCCAGGCTACTGCAACTGCGGTCTACAAGACCGACGGTGGCAACAACAGCTGGGGCTGGGGAACACCAGAGCTCGACAAGATCCTTTCGGGTCTACAGAGCAACTACATGACGACTGCTCAGGCTAACGCCGAGCGTCTGAAGGCAGACAAGATCATCATCGCTAACGCGTATGGTCTACCTCTATATCAGAACGTATCTATGACAGCTTGGTCAAAGGCGCTAAAGGGTGTAAAGCCTGCACCGCTTAGCCCAACCACTGTCTGGAACTACTGGGAGTGGAGCTACTAAGGTCTAAACCCCTTAGTAGCCCGAAGGGGCATCCGAGAAATCGGATGCCCCTTTTTCCAGTTTTTGGGGCAGGGGCTGACCATCTTCATCTAAACTTTTGAAGGGTCACGAAAATGATCAGAATTTCGAGTGCGGCACCGTGGCCGCGGCAAGGTTGACATTTTGTTTGCTTACTTAACCAGACGTTTTAGCATGATGCTTCTCATCATTTTTGGTGCGAGCTTTATTGCCTACAACTTGCAAGCTATTTCTTCTGACCCGACAGCGGGTCTCGCCGAGAGCACAGAAGAAAACAAAGACTACCTAATGGCGAACCTGATTCGTAAGTTGAACCTGGATGTGCCGCCGCCGCTGAGATACTTCATCTGGTTTAGAGGTGTATTGGCCGGACTCTGGGGTCAATTTGATCTAGGCGAAACGCGTCAAGGTTATTCAGTGATTGACGCAATCGGACTTGCAATTCCTGTGACTTTCAGACTTGTTATCGCTGCGACAATTTTGGCAATAGTGCTAGGTATCACCATCGGTATGGTTACCGCTATTCGCCAGTACAGCCGCTTTGACTATGTGATGACATTCATTTCGTTCTTGCTATTCTCACTGCCAATTTTCTGGGTTGCGGTTTTGCTCAAGGAATATATGGCAATTGGTTTCAATGACTTCTTGGCTGCTCCAGAGATTCCGCTGAGCTTCTTGATTCCGTTCAGTTTGGTGGCCGGATTGATCATGGCCGGAATAATGGGCGGTAACCGTCGCCGGTTCTGGATGGTCTTTGTCGGAGTTTCAGCGGGTTTTGCGGCACTACTTCAGTACCTGAGCGCTACCTCTTGGTTCATTAATCCGGGCATAGGCATCATCGGTGTGGGTGTATTTGCTTTCGGTTTCGCTGCGTTGGTAACCCAAATTTCAACCGGTCTTGATAACCGTCCGTCGCTCATAACAGCTTTGGCCTCGGCGTCTATCGTCACAGCAGCATACTTTCCGTTGCAGGGTCTGCTCACTGAAGAAGCAAGCTTCCTCACCGTGCTTGCTGTCTTTGCCTTGACGATTGGCCTCTCGGCCATGGTTGGCTACTTCGTCGCCAATATTGACCGCCGCGTCAACATTCGCACGGGAGTCATCACAGCCTTGCTTGCAACGCTGCCGATAATTCTCGATCGGTTCATGCGGGAGTTCAGCGACTACATGAACTCAGACGCCATTTATCAGCGACCGGTTCCGACCCTGGGTCAGGCAAACGACTTGATGACCCCCGAACAGAAGGCGAACTTCTGGATTAGCGGGCTCGACAGCATCATGCATCTAATTCTGCCGACCGTGGCATTGACATTGATTTCTTTCGCCGGCTATGTGCGATTCTCTCGAGGTAGCCTGCTCGAAGTCTTGAACATGGATTACATTCGAACCGCTCGTGCTAAGGGCTTGAATGAGCGCACGGTTATCGTGCGCCACGGTATGAGAAACGCGATGTTGCCGCTCACCACCATTCTGGTGAACGACTTTGCGGGTGTTATCGGTGGAGCGATTATCACTGAGAGCGTCTTCGCCTGGAAGGGCATGGGCTCACTCTTTAATCAAGCCATCAACTCCTACGACCTAAATCTGTTTATGGGTGTGTTCATCATCGGCGCAACACTGACGGTGACCGCAAACCTAGCTGCCGACCTATTGTTCGGTGTTGTAGACCCACGTATTCGAATCAGAAAGTAAAGCCATGCCAGCTGAAAAAGAAAACAAGGAAACAACCCTTGACAAAAACGAAAACGAAATTGCGCTGCGTGAAACCGAGGGTCTAAGCCAGGGGCAGATCATTTTCAGGCGATTTGTTCGCCACAAAGCCGCAATGACCTCTCTAATCGTGCTTATCTTCATCACGCTTTTCTCGTACACAGCTTCTGGCATTCACCTCGGTGATAGCAATAACAGGATTACTGTTCAGGGCTGGTGGCCTTACCAGATAGATCAGATTGACCCTGAGGGGGCCGTTGCCAGCATGTGTGCAAACGGAATTCCAGGCTGCCCAACTCTTGACCTAATTCCGGAGTTCATCGACGGCACGGGCATGCAAATCGGTGCTCACCCGCTTGGCATGGACACGGTGGGAACCGACTACTTCGCGCTAGTGGTCCGCGGGGCCGAGCAGTCGCTCATGGTTATGCTCATCGTCGGTCTTCTAGGTGTGGTGATCGGCACCGTAATCGGTGCAATTGCCGGTTTCTACGGCGGTGTGGTCGATGCCGTGCTGATGCGCCTTACTGATATGTTCCTCGTTATGCCAACTCTTGTCATCGGGGCGGTGATTGGCTTCAGGTTCGGAAACCTGGGAGTTGTGCCTCTTGCGGTGATGTTGGGATTGTTTGCTTGGATGGGCCTTGCCCGATTTGTGCGAACCGAATTCCTGTCTCTTCGCGAGCGAGAGTTTGTCGACGCGGCTCGAGTCGCGGGAGCATCAAACAGACGAATCATTTTCAAACACATTTTGCCAAACGCCGTTGGTGTCATCATCGTTGCTGGCACCTTGCTGATGTCTGGCGCAATTCTGACCGAATCTGCCCTGAGCTTCTTGGGCTTCGGAGTTAGAGCACCTGACGTTTCTCTTGGGCTCCTGATCAGTCGCTACCAAGACGTGTTTACTGTTGCGCCTTGGTTGTTCTGGTGGCCAGGTGTATTCATTATTGCAATCGCGCTATGCGTCAACTTCATTGGTGATGGCTTGCGCGACGCGTTTGACCCTCGCCAGAAGCGTCGCATCAGCTTGAAGGAGCGCATGCAGGCACGCGAGATGAAGTCAAGTGCAGCAACGAAGGCAAAGGTCTAATTAATGCAAACCTTTGAGACGTTCACGGATGAGCGCAGCGGCAATGCCGCTGTCGCTGCCGAGACTCGCGCTCACCGAGGTGTATTCGTTGGTAACGATTTCGCTGCTCTTGATGAAGTTGAACTTGTAGATGCGTGTGCTCTCACTGATCCAACGCTGCTTGCCGTTTGCGGGTGCGACCCAGACTCGGGTCTTTTTGCCGTTGTGGCTTATGCGAAGCGACCACTTGGTGTCGAGGTCTTCGATGTCTTTGTAGGCGATGGTGACTTTGCTAATCGGGTTTACAACGACGAGGTGGTCATCGTGAAACACCAACTTGGGTCTAACCCAGATAAGAAGCGCTGCGATAACTGCGAAAGCGCCAATGCTGAACTCAATCCAGTTAATGGTGTTTTCTACCGGAAAGAAAACAACTTGGGCCAGATAAAGGCCAACAAGCAGGATGGCAACTGTGGCCCAGGCGAAGTTTCCCTTGGGTCTGAAGACATTCTCTTTATTCATGCATCAATCATCGCAGGCAATTCTGCGGTTCAAGAAGGAAAGTAAAAGATGGCTGAACCAGTACTAAAGGTCTCGAACTATAACGTCGACTTCTGGGTCGACGGGGTGTGGTATCCGGCCGCGATTGACATGAACTACGAGGTTTACCCTGGCAAGACCCTTGCGATTGTGGGCGAGTCAGGCTCTGGAAAGTCGTCGTCGTCGATGGGCCTAATGGGGCTGCTGGCCTCTAACGCCCGTGTCACCGGATCTGTTGAGGTCAAAGGTGTCGACATGCTGCAGGCCAACTCAAACACCGTGCGAAAGTTTCGCGGCAAAGAGGTGGCATACATCTTTCAGGAGCCGATGACCGCTCTTAACCCGGTTTACACAATCGGCTTTCAGATCGTAGAAACCCTGCGACTCCACCTTGGAATGGGCCCGGTGAGTGCTAAGAAGCGCTCCATTGAGCTTCTCGAGATGGTTGACATTCCCGAGCCAGCGAAGTCGTTCGACAAGTACCCTCACCAGCTTTCCGGCGGACAGAAGCAGCGCGCGATGATTGCCATCGCACTTGCCTGTGACCCGGCTTTGCTAATTGCAGATGAGCCAACCACAGCGCTAGACGTGACAGTTCAGGCCGAAATTCTTGACCTTATGCGCGACCTTCGCCACAAGCTGAACTCCGGCATCTTGCTCATCACCCACGACATGGGTGTTGTTGCAGACATGGCAGACGAGATTCTCGTTATGAAGGATGGCTACACGGTCGAGCACAACACCGCTGACCACATCTTCAACCGACCTTCACACCCATACACTCAGCAGCTTTTGGCGGCAGTGCCGAAGCTCGGTTCGGTTGCCGTTCGTGAACTCAAGTTTGAGGGCAACGTAAAGCCTGAGCCGGTGTTGAAGTTGCAGAATGTTGACATCGAGTACCCGAAGCGCGGACGTATCCCAGCTTTCAAAGCAGTTCAAGACTTCAGCCTTGAGATCTACCCGGGTGAGATTGTCGGCCTTGTGGGCGAGTCGGGTTCTGGAAAGACCACCGTTGGTCGCGCATCAATCGGCTTGTTGCCAATCAAGTCTGGTGTTATCAGTGTTGCTGGCAACGACATCAGCAACGGAAACACCAAGAAACTAAGTCAGATTCGTCGCCACACGGGAATCGTTTTTCAAGACCCCGCGTCGTCGCTCAACCCTCGCCTTCCGATTGGCGAGAGCATCGGTGAGCCGATTTTGCTATCTGGCACAGCCAAGGGTGATGCGCTCGACCACATGGTCGAAGAACTGCTCGACTCCGTTGAGTTACCGCGCAGCTATAGAAACCGTTACCCGCATGAACTTTCTGGTGGTCAGCGTCAGCGCGTAGGCATTGCTCGTGCGCTTGCGCTCACTCCTGATCTACTGATTGCCGATGAGCCAACCTCTGCTCTAGACGTGTCTGTTCAGGCTCGTTTTCTAGACCTACTTCAGAACCTTCAGCAGGAGTTGAAGTTTGCCTGTCTATTCATCACTCACGACCTCGGCGTTGTCGACATCTTGTCACACCGAATTGCCGTGATGCAGAATGGCCGTCTCGTTGAAGAAGGATTACGCGACGAGATTCTAAAGACACCTCGCGACCCATACACTCAGCGTCTAATCGCTGCGGTTCCGGTTCCAGACCCAGCAGAGCAGAAGAAGCGCCGCGAGGCACGCCAAGCTGCCAAGTAGTTCAAAGTCTTCGCGGGTGTTTAGAGGGTAACCTTTAGGCACCCGCTAAGTTTTTCGGAGCAAAGTTGAAACGATTTTTTCTTTTTGTGCTTGCTGCACTTATGTTGACTCCCGCGCTCGTTGCTTGTTCACCAACTTCGCTGCAGCAGGGGTCGGTTCTGAACATCGGTCTTACCAATGACTTCAACTCACTAAACGCAGACAATGTCACCGGCGAGGCATCGCTTGCCGTAAACGAAGAGATCTCCAAGCTCACGAACCCTAGTTTCTTCTTCACCGATGCCGCAGGCGTGCTCGTTCCAAACGAGAACTTTGGTTCGGTAGAAGTAGTTAGCGAGAGTCCGTTTCGGGTGCGTTATGCGCTAACTGGCAAAGCCAAGTGGAGCGACGGAGTGGCGCTTTCTGCTCGCGACCTGATGCTCTCGTGGCTGGCGGCTAGGAACCCGGCAGACGCCGGTTTTAACACGGTTAGGGCTGGCTCAGGGCTACGTTTCACCACATCTGTGCCTGTTGTTTCGGCTGACGGCAAGGCGATCGAGATCACCTTCGATCGCGCTGTGGCCGACTGGCAGACAGCAATTACGGTCACCGCCGCGGCCCACGTGGTAGCGCAGCGGGCCTTCGATGCTGAGAGCATCGAGTCTGCCTGGGCTCGCTTTGACGAGGCCATTAGCAGTGCGAATGTTGCCGACCAGAGCCTGCTCAGCAATCAGTATGCGCAGGTCTACCTGGCTCGCGGTTCGCTTCTTGAAATTGCAAAAGTTAGCGCTGGGCCATATCTAGTGAAAGAGTTTCAACCCGGTCAGTTGCTGAGCCTAACGGTCAACCCAGATTTTGCTTGGGGGCCAGCACCGAAAATTGAAACTTTGAACATAAAGTTCTTCTCCGACTCGACAGCGATTTTGTCTGCAATTCAAGATGGCCAGGTTGACATAGCGGCGCCGCAAGAGTCGGGAATCGCGAGCAATGCTGATCTGATTAGCTTGACCAAAGTTGCGGGAGCACGATTTGAGTTTGCGGCAAGCACGGCAATAGAAGCGGTTTTGTTGAATTTTGCCGAGGGCAGCGTTTTCAGCGATTCGACTTCGCCAGATGCCGCGAGCCTGAGAGACGCTTTTCTGAAGCTAGTTCCTCGAGCAAAAATCTTGACGGCTCTGAGCGCAGACAACCCAGTGATTGAAGCTAGATCGTGGATCTACGCGAATTCATCGAACTACTACGCGCCGTTCATTCAGTCGAATGGCTCGCACGATTATTTGGTGCAAGATGCCGAGCGGGCGCAAGAGCTTGTCGAACAGAGTGATGCGCAAACCCCCGTTGATGTGCGTGTGCTTTTTGATGCGAACAATCCAAGAGCGAAAAAGGAATGGCAGTTGTTAGGCGAATACGCCAGCTCGGCAGGGTTCAACCTGATCGATGTCTCTAGCAAAGACCCAAGAACAGTCTTTACAGCCGGAGGATTCGACGCATTCATAACCACGGTCAAGTTAGCCGCGGAGTTAAACGGAGACCCGTACTGGTTCACCGGAAACTCGGTTGGCAAATTCACGAGCGCCAAAATCGACTCGCTGCTGGCTAAATATGCCGCCGAGTCAAAGCCGCTCGACCAGATCTCGGTCTTGAAAGAC
>JACCDN011222839.1_pt1 | contig 10574 bp, 10 predicted proteins | sample 7441691 | NCBI WGS metagenome assembly JACCDN01 (sample SAMN15323439, study PRJNA562643) | freshwater metagenome | isolation source: river surface water | place: USA:Blue River Watershed | collected 2017-08-16
CCGCAAGGTGATGAATTCTTTAAGCAATGGGGTCTTACCAAAGAAAGACTTCGATTAGCCAAGCCAGATGCCATCGTGATGCACCCAGGACCTATGAATCGTGAAGTAGAGATCGCCAGTGATGTGGCAGACGGTCCTCAGTCAGTTATCCTCAAGCAAGTGACCTTCGGTATTGCAGTGCGCATGGCAGTGATGTCGATTGTTGCGGGAAATTAAAAGCGAAGACTAAAGATAGAACTAAAAGAAAAGTAATTAAAATGAAAAAAGAATTTAAAAAACAGATAGCAAGTAAAAATAAAAGAAGAATAAAAAGATAAGAAAAGAAACAAGACGGAAGAAAAATTATAGACAGATATGGCCAAGGAAAATTCCTTGGCCATTTTCATTGGGTCAGCAAGGATCAACTTTGATAATGCCAAATGGAAAATCGGAAGGTGTTAAAGAAATCTTCACGTCATACCCAATCACGGTGATGGCATGAAGTAGGCGCAAGAACTCAACATGCTTGTGATCTCCATTAAAGAACTGAATTGACTTGCTTGAATTAAGACCAAGACTACCCATGCATGTGATGGGATTAAAGTTCTTGAGTTTGGCTTTTTGAATGAAGAATTCGCAGGCACGATTCTTGGTAGTAATCATGGATACTGGCTTTGCGTCCATTTCTAATTGAGTCACAAGAGCGGCATTCATGGCTGCTGCTTGTTCACTATTGGTTCTTGATTGATGTGGAAAATACTTCATGCGAATACCCATTGATATACCTCTTTCTTAAAGTTGAGTAGGAAAAACATCGAATAAAGAGGATAGTCAGATTTGTGTAGAGAATGATTCTGATTTTGTTGTGGGAAGTGGCCTACATGTATGAACTTAATGATTAATTTGATAAAAAAATTATCAGTTAATCATTTTTAGATTCTTAAAATACAAAAATGCCATAAAAACATGATGTTAAACATAAAAAAACAATAATAAAATGCATCATCACCAACATATCCTCATTAATCGATACTTAAAGAATTAAATGCTTATACATACACCAAAGGGGTAACCTTAAAAGAAGTGAATGCCAGTGCCTTTGTCACTTTGGGTGGGGGAAAAAAGGGTTTTCTAGGCCCGCCCAAGTATCAATAACAAAATCTCAGCAATCAATCCTTAGAACGTTTTAGAGTATTTGTTAAATGCTCAAAGTAAGGATCTGCCTATTTTGCTCAGTGAAAGAGCGCTTTGCAGAAAAGTTCTCAAGATTAATCTGATGCCAAGTTCATGAGCATGAGTCTCAAGCGAGGGTTTGGTATTGATGGGGTTTGACTTGTGGGTGAAATTCAATGCTACTTCAGGAGGATCCCTTCAATCAGCTAAAAAAATACGCTAAGAAGGCATCAAAACGATTTACTTGTCCGCACTTTTGGCATATCCCTAGGGTCAGTATTTAATTTGAAAAAAAGTAATTCACTTTCTTGGACTTCTACCCAAGTCATGAGGATTTTAGAAAATTTGTTAGGTTTGAATTGAACTTCTGCGTGGTCTTTGGTTTCGAATGAAATTCCACTAAACAAAAAATACTTAATGACACTTACAATACATATAAAATAATGCTTAAGTTATTCATTACTTAGGTATTGCATCATTAAGCAATAAAGAGTCAATATAAAAGTATTAATTAAAGCATTTAAAATGCAGATCGGTTCAATACGTATGTCAGAACAATCTTTCAACACATTCTCTAAAGATGAAATCTCACTTAGAGACATCATTGATTTCTTAGCTGAATCTTGGAAAACGATTATGCTGGGCGGTGCAGTCGGGGGATTGCTTGGGTTGGGATATGGATTCATGATGCCCTCAATGTATCAAGTCACTGCAAATCTTCAAGTTGCCAAAGTTGCAGGCGCCGATGTGGAAGCCCCAGCTTTATTGGTGGAAAAATTAAAAATGCCTATGTATTACTCACAAAAAACATATGGGGCATGCGGTGTCATGGAATCCACTGATCCTGGAGCAATAATTGCAAATACACTCAAGCCAACCTTGTCAAAAAATACCCCCATTATTTATATTTCATACCGGAGTGGAAGTCCAGAAGATGCTAAAAAATGTTTAGAGAGTGTATTAGATGATATTCGTTTTAATCAGGGTCGTTTAGTAAAACCAATTCTAGAAAGCAAGAAAAATCAATTGGCTAATTTGAAGCTAAAGCTTGAGTCGGCTGAAAAGATTTTGAAGATTTTGCCCAAACAAAATAGTCAATTTGACTTTACTGATTTAAAGTTTTCGTCGTCTGCACTATTGCTTGCCACAACTTTGAGCAAAGAAAGTGAAACTCTAGAATTGAGAGCTGCGATCTCTGATCTAGAAATTTCATTGCTTGAGCCTCAAACCATAGAAACATTTTTAAGTACTTCAATCTACGCCCCTAATCAAAAAGTTTCTCCTAAACGAGTCATGATTCTTGTGAATGGGGCGATGTCTGGTTTATTCATCGGATTTTTCCTAATGATAGCTAAGCGAGCCCATAGTGCTTATAAGACATCTAATCAACGGCAAAGATCTGGCTCATCAACAAGTTAAAAATTTAAAAGTAAAAAAATTCATATCTATGAGGTGGCATGTAATTCATACCAAGGTCGGAGAGGAGTTCAGAGCCCTTGAAAATCTTCAGGCTCAGGGTTTTGAAGTCTTTTTGCCAACCTGTCAAGTTCAGAAAAAGTTACAGGGAAAAATAAAATTAGTGATTGAGCCATTGTTTAGACGCTACCTATTTATTCGCTTGTCTGATGTGAGTGGTAATTGGTATCCTATTAGGTCAACTAGAGGTGTCTCACAACTTCTTAGATTTGGCTCTTCAATAGAGCCAGTAGAAATACCTGAAACGATTATTGATTATTTAAAACAACGCTGTGCAAAAGAAGAGCCTTTACATGAATTATTTAAGCCTGGAGAAATGATTGAGATTACACAAGGCCCATTTAAAGGTTTCGTAGGTTTTTTTAAAAAAATTCAAACCTTGCCTGATGGCTTAACCAGAGCAATGTTACTTGTTGAAATATTAGGCTCAGTTCAAAATCTTCAAATTCAACTATCGCAATTGCGAAAATTGAGTGTTTAATTAGCTCATCAAATACTCTATGAGTTGAAGTAATTGTTTAAGTAGCTACTACGTAAGAAATAAAAATAATAAACCATAGAATTTTTTAGCAGTTATTGGATTACTTCAGTAATTTGAAGATGCTAGGAGTTTTGAACTTTACCACTGCGTTGTAAATTATCATATACGAAAGGCAAAACAACAAGGCAAAGCACTGTAGGATCCAAGTTGATTGCCACCAAATAATTGCTGGAAATACAGCCAAGCTCGACAAGAGCCATAAGTAAGGTGAGGTCTTAGCATTTTTAGCATACGATGCAGTTTCTTTGGATTCATGCACTTCTGCCCATCGAATTACACGACGATAAATCAGTGAATGAAAGTGTGCTCCATCAGGTAGACCGGGATTTTTCCCCTGATGAACCTTGCGTCGCCAAATGGTAAAGAGTGTTTCAAAAATAGGGTAAGCATTCACCAGTAGAGCAAACCATGGAGACACGCTTGAATTGCGAATTACCAACAAAATAGACAAAGTAGCTATTAAGTATCCAATTAAGTAAGCGCCACCATCGCCTAAAAATATCAAACCCCTTGGGTAGTTCCAGATGAAGAAACCGCCAATGGCTCCAGTCACAATCAAACAGATTGAAGCTAAGACAAAATCATTGGCACTGAACGCCACGTAACCAATGGCCAATAGGCTGATTATTCCCACCATACTTGCTAAACCATTGAAGCCATCAATAATGTTATACGCATTAGACAGACCGGTTACAGCAAGTACGGTAAATGCAATTGCAACCATACTGATACTCATGAATGAGTCAAGACCTGGTACATCTATGCGTGTAATTAAAGCATTTAAAAGATGAATGCCAAGGCTAGCAGAAATCGCTATGGCAATTAGACGGGTTTTGACGCCCATTTTTTTAGTGAGATCCTCAAACAAGCCAACCACAAAAGCAGGTAGGGCACAAACACAAATTTGAAGCAGCAATAAACCTTTTTCAAGTGAAAGGTTGCTATGTGCAACCCAGGCTGTGATCATTAGAGCTAAAAAAATACCAATGCCACCAATTCTGGGTACGGCATGCTTATGAAACTTCTGGGGGCCTGATAAATCATGATCACTGCTTACTTTCTCATGAAGATTACGATATCTGATCAAAAGAAGGGTTGAAGCAAGGCTGACAAAAAAAGCGAGAACTAATAATTTCATATTTTATAATTATAGTTTTTAGAGCCTTCAAAAATTTAATAATTGAAATAATCTAGTTATAATGTTCAAAATTGAACGCTAATGCTAAAGTTAAACAATTAAATATTTCATAAGTAATTGAAATTATTGAATTAAATATTTTACACTAAGAAATTTGGTGCGGCGGTAGCGTTACAAAATCTATCAATCAACCTCCCGTGACCTCAGAACTCAAATTTCGTGTACTTAGACTTTTAGAGTCAAACCCCCACTTAACTCAAAGAGAGCTATCCAAATCTTTGGGTGTCAGTTTGGGCGGCGTCAACTACTGTTTGAATGCTTTGGTATCAAAAGGGTTGGTCAAAATACAAAACTTTAAGAACAATAAAAATAAGTGGGTATACGCTTATTTATTAACGCCTCAGGGTATTGCGGAAAAAACATCTTTAACTGCGAGCTTCTTGAAGTGTAAGATGAAAGAGTATGAAATGCTCAAGACTGAGATTGAAGTTCTCCAATCCGAAGTAATGCCCCTCATCATGAAGGAAAAAAACCTTGAGAAAGAAAAATGACTCAGTTTTGGTGACCGGGGCTGATGGTTTTATTGGCTCGCATCTCACCGAGCTACTTATTAAAAATGGATACCGAGTTAAGGCTTTATCTCAGTATAATTCATTTAATTATTGGGGCTGGCTGGAAGATGTTGATTGCACAAACGAAATTGAAATCCTCAGCGGCGATGTCCGTGACTCCCATTACTGTAAACATATTACAAAAGATGTAGATATTATCTTTCATTTGGCATCATTAATTGCCATACCGTATTCATATGTAGCACCCGACAGCTACGTGGATACCAACGTAAAGGGCACGTTAAATATCTGTCAGGCGGCGCTTGAAAATGGTGTCAAGCGTGTCATCCATACATCAACCAGTGAAGTATATGGCACCGCCCAATATGTGCCTATTGATGAAAAGCACCCTTTGCAGCCACAGTCGCCTTACAGTGCTTCAAAGATCGCTGCTGACGCTGTGGCAATGAGTTTTTTCAACGCATTTGATCTACCGTTAACTATTGCACGTCCTTTCAATACCTTCGGTCCGCGACAGTCTGCGCGCGCAGTTATCCCAACCATCATCAGCCAGATTGCAAGTGGCAAGAAGCAAATTAATCTAGGAGACGTTACCCCTACTCGTGATTTCAATTATGTAATCGATACTTGTCGTGGCTTTCTCGAGCTTGCTTGTTGCGATAGTGCCGTCGGTGAGACGGTGAATATTGGTTCTAATTTTGAAATTTCGGTTGGAGATACTTTAAATTTGATTCGAGAGCTAATGAATAGTGATGTTGAGTTTCTAGTCGATGAGCAACGATTACGTCCAGGTAAGTCTGAGGTTTTTCGTTTGTGGTGTGATAACACGAAGATCCGAGACCTAACTGGATTTGAGCCAGAATATGACATCCGAGAGGGGCTCAAGGCAACTGTGGATTGGTTTACGCAACCAGAAAATTTAGCTAAATACAAAACCAATATCTATAACGTCTAACGTACAAATGTTCGACTCCCTCATCCGTTTTATACGAAGCCAATATCAAACAAACCATTTCATTCCGCTGCATGCGCCGGTATTCAGGGGTCGTGAACGAGAGTTGGTGACTGATACTATCGATTCAACCTTTGTATCCAGCGTTGGAGCCTATGTCGACCGCTTTGAAAAGGATATGGCCACCTTCACTGCCAGTCCATGTGCAGTTGCAGTGATGAACGGTACGGCTGCCCTCCATATTGCTCTGAAGTTGGCCGATGTGGTCCAGGGCGATTTGGTCATTACGCAGTCGCTGACCTTTGTGGCCACCTGCAATGCTATTGCATACTGCGGTGCGGAACCACTGTTTGTGGATGTTGATCGTCACACGTTGGGACTATCTTCGGTCGCTGTTGAAGCCTGGCTTGCCGAACACGCTCTAGTCGACGATCACGGGGACTGCCGCACCCGCGTGGGTTATCGTCGTATCCGCGCCTGTCTGCCTATGCACACCTTCGGTCATCCAGTTGAGTTAGATGAGTTAATTGCTGTATGCGATCGCTGGAAGCTAATCCTGGTGGAGGACGCTGCTGAGTCGCTAGGTAGTTACTACAAGGGTCGCCACACAGGTAACTTTGGCGCCATCGGTGTCCTGAGCTTCAACGGCAATAAGATAATGACCACCGGTGGTGGCGGTATGCTGCTGACCAACAAGGTCATCGGTAAGCGCGCTAAGCATTTAACAACTACTGCCAAGATCCCGCATCCATACGAGTTCGTACATGATGAGCTCGGCTACAATTATCGTTTACCCAACTTGAATGCAGCTCTTGGTTGTGCGCAGTTGGAGCAATTACCCTTTTTTCTCGCATCTAAAAGAGTTCTCGCTGCCCGCTATATCGAGTTCTTCAAGGATACTGACCTGCAGCCTATCACTGAACCTAATGGCTGCAGTTCCAACTACTGGTTGAATGGGGTTATCTGCAGAGACGGTGAGCAGCGTGACGCACTTCTAAAATCGACCAACGACGCTGGCATCATGACGCGTCCGATATGGACGCAGATGACCCGTTTACCGCTCTACATAAATGCTTTACATGGACCACTGGATAACGCTAAGTGGCTTGAGGCGCGGGTCGTCAATCTCCCGAGCAGTGTGCTGCCAGAGGCATATATTTGATGATTCAAATTGGCATTTTTGGCACGTCAGGTATGGCAAGGGAGGCTGGTGATATTGCTTGGGAGCTTGGTTTAGAGCCGGTTTATGTAGCGCGCGATCAGGCTGAGCTAGAGGCTTTCCGATTCCCAGACCAGGTCATCATCGAAGCTGATGTCGAACGCTACCAGGACATTGGCTTTGTTATTGGTATCGGCAACAATGGAATTCGTCAACGCATTGCTCAGCGCTATAGAGGGCTCCTGCGTTTTGCTAATTTGATTCATCCGAGCGCATCCTTTGGAAAGGGGCAGAGGGAGTTGGTTGAAAATAAGCAGGGCGTTATTATTTGTGCCGGAGTTCGCTTTACCAATAATATTCAAGTTGGAGACTTTTGTATTTTCAACCTTAATTCAACCATCAGTCACGATGTTGTTATCGATGAATTCGTATATGTAGCTCCAGGCGTCCAAATCACCGGCAATGTTCATGTTGAATCACGTGCTTGGTTAGGAATTGGTGTTGCCATTAACCATGGAAATACAAGTCTGAAGAGACGCATAGGTGTAGATACAGTTATTGGTTCTGGTGCTGTTGTAGTGAGTGATTGTGAACCTAATGCGATCTATGTGGGAATTCCTGCAAGGAGAGTCAAATGAGGACATTGATCATTGCTGAAGCTGGTGTTAATCATAATGGTGAGATCGGCATCGCTAAAAAGTTAATTGCCGCGGCCGCGGCGGCTGGAGCTGATCTGGTTAAATTCCAGACCTTCATAGCAAAAAATATCGTTTCTGCGTCAGCCCCCAAGGCTGAATACCAAAACAAAACAACAGCGATTAGTGAAAGCCAATTTGAGATGCTTCAAAAACTTGAGCTCTCGCAGGAAGATCATGCCGTACTGATCGAAGAGTGTCGAGCATGCGGAATCGGTTTTTTTTCAACTGCGTTTGATTTCCGGAGCTTTGATTTGCTTATGGATCTAGGTTGCCTTGAACAAATCAAAATTCCTTCTGGTGAAATAACCAATTTACCTCTGCTGCGTTATATGTCCCGCTTCGGCAAGCCTTTGATGCTATCGACAGGTATGGCTAATCTAGGGGATGTTGAAGCTGCGATTGAGACTATTGAAGCAGCTGGTACACCACGGCACTTGATAACAGTTTTACACTGTACAACGGAGTATCCAACGTCAATGGAAGATGTAAACCTTCGGGCAATGGTGGCAATGAAGAGGGCATTTGGTGTGAATACAGGTTACTCGGACCATACGCCAGGTATTGAGATTTCAATCGCAGCCGTTGCTTTGGGGGCAGCCGTCATCGAAAAGCACTTCACCCTGGACCGTAATTTGCCTGGCCCAGATCATAAAGCTAGCCTAGAACCAGGAGAGCTCAAAGCAATGATTGAAGGCATTCGCAATGTTGAGCGCGCTCTTGGAGATGGCGTAAAGCGCCCCAGTCCCAGTGAGCTAAGAAACAAGGCTGTGGCGCGCAAATCCCTGGTTGCTATTCGCCCAATCCGTGCGGGGGAGGTCTTTAGCTCCGAAAATATAGGAGCTAAACGCCCAGGTACTGGCTTATCGCCCATGCGCTGGGACGAGGTGATTGGTCGAATTGCAACTAAAGATTTTGTTGTCGATGAATTGATTATCCTATGAGTCGAAAAATCTGCGTCATTACAGGCACACGAGCTGATTACGGATTACTGCGTTGGGTAATGCAGGGTATCAAGGATGATTCTGAATTGATTCTGCAGGTCATAGCGACTGGTATGCACCTATCACCTGAGTTTGGTCTCACTTTTCGCGAGATAGAAAGCGACGGTTTTCAAATCAACCGTAAGATTGAAATTTTGACGAGTTCAGATACGTCAGTGGGCATCGCAAAATCAATGGGTTTAGGTATGATAGGTTTTGCTGATGCATTAAGTGAATTAAAGCCAGATTTGATCTTGGTGCTGGGTGATCGGTTTGAGATATTTGTAGCAGTATCAGCAGCATTGGTTGCTCGTATACCTGTTGCGCATTTGCATGGTGGAGAAATCACTGAGGGTGCATTTGATGAGGCGCTTCGTCACTCCATAACGAAAATGTCACACCTACACTTTGTCGCAGCACAAGAATATAGGCAACGAGTGATTCAACTTGGCGAAGAACCGAATCGAGTTTTCTTGGTTGGAGGGTTGGGTATCGATAACATCAATCGATTGAAATTGCTCAGTCGTGCTGAGTTAGAGGCATCAATCGACTTTAAGCTCGCCAACAAAAATCTGCTGATTACTTTTCATCCTGTCACCTTAGGAAATTCTAGTGCCCAGAAGCAGATGGCGGAACTCTTGGAAGTTTTAGCAGGTTTGGAGGACACTAACCTTATTTTCACTATGCCAAACGCCGACAATAATAGTCGCGCGTTAATTAAAATGGTGGAACAGTTTGTAGTTCATCACGCTAATGCTCGCGCCTATACATCCCTAGGACAACTACGCTACCTTTCATGCATAGCACAGGTTGATGGGGTTATCGGCAATTCTTCCAGTGGTTTAACTGAAGTGCCAAGCTTCAAGAAAGGCACGATTAATATTGGAAACCGTCAAGGTGGGAGGTTGTGCGCAAAAAGTGTGATTAATTGTGAGCCTACACGTCAGAGTATCCAATCTGCATTGAAAAAGCTTTACTCCAAAGACTTTAAGGCCACTTTAAGCCAAGTAAAAAACCCCTATGGCGAGGGCGGAGCAAGTGATAAAGTGGTTCAAGCTATCAAAAAATATCCACTAAAGGGAATCGAGAGAAAGTCTTTTTATGATCTACCTTTACCTTGATGTGCGATGTAAAAAATGAAATCATTAGAACAAATCTGGCGTAAAGCCATTCTCCTCTCTGACGCTACTATTCAGCAAGCTATCAGGAATCTAGATGAGGTCGCAATAAAGATCGTCCTAGTTGTTAATAAGGCGGGTCAATTGGAAGGTACCATATCTGACGGTGACATCAGGCGCGGTCTACTTAAAGGATTGGGGTTGAACACCCCGATTTCAAATATCATTCATACGAACTCGTTAGTTGTTCCGCCTGAAATGGCGCGTGACATGGTCAAACAGTTGATGGTGGCCAATAAGATTCAGCAAATCCCCGTTGTTGATGAACATCGCCATATTGTGGGTCTTCATCTTTGGGATGAAATCACAACTCCTCCTGCGCGCCCCAATATCATGGTGATTATGGCTGGTGGCAAGGGTACTAGGTTGCGCCCCCACACGGAAAGTTGCCCTAAGCCAATGCTCCTTGTGGCTGGAAAGCCAATGCTGGAACACATAATTGCGCGTGCCAAGTTAGAGGGTTTTAGCCATTTTCTACTTGCAGTTCACTATTTGAGCCACATGATTGAAGATTATTTTGGTAATGGTGAGAGTATGGGTGTCAGGATTGATTACCTTCGCGAGCACACTCCGCTGGGTACAGCCGGAGCATTAAGTCTCCTTAATCCGGTACCTGAGCAGGCGTTTATTGTTACCAATGGCGATGTAATAACTGATATTCGGTACGGGGAGCTTCTTGACTTTCACTCACGGCACAGCGCTGCAGCGACTATGGCGGTGCGCTTACA
>JACCDN010341089.1_pt1 | contig 10572 bp, 11 predicted proteins | sample 7441691 | NCBI WGS metagenome assembly JACCDN01 (sample SAMN15323439, study PRJNA562643) | freshwater metagenome | isolation source: river surface water | place: USA:Blue River Watershed | collected 2017-08-16
ACGTCCGGTCTGATGCCGAGCACCATAGAAATTTTTGGCAAAACTATCTTTCTTCAATCTTCCACGGGTCCCACAATCGGGACTCGAAGCGAATGTCATCTGCCGCACTCTCAGCCAAGGTTGACGATGAAAAGAACATTAAGATCGTGTCCGATGTTAGGGACATGAAGCCGTTGGCGTAGCCTGCTGGGATAAGCAAGGCCCCGGGCTTTGCACTCGTAAGCACAAATCTTTCAACCGGGAGATCTGGAGAAGGATTCTCCCAGTCATCAACTTTGACCCCAGCCACGATCGCAGAGCCCTGAAGGCAAACGACAGCCTTCGCCTCATGCTTGTGCCCATGCCAGGCTCGAATGAAGCCTTGCTTGTGATTTTCTACAACATAAAACCGTTTGTAACCTGCGAGTGAAAAGTCGTTTATGAACTTCAGCGAACCGCGGTCATCTACCGCTAGTCCACCTGGCAGGAATTCCAGCTTATCCATTACTTGACACCAAGGATTCCCTGAAGGGCTGCGACGTTGCTGAATCTTGGCAAATTCACATCAGGGATTCGGTTCTTAGAGATGGCGTCATAGATTTCCTTGATGCCATCGTCAATTGACCACTTGGGCTTGAAACCTAGCTCGGTACGCGCCTTGTCACTTGAAACTGCGTAGTTTCGAGCATCCTGGAATGATGATTCAGTTACCTTTAGAACTGCCCCGGGAACCTGTTCTTGGATTCTCTCGGCGAGGGCGATGATCGTCACATTTTCGGTATGAAGGTTGTAAACCCCGGCTGTGTGGGTATCTATGTGTGGAACCATCGCTGTCGCGACATCTCGAACGTGAAGGAGTGGCCTGTATTGTTGCCCTCCAAACACGCTCATTTGCTTCTCGCGAATTGCTCTAATTGTCAGGACGTTGAGGACCAAGTCGACTCTCAATCGCGAATACGTGTCACTGAGCCCAAAGAGTGTCCCTAGGCGAAAAATCAAGGTCTCGTTAGGAGCGGCCAGCAAGACTTTCTCAGCCTCAATCTTAGATTCCGCATATAGCGACAATGGATCAAAAGGACTGGATTCATCAAGCAGGCCATCCTGAGCGCCGTAAACACTGCAGGTTGATGGAAAGATGATCCGACCTGAGAAATTAGCTACCAAATTCTTTACGGATTCGACGTTGGTCTGCATTGTGAGAGCGGGGTTTAGTGCGCAGGCTGGATCTCCTACAAATGCCGCGAGCCAGACTACTGTGTCGGCCCACTCTAGGTGAGGCTTCAAAGAATCAATGTCGTTAATATCGCCGTAGGCAAAATCAACATCTTTCAGGTACGCGTCCTCGTATACCAATTTGTCAAAAACTCTGACCTCGTGACCTGCTTCTAGCGCGGCGTCAACAAGGTAACCGCCGACATAGCCAGCTCCACCAGTGACTAAAACTTTTGACATGCTTAATGCCTCTCAATCGGCCCAATACCCAGTTGCAAGTCTACTAGCCGACAGTGAATGAGGGCAGACGGCCACGGATCTTGTAGGCAGTATTTCCAAGGCTTACTTCGCCAAAGATGTGGCCCCGAAAGAGCAATTTCTCTAGCGGGCAGTGAATTCGCGGAGTGCGCTCTCTAGAAGTTCGAATTCGTGGTTCATTTCATAGTGATGGTTTCCAACGAACAGGCCGTTCTCGTGTGCCTGATCTGCGTTTGGCATCAGGCCCAGTTCAGCATGGGGGAGGTGCTTCAGAACAGGGTTTCTCGCGAAATTTCCAGCAACAATTGGTCTGACGGCGACATTGGCTGCTCGCAGGGCAGAAATAAGGCCTTTTCTCCTGCCGGTCAAGATGCCTTTGAGAATGAGTGAAAATCCAAACCATGAGCTTTCTCCGAGCTCCTTTTGAATTTGAATGTCTGGGAAGCGCTCCATCAGGTTTTTGAACTTAAGCGCATTCGCTCTCCGCCCTGAAACGATGGAGCTCAATTTCTTTAGCTGCTCCGTCCCAATCGCCCCCTCTAACTCCAAAGGCCTGAGGTTATAGCCAGGTAGCACAAACCTGAAAAGATCCTCAAAGTCATCGCCAGTCTTGTCGTGGACATAGTTTTCGCTCGGAAGCTCACGAGTCCAACCGTGGGCTCTGAGGCTTGTCATGACTTGCTTTAGCTCAAGAGAATCCGTCACAGAAAGACCACCTTCCATGGTGGAAATGTGGTGACTGAAAAAGGAACTGAAGGTTCCTATCTCTCCAAATGTTCCGGCAAGTTTGCCATCGTAGGTCGCTCCCATGGACTCACAGTTGTCCTCGATCATAAACAGTGAGTGCTGATCTGCCAATTGCCTGATTTCAGTTAGTTCAGATGGATTTCCCAGAAGGTTTACGACCACGATTCCAGCAGTTTTCGATGTGATAGCAGCAGCAATTGAATTCACAGAGGCATTCAAAGTTTCCAGGTCAATGTCTACAAACTTGAGCTTGAACCCGAGTTGAGTGATTGGGTAGTAAGTCGTGCTCCACGAAACCGCCGGCACAATTACCTCATCGCGGCTCTCACCAGGGTTCAATGAGGAGTATCGGATTGCCGCCAAGGCAAGAAGATTCGCGGAGCTTCCGGAGTTGGACATGACCGCAAAGTTCGTTCGAAAATTAGAAGCGAATTGGCCTTCAAAGTCCGCCACTCTTTTGCCCATCGTAAAGTTACCACTGGCGATTACTTCCTGAATCGCCGCGTACTCTTTGTCGTCCCATGTAGTGGTCGCCAGTGGGTAGTCTCTCATGGTCTATATTCCTTTGAGTTAGCCAAAAACCAATCGTAGGTTTTGGCGATTCCTGTTCGCAATTCAGTTTTTGGGTTCCAGCCAAAGCTCTTTCTCGCATAAGACGAGTCCATCAATTTCGACTGCATGCCTTCTGGCTTGCTTAAATCATGCTTTAGCTCGGCTATTACCCCTAGCGAGTCGAGCGCGGTTTGATAAAACTCGTTAATGCTGTAATCAATGCCGATTCCAACGTTTAGCACAGGCGGCAATGTGTCTAAGTTTCGAGACTTTCCTGCTATCCACTCCGAGAGATCGTCGATGTAGGTGAACTCCCTCCTAGCATTCCCTGAGCCCCAGACATCGATCTCCTTGGATCCGCTCAGCTTGGCTTCGTGGACCTTGCGAATCACAGATGCGAGCAGGTGGCTACTTCCTGGGTTGAAGTTGTCACCAGGTCCGTAAAGATTGGAAGGAATGATGGTTTTATAGTTGACGCTCAGAGAGCGTGAGGCGTATTCGCAGAGCTTAGATCCGGCGATTTTCGCAATCGCATATCCCTCGTTGGTGGGTTCGAGCGGTGCTTGGAGGAGGTCACCCTCTACCAAGGGCTGCCTGTAATCCCTTGGGTACATGCAGCTGCTTCCGATGTAAAGAAGGTTTTCAACCCCATGCGTCAAGCTGGTTGTAATGATGTTGGAATCCATCTGCAAATTGTCTGCTAAGAACTCAACTGGGTGAGAAATATTGGCTTGAATCCCGCCGACTTTGGCGGCCGCATGAATCACCAAATCTGGGGCAAAGGCCTTGAGCTGCTTTTCGAAGTCAGTCCTGCTCCTTAAATCTAGGTCTGCCCTCGTAAGTGGCAGTACCTCGTGTTCTTGGGACGATTGGTAAGTTCGCAAAAGAGCTGAACCGAGCATTCCCGCCGCACCGGTAATAAGAACCTTCATTGACCTTTAGCTTCCCCAGAATTGGCAGATTTGTATTGTAAGTTTAGGTGTTGGAACGAGGAATCAGCGTGAAAAAAGCCTTCATAACGGGAATTACCGGCCAAGACGGTTCGTACCTAGCCGAATTTTTACTTCACAAGGGCTACGAAGTCCACGGGCTCATCCGGCGCGCTTCAACATTCAACACTCATCGGATAGACCACTTGTTCCAGGATCCCCATGTAGCTGGATCACGACTTCATCTCCACTACGGCGATCTTTCAGACGGGTCTCGACTGACAACTTTGCTATCTACCATTCGCCCGGATGAGGTTTATCACCTAGCGGCCCAATCCCATGTTCGTGTTTCTTTTGACGAACCGGAGCACACCGGAGATGTCACAGGCTTGGCCACAACCAGGTTGCTTGAAGCTATTCGGCTTGTATCCCCAGAGTCAAAGTTTTACCAGGCCTCCAGTTCTGAAATGTTTGGCGCTACTCCACCGCCACAGAACGAGGAGACGCCCTTTTATCCAAGGAGCCCCTACGGCGCTGCGAAGGTTTATTCCTATTGGATGACCCGAAACTATCGCGAGGCCTATGGCCTTTTCGCTTGTAACGGAATTCTGTTTAATCACGAGTCCCCTAGGCGCGGAGAGACTTTCGTCACAAGGAAAATCACTCGAGCGGCTGCTCGAATCAAGCTCGGCCTGCAGGATAAGTTGTTTTTGGGCAACTTGGATGCAGTGCGAGACTGGGGATACGCCCCGGAATACGTTGAAGCCCAATGGCTTATGCTCCAGGCAGATCAGCCCGATGACTACGTCGTAGCTACAAATACCGCAGCCACCGTCGCTGATTTCCTAGAGGCATCATTCGGAGCTCTGGATTTGGATTGGCGAAAGCATGTCGAATTTGACCCGAGGTACTTAAGGCCGACAGAAGTTGATGCATTAATTGGGGATTACTCAAAAGCAAAGAGACTGCTGGGCTGGGAACCTGAAACCTCAATTGAAGAGCTTGCTCAGTCGATGGCCCTGTTCGATTTCGCTGCGGTCAAAGACCCCAGCTTACGAATTGATACGCCAAAGTTCAGACTTTAGAGGAGATTAATCTCTCACAGTTGTACTGCGCGTCCAGCATCGCCAAGAAGGTGGGGTGGCCATGCCCTCCAGATTCAAAATTACCGGCCCCTAGTGCGATGATGTTTATGGAGTCGTCATTAAATCTGACGTGGGTACCCCAGTAATGCGCGGCATCAACAAATTGTGTAGTTCGGTGGACAGAATTTCCGTTGAATGCTCCACCGAGAGTTGATTTGATTTTCCGCTGAAGAGTCCGAGCAAAGCCCCTGATCTCTTCATCGGGGACGTGTCCATCGAGTCGAATGTTAGTCACAAATCCGGATTCCCTTTCGATCGCAATGAGCAGGGTTCCCAATTCGTAGTCAACTACACAAAGAGCGGTCAAGGATCTGGGAATTCGTGATCTAAGCAGCACCAAACCCCAAAACTCATGGATTTTCCTGAGCAGTTTCAGCCCGATCAATTCTTTCACAGATCCAACTGAGCCTTCCGATTTTACAAAGCGAATAGCGTGAGCTCTCTCGACAGCTAATTCTTTGAAGGTGTAAGTGGAGAAATTCTTCACGCCAGAAAGCTGCGCCCTAAGCCCTAATCGAAAGTCCTGTCGCTCAAGAGTTCCAAGCGGAAGCACTAGATGATTGCCAAGGCTAAACCTACCTTGGCCAGTCATCTCGGCAATTAAGACCGCATTTACTATTGCGCCAGCGGCCAACGCCACTTGGCGGGCAACGACCTGCAGAATTTCACCTTTGACGTCTATAAATCTCAGCCTGACGCTCTTTTTGCCGATATCAATACTGCCGAGCCGCTGACAGTCAATGATGGAAGACAAAAAGCCCTCGTTTATCAATTTTGAATTCCGATTGCTTGTCACGTGATGGATTTCCTCGGCCCAGCTCACTCCAAGGGGATTACTTTTTCCTGCTCTTGACTTGCCAGTATCTCCGAACCACAAGTTGAGAAAATGATTGGCATTTTTCTCGAGCCAGTTTTTGAAGTCCTGGCTCCAATAACTATCAGGTTCGATACGCCAACCGCCAGACTCATTGGGGATTGAAATCCCTCCACCCCAAACAGAGCTGCCCCCGCCCCTTCGGGCAGTCTTTTCAAGGACTTCAGGATCGATTATCGGCCGCAGTGAATCCGACACTCGAATCGACTGCGACAGTCTCGAAATGTCAATGACCGCAGTGGTCAACTCCTGCTCGCTAGCATGATGCCAAGCAACCGAGGCGGTAAAGCCGGAGCCAAGTACGAGCAAGTCAACTTCTAATGATTTCAAAATGCCTCTCTAAGGTTCTTGCTTTGAAGCCTGTCCACAACTGCCTGTGGGGCCACTTGCTTCCAACCAGCAGGACTACTTCAGGCCAAGGTGCTCCAGTTAGCGCAATAATCAAGTCTTTGAGGCTTGCCTTAGTTTTCCCGACGCCCGTCAGGAAGACAACGTCAAATCTCACATGTTTGAACCGTTCAACTAAGCGGACTGGAATTTGAATCGCTTCAACCCAGCTGTTTTCCTTGGGCATGTCCTCGAGACGATCAATCGAAACCCCCACCTTTGTCACCAGACCTTCATTTTTGAGAGCCTCCATAACACGTATGTGCGGCTCGAGATAGGAATTCTTGCCGGGGCAATGGAGCAATAAGCAGTCAGCTCTCGTTCGTCTCGTGCGACTCAGGGAGTCGATCACCAATTCTCGAATTCTGTCCTCATGAAACTCGTTCTGCCAACGATTGGCATCATCGGCTATAAGTCCATACCCTAGGCCGATTTTGATAACAATTTTCTCAGCTTTCCCAAAAAATTTACCGGCCTGATATTCACAGTTACCCTCTCCGTACTGGTATGCCGTGTCGAGCCATTCCCAGCCGAACAGCCCGAGAGCTCTGCCGGCTAGCGACCTCACGAATCGAGGGTAGCGGTCAAGCACATAACCCAGCCCTAGGTTTATTCTCATGTGATGAATTCTATTTCCAGGGTAGATCTGCAACTTTTCATCGTAGGCGAAATGGGCAGTTTAAGGTCTTCCTCGCTTGCGGCCTATTTAGGCTCGACTCGCCTGCCCGTTACGTTCATTCCACCGCAGTACGTTGATGGCTCGAAAAGGGGGAGCATGGTGCGATTCTATGAGCGTATGCTCTATTTGAACCCATTAACGGATGGCGAGGTTGGATGCAGTGTTGCCCATTGGTTGGCCCAGGACAGTGCCAGAGTCTCGGATTGTGAATGGGGGGTTTTCTTAGAGGACGATGCCGACTTGCCGAGAAACTTTGAGGAAATTCTGAAGTCCCTAGTGTCCGATGTTTCCGGCCAGGTTCAAGAGCCAGTTGCCTTGCAGTTGTTTCATAAATCGTACGAAGCATCCATTCTCGAATCCGGGAATTCTTCACTAGCCAGGGAGCGTGCCCACCGTCTTCGGGGAACGGTAGCGTACTGTCTTTCAAGATCTGCGATTCAGAGCTCAAGTCTTGCTGTGTTTAGGGGTGACGTGTTCTGCAAAGCGGATTTTCCATTGTGGTCTTCAACTTGCGTCTGGTATCAGGCGACCCCAGCAGTTGTGGGGGAGGCTTCAAATGTCGAATCATTGGTAGGCGCTAGAGTTGAGGCGCAAAAAGCGATTTCTCCAGCTTGGCAATTGATCAGGATTCTGATGCGGATGACATCTATACCCCTCGCATATTTTTTAACGCGCCGACAGATTGCCCTAGCCAGGCTCATGTCGTGGACTTTTGGCCCCTTTGTTGATCGAGCCAATGAGATAACTTTGCTGACCTCCTGGCGACAACTAAGGCGCGAGAAGCAATCTTGAAAATGCCGGAAATGAGCGTTTGAATCGTCCAAACAGCCTGGAGGGGAGTCAACCTTCTCGTCGATTCATAGGCGTTCAGTGTCCTCGCGCAAATTCGCCCTGCGTTGTATTCATTCATAACGAGACTTCGAGCTTCAGAAAGCGCACTGAAACGCCCAGTGAAATCTTCTGCGCTGAGCATTTTTTGAATTTTGAGCCAAGATGCCTTAAGGTCTCGTTCGTCGAGGCGGATTAAAGCTCCGCTGGGAAAGAATTCTTCAATGTTCGGGCAGCCAGCGTAAATGGGCACTGTCCAATTGAGGAAACAATCTGAAATCTTCTCGGTCCAGTAATTTTCGCGAAAGTCATTTTCAATCGCAACCGAATACATGAAATCCTTGAGACCGAAGGACTTGTCCTCGATGAATTTTCGACCCTTGCCGAAAACCTGCGAGTCATGTTCCCCAGGGTTTTCCTCAAGCCAATCCAAAAATTCAGTCCTTTTTCGATGCCCGGGAAGATCTTTTAGTCGACTACCTATGGCTGACACCATTTTCAACTTCTCTGGGATTGATTTCATCTCGACGCTTGCCGTCGAATGCGGGGGAATGCAGGGAGGCGAGGGCAAGTAGCGTTTGGAGTTTGATGTGGGTGTATGCGACAGAGTCACATCGAACAACTTAGAGCCAAACCATGTGAAAATGTGCTGTGCTGAATTCCTAATCTGAGGTTCCATGATGAGATTCAGGAACTTACACTTCTTGCCAAAAACAAAGTGCAACTTTCCAGGGAAGTTTAGTACGATTACTGCATCCGCACGGCCGGACCTGTTGAACACTACTCGAGCATCGGGAATCTCACTTAGAACGCCCATCTCAATCCAGCGTTTCTCAAACTCGCTTGCTTGAAAATTAGTAAATATTCTTATTGTTGACATTATTGGCTCGGGAAACTCAGAGGAGGAACTGCTCGTGGCACATCACACTACCTCCTTTTTGATTATTGGGCAAAAGGATAAGCTCCGTAATCCTGAATTAAAGAGTGCTGTGGATGGAGCCATCCATTACGTGAATCCTGTATTCATTAGTCCCAGCCAATTGACCACTGTTCGCTTGCTGGCAGCCACCGCCCTAAACGGTCGTTACCTAAACGCAGCGGAGTTTGGCTGCGCAGAGGCTCACTTCAATGCAAGAGTCCTCGCCCAGTCGCTTGGGGCGGATTGGTCATTTGTTTTCGAGGATGATGCCAAAATCGAGCGAGAGCAGATATTCGGTATTCTCCGGGCAATTTCGGGATTTGATCCGCATGATCCCATAGTTCTTCTAGCCTCCACGGGGTTTGAGGAAGACGCCGAGGCAAGTAATCGGAGGCCTTCTTTATCTAGAATCTCGTCCTCTCCATCAACCGCAGTCGTGAGCGTTATTTCGATAGGTGCCTTGGCGAACATCGATCTGGATCGTTCATGGCGATACCAGATTGCGGACTGGCCCTCACACTTCGCGGGCTGCGACTTTTACCGCATTTCCGGCCTTGGGGTGGGTGGGGTTGATGGATCTACCATTGGAAGTCGACTGGTCAATCCAATAACGTATTCTCTGAGCTACGGCGTTCGCATATTGTGCGCGCCTCTGTTTGCGCTATTACTTAGAATGGAAGTGTTTCAATTTCTATCGTGGTTCGTTATCGATAAACTTCGTCTTGACTTCGAAAACTTGATAAAAGGAAGGTTAGGTCGATGACTTACGTAATCGCTCTCCCTTGCGTCGATGTAAAGGACAAGGCATGCATCGACGAGTGCCCCGTCGACTGCATCTATGAGGGCGACCGCATGCTATACATCCACCCTGATGAGTGTGTTGACTGCGGTGCTTGCGAGCCGGTGTGTCCAGTGGAAGCCATCTACTACGAGGACGACCTGCCTGGCGAGTGGAGTGAGTACTACAAGGCGAACGTTGACTTTTTCTCCGAGATTGGTTCGCCAGGCGGTGCTGCCAAGGTTGGCCCAGTTCCGGGGGACCACCCAATCATCGCTGCTTTGCCACCCCAGGGCGAATAGTGTTTCAAGGCTTGCCGGAGTATCCCTGGCAAAAGCTAAAACCGTATCGAGAGATCGCGGCTTCGCACCCTCAAGGAGCCATTGATCTTTCGGTCGGAAACCCGATTGACCCAACACCGGCGGTTATTCAGGCGGCCCTTGACGCCGCCTCTGATTCACCCGGCTACCCAACCACCTGGGGTGAAGTCTCTGCGAGAGTCGCTGTGTGCGAGTGGTATGCGCGCAGAAGGAAGTCATCTGGTCTAACACCAGACCAAGTACTCCTCACCATCGGCTCAAAAGAATTTATTTCTTGGTTGCCGATCATGCTAGGCATCGGTGCCGGCGACGTTGTCGTTCAGCCTCGCCTCGCTTACACCGCTTATGAGGTTGGAGCTGCGTTTGCGGGAGCGGAAATCTTTGTCGGCGATGAACCAAATGAGTGGCCAGAAAACACCAAGCTGGTTTGGCTTAACAGCCCAGGAAACCCAAATGGTTCAGTGCATTCCGTCGAATTCCTCAAGCGAGCATTGGCGAGAGCCCGAGAAATTGGTGCAGTAATCGTCAATGACGAGTGCTACGCGGAAATGGGCTGGAATGCTCCTTGGGATGAATACATCCCCTGCATGCTCGATCCTGAAGTAACTGGCGGGGACATAACCAACGTTCTATCGATTTACTCACTTAGTAAACAGTCAAATCTTGCTGGCTATCGCGCTGCGTTTGCCGCCGGCGATGAGAAGCTCATAAAGGGATTGGTAAACCTGCGCATGCACTCAGGAATGATGGTCCCGATGCCGGTGCAGCAGGCCATGGTTGCCGCGTTAGGTGATGACGACCATGTTGCGGTGCAGAAAGAGATCTACCTAGAGCGCAGAGATGTATTGCTGCGCGCGCTTTGGGATTATGGCTGTGAACTTCACGATTCCGAGGCAGGGCTCTATTTGTGGGTCACCAAGTGGCAAAACTGCTGGGAAACCATCGCTGAGCTCGCTCAGTTAGGC
>JACCDN010579017.1_pt1 | contig 10563 bp, 9 predicted proteins | sample 7441691 | NCBI WGS metagenome assembly JACCDN01 (sample SAMN15323439, study PRJNA562643) | freshwater metagenome | isolation source: river surface water | place: USA:Blue River Watershed | collected 2017-08-16
ATCGGACCAGCGATGTCGTCATTGGTGACCGTGAGGTCTCCGCGGGCAGCGCCGACGGCGAGGATCCGCGTGAACGGCGACCCAACGGACTGGCGAAGCGTGGGCTGGGTCATGATGCCTCCAAGAGTTCGATTGCGGCAGCGAGGTCGTCGGGAGTCTTGATGGCGACGGTCGGTGTTCCCTTGATCCCGCGCTTGACGAGACCAACGAGTGCGCCGGCGGGGGAGAGTTCGATCACACCGGTCACGCCGTCCCGCGCGAACCCGTCCATGCACAGGTCCCAACGGACGGGGTTAGACACTTGCCCAACCAACAGGTCAAGGTACGCAGCACCATCCGAGACGCGCGAGCCGTCCTTGTTCGTGTAAATCGGCAGTGTCGGAGCGTGTGCACTGATTCCTGCTGCGGCCTCGCGCAGGGTGTCGACCGCTCCGGCCATGTACGACGTGTGAAACGCACCGGCTACCGACAGCGGGATGACGCGGGCGCCTGCTGGGGGATTCTCGGCGAGTGCGACGAGTGCGTCGGTTGCTCCGGCGACCACGACCTGGCCGCCGCCATTCATGTTTGCGGGGAAGAGCCCGAGTTCGTCCAGCCGAGCGTCGATGTCTGCGGCTTCGCCACCGAGCAACGCACTCATGCCGGTCTGAATCTTTGCGGCTTCCTCAGCCATTGCGCGACCGCGCACTCCGACGAGTCGAAGAGCGTCCGAGTCGTCGAGAATTCCCGCGACCGTTGCCGCGGCAAACTCGCCAACCGAGTGACCGGCGACGGCGCCAACCTTGTCACGACGACCGGCCAGCAGCACGCGTGAGGTGACAATTGACGCCGCAACGATCAGTGGCTGTGCAATCTTGGTGTCGCGAATCGTGTCGTCGTCCGACACAGTTCCGTGGGCAATGAGGTCGACCTGTGCTGCCTCGCCCAGTTCTCCGAGGTGCTCACGGACGCCGTCCACCTCGAGCCACGGTGCGAGGAAGCCTGAGGACTGTGAGCCCTGACCGGGCGCGACGACGACGATCATGGGTGCTCCTTAGGAATCCCCACCGGCGTTTCCAGTGGTGCCCGCGGTGACATCGTCGAGACGGTAACGCTTGAACGCTTCGACAACAATCGAACGGTCGATCTCGCCGCGCTTCGCCAACTGCTCGAGGACGCGAACAACGATGGACTGCGTGTCAATCGCAAAGTAGCGACGTGCAGCTGCGCGAGTGTCCGAGAAACCAAAGCCGTCTCCACCGAGAGTCGCGTAGTCCGTCGGGACGTACGGGCGAATCTGGTCAGATACCGCGTGCATCCAGTCACTCACCGCAACAACCGGACCGGCCTCGCCACGAAGACGTTCAGTGACGTACGGGGTGCGGGGGAGGTCCTCTGGGTGCAGGAAGTTGTGTCGATCCGCGTCGCGACCGTCGCGTCGGAGTTCATTCCACGAGGTGACCGACCACACATCGGCGGCAACGCCCCACTCGTTATGCAACAACTCTTGCGCGTCGAGCGCCCACGGAACGGCAACACCCGAAGCGAGAATTTGTGCGCGGTGTCCCTCGCCGCTCGCTGCGCGGTACTTGTACATTCCGCGAAGTAGCCCGTCGACGTCGAGGTTCTCGGGCTGTTCTGGCTGAACAATCGGCTCGTTGTACACGGTCAAGTAGTAGAACACGTTGGGGTTCTCGTGGTGGCCGCCGTACATGCGGTCGATTCCCGCCTTGACGATGTGCCCGATCTCGAACGCAAAGGCAGGGTCGTACGCGACGACAGCGTCATTCGCAGACGCGATGAGGTGCGAGTGTCCGTCAGCGTGCTGAAGGCCTTCACCCGTGAGGGTTGTCTTTCCCGCGGTCGCCCCGAGGATGAATCCACGAGCCATCTGATCGCCGGCGAGCCACATCTGGTCACCCGTGCGCTGGAATCCGAACATCGAATACAACACGTAGAACGGGATCATGACCTCGCCCTGCGTTGCATACGACGTGCCAGCAGCGGTGAACGCGGCCATGGCGCCCGCCTCGTTGATTCCCGTGTGAATGATTTGGCCCGAGATGCTCTCCTTGTATGCGAGAAGCAGTTCACGGTCGACCGAGGTGTAGTTCTGCCCGGCAGGGTTGTAGATCTTGGCCGTCGGGAAGTACGAGTCCATTCCGAACGTGCGTGCCTCGTCGGGGATGATCGGGACAATGCGCTTGCCGAAGGTGTCGTCGCGCAACAGGTCCTTGAAGAGGCGCGCGAACGCCATCGTCGTCGCGATTTCCTGCTTGCCAGAACCCTTCTCGCCCGACTCGAGGTGCTTCGGGTCAACCGGAGGAAGCGGCGTGAAATCGGTGCGTCGCTGGGGGAGCGAGCCACCCAGGTGGCGACGACGCTCAAGCAGGTACTGGATCGCGGGGTGGTCATCACCCGGCGTGTAGTACGGGGGGCGATACGGGTTCGCGTCGAGCTCTTCGTCCGAAATCGGAATGCGCAAGTCATCACGGAACGACTTGAGGACGTCGAGCGACAACTTCTTCATCTGGTGAACGGCGTTGCGACCTTCGAACGTCTTGCCCAGTCCATAGCCCTTGACGGTCTTCGCAAGGATGACAGTCGGCTGACCCTTGTGCGCCATCGCCTCGGCGTACGCCGCGTACAACTTGCGGTAATCGTGTCCACCGCGCTTGAGCGCCCAGATCTTGTCGTCCGACCAGTCGGCGACCATCGCGGCGGTGCGCGGGTCGCGACCGAAGAAGTTCTCGCGGATGTACGCACCCGACTCGGCCTTGAACGTCTGGAAGTCACCGTCCGGAGTCGAGTTCATCAAGTCGCGCAGAGCGCCATCGGTGTCCTTGGCGAGGAGTTCGTCCCATTCGCGACCCCAGACGACCTTGATGACGTTCCAGCCGGCACCGCGGAAGAACGACTCGAGTTCCTGGATGATCTTGCCGTTACCGCGAACCGGTCCGTCAAGACGCTGCAGGTTGCAGTTGACGACGAAGGTCAGGTTGTCGAGTTTGTCGTTCGCTGCGAGCTGAAGGGCTCCGCGCGATTCGACCTCGTCCATTTCACCGTCACCGAGGAACGCCCAGACGTGCTGGTCAGAAGCGTCCTTGATCCCACGGTTGGTGATGTATTTGTTGAACTGTGCTTGGTAAATCGCGTTAATCGGACCAAGGCCCATCGACACCGTCGGGAACTGCCAGAAGTTCGGCATCAGACGGGGGTGCGGGTAAGACGACAGCCCACCAGCGAAGTGCGACTTCTCCTGACGGAACCCGTCCATCTGGTCCTCAGTCAGACGCCCCTCGAGATACGCGCGGGCGTACATGCCAGGAGCCGCGTGGCCCTGGTAGAAAATCTGGTCGCCGCCACCCGGGTGCTCGGGCCCGCGGAAGAAGTGGTTGTGACCGACTTCGTACAGCGATGCGCTCGACGCGTACGAACCGATGTGACCGCCGACGCCAATTCCGGGAGCCTGGGCGCGGTGCACCATGACAGCGGCGTTCCACCGAATCCACGAACGGTACTGGCGCTCAAGGTCCTCGTCGCCGGGGAAGGCGGCCTCGTTCTCGGACGCAATCGTGTTCAAGTAGTCGGTCGTAGGAACCATCGGCACACCGAGGTGCAGTTCCTTCGAACGCTTCAACAACGACAACATCAAGTCGCGACCGCGACCGTGACCCTGCGCCTCGACAACCGCGTCAAGAGACTCACGCCATTCGGCGGTCTCCTCCGGGTTGGAGTCGATATCGGAAAACGAATACGGGTCTTGATCGTTAACGGTCATACAGATTCTCTTCCAATCAGTGGTGGTGAGGAAGTGTGACGGTCCGGGTGTGGAGTGTCACCGCTCTATCCTAGGGCGCGACGACACCAGGCGTTTGGTCGGCTACGATAGTTGGCACGGGCCTGTAGCTCAGTTGGTTAGAGCGCCACGTTTACACCGTGGATGTCGGGAGTTCGAGTCTCTCCGGGCTCACACTTAGAAAATCGAGTGTGGGAGCACAGTCCATCAGACGGGACAACCCACAGGGTTGTCCCGCTCCGGGCTCACTACGAATGGATATGTATATCTAGCGCAGTGAATCAGACGCGACAGCGCACCGCGCTGTCGCGCTCCGGGCTCACTTCGTGAGAATGACCTTCGGAACCGTTCCTCATCCCAAGCGGATGTGTCGCCTAAGTCTCGATGACGTGGACGAGCGTGTCGATGAAGTTAGAGAACGTCGTCGCGTTCTTGACGACTTCGTTCATTCGAGTTCGGTCTGCGAACACGTCGACGATCTGCTCGAAGACGGATTGGAATTCGTCACGTCCACTCGCGGCGAAAGCGATGAATGCAACGACGTTGACTTTGTGCTCGCCCCACTCGGATGACGTTTCGTTCACGGCGATTGCGATCGTCGGCCGGTCAGCCGTCATCGACATGGCGTGAGGGACGGCGAGCCCATCGACGAATACGGTCGACGACATCCGCTCGCGTTCGATTGCGCTGTCGATGTAGGACTCGTCGATAATTCCGAGTGAAATGAGCGATGCGCCGAGCCCTCGAATCATGTCCTCTGGGCTGTCGAATCGAACGTTGCGGAAGAAAGTCTCTGGTTGGAAGTACTTCAGCAACTGCTCGCGAATAGCGCTGCGGCGGCGTATTTTGCGCGCACGAGCGGCAACCTTGCGAACCGCGTCGACGTCGTTCTCGGTGATGAACGGTTGCACGAGCACGATGGAGTCCGATTCGAACGGGAGCGGGATCGTGGTGATGACGATTTCGGTGTTGATGTCGGTCGGTCGCACGTCGGTTCGCGTGATGACGGAGTCAATCGAGATCTCCGAGCCGAGCATCTTTTCGACCGATTCGCGCATCACGATGTGGACGTCGTAATACGACGGACTGACGATCGTCGCCGAGACACGGTTCTTCGCTTGCGCCTGTCGCTCAAGGTGGCTGCCGATGTGCAAGGCAATGTACGAGATCTCGTCCTCGTCGATAACGATGTCACGTTCGCGCTGAATAGTGGACGCGATGTACACGGCGATGTCCCATACCAGGGGATAGGACGCCTTGATCGACTTCTGCAGCGGGTTACGAGAAGGAGAGTCGTACTTCGCACGAGTAACGAGGTGACCGATGTGCAGCGCGAGTCGTTCAATCAGGTCGTCGTTGCGCAACTCGATCAGATATTCGTCGTGGACGAGGTCGAGTGCCTTCGCCGTCGTTTCACGATCGGCAGGGTCCGCACGCGCAGAGTCTGAATCGGTGCCCGGGGTGATGATGCGGGTAACGAGTTGTCGAGACAAGTACCCCTCTTCGCGCGCACCCAGATCGACATCGAAATGGCGCTTGACGAGGTCACGGACGATTCCCGCAACGAACTGAGCATCAGCATCGAGAGGTTGATTGTCGTCCGGAAGCGTGAGTCCGTGCCGAACTCGATCGACGGCGATGGCCAGATGAAGCAACACGGCATCGATTCCATACTCGTTGATGATGAAGTGGTTGTAGTCGAGTCGCTCGATGAGGTCCGTCTTGAATTCGACGAGGGATTCGAGTTCGAAACGCTTGGCAATCGTGTCGAGTGACAACAAGCCGGTGTCGGTTGTCTCGTGAATCAATGTCGACAGCAACCGGCGCAGTTGGGGCTCGTCTGCGCGAAACGCGAGGGTGTTGTCAACGCGGTCGAGTTGGACTCCCACGTCATCCGCGATTCCACGGATTCGCTTGACGTCGTTTTCGATTGTGGGGACCGACACATGGAGGTCGGCGGCAAGTTCTTCGATCGCCACTCCCGTGACGCTCTCGGCAAGTCGGTGGGCGATGTGATGAGCGCGTTCGCGCGGTGTCGACGGGATCGAATCAGGAGTGTCGTCGAACGCGGCACGATACGCGAAGTACGCGTCGCGATTGAGTCGGTATCCGGCGCTGGACGTGGCGATGATGTCGAACGGATGTGCCGCCGATTTCGCTGCGGTGACATAGGAGCGAACACTGCGCGTCGAAACGCCGAGACGCTCGGCGAGCGTCGCTGCGGGAAGCCACTCGTCGCTCGCGCGGAGTTGCTCCAACAGCCCGGTGTACTTGTCACTCATCTCAGCGAAACTGTACCGACAAAACTGACGCCCGCCGAAGGCTTCCGCGAGTGCGGAAACAGATGTATGCCCAAAACGCTCGTGTCGGTCAATCTGTCGTGACACAGTAGGTCTCGTTCGGAAGGAGTAACGATGCTCACGGTGGCCATCGTCTGCGGTGCTGGTGCGTCCAGCACGTTCCTCGCACGTCGCCTTTCCGACATCGCGTCAGCGTCCGGACATCCTTACCGCTTCGTACCGTCGCCTCTCGAGACCGTGACTGTCGACACTGCCGACCTCATCGCACTGACGTCACACATCGTCTCCGATTCCGTGACGGCTGATTTGCGCGACCGCGACATCGCTTTCGTCGTTCTGCCGGCAACTGTGCGAGGTGGCTTCGGGGCCGATGACGCCCTCGCGGCAATCGCAGAATATTTCGGGAACAATGGTCAGGTATCGGAAGCGCCTCGGACTTCCGCTGAATCGAAGGGAAACTAATGTCGTCTCGCACCGCAACCATTGCGTCCGCTCACGGACTTCACGCTCGCCCCGCCGCACTTTTCGTGCAGGCCGTCAACGACTCGGGCTTGGACGTGACCATCGAGAAGGATGGCCGCGACGCTCCCGCCGGCAGCATCTTGGGTGTCATCTCGCTTGCCATCAACCAGGGCGACGCCGTCACGATCACCGCTGATGGCGAGAACGCTGAAGCAGTTCTCGACCAGCTCGTCGCCTTCCTCGAGACGGATCACGACGCCGAATGACGAATGCAGAACGCACTCTCACGGGCATCGGCGTAGGCCGAGGCATTGTCGTCGGCGACGTCCGACGAATGCCCGACCCGCTGCCCGAACCTGCACAGACGAATTCGACTATTGGTCCTGACGCGGAACTTGCCCGTGCGCACTCCGCATTGCAAGCCACGGCACAGGACCTGCGGGATCGCGGAAACCGCGCGGGCGGCCTGGCAAAAGAGGTCCTCGACGCTCTTGCTCTGATGGCCGATGACCAAATGCTGCTTGCGGATGTGAAGAACCGAATCGACCGCGGTGCAACCGCGGAACGTTCTGTTTATGAAGCGTTCGCTGGGTTCGCACAAATCCTGGAGATGGCCGGCGGATATATGGCCGAGCGCGCAGGCGACCTTGGTGATGTTGCGAATCGAGTGATCGCGCACATCCTCGGCGTTCCGGCACCTGGAGTCCCGCAGTCCGATACGCCGTATGTACTCGTCGCTCGCGACCTGGCCCCGGCCGACACTGCTCTGCTCGACTTCGACATCGTGCGCGCTCTCGTCACCACCGACGGGGGACCGACATCGCACACCGCGATTCTTGCCCGTGAGAAGGGGCTCCCCGCAATTGTTGGCGCTAAAGCAGCCGAGGTCCTGGTCGACGGAGACGTTGTCCTCGTCGACGCTGCTGACGGCGAAATCATCCTTCACCCTTCAGCTGTTCGCATCGAAGGTGCGCTGGCCGAGGCGGAAGCGCGTCGTGCGGCCCGAGCAAACGCATCGGGACCTGGTCGACTCGCTGACGGACACCAGATCGCACTTCTCGCCAACGTTGGGTCATCAAAGTCCGCGGCGGCTGCAGTCGAAGCGTCCGCTGAGGGCGTTGGACTGTTCCGCACCGAATTCCTGTTCCTCGACTCGGACAAGGCACCGACGGTTGCCGAGCAGCAAGCCGAGTACGCGGCCGTTTTCGAGAAGTTCCCCGGTCAGAAAGTCGTGGTTCGAGTCTTGGACGCGGGCGCTGACAAGCCACTGTCGTTCCTTACTGACGAGGGTGAAGAGAACCCTGCACTGGGCCGACGCGGAATCCGCGCTCTGTTCGCACACGAAGACATTCTTCGGGACCAGCTCACGGCAATTGCCAACGCTGCACAGGCAACTCGTGCAGACGTGTGGGTCATGGCTCCGATGATTTCCACACCAGACGAAACCGCACAGTTCGTCGCGATGTGTCGCGAGGTCGGAATCGAAAAGGCTGGCGCGATGGTCGAAACGCCGTCGAGCGCGATTCTCGCCGACCACGTGTTGGCGGAAGCCGACTTCGTGTCGATCGGAACGAACGACCTGACTCAGTACACCGTCGCTGCTGACCGACTGCTCGGGACTGTCGCCGACCTTCAGGACCCGTGGAACCCCGCAGTTCTCCGACTCATCCGTGAGGTCGGAAAGGCAGGGGAGACCAGCGGAAAGCCTGTCGGCGTGTGCGGAGAGGCAGCAGCCGATCCGACTCTCGCCGTTGTACTCGTCGGACTTGGGGTCACGTCCTTGTCTATGTCACCCATCGCACTGGCAGATGTGCGAGCAGAACTTTCGCGATTCACTCTGAGTGAAGCGCGCGAGCTTGCCGAGAGAGCCCTCTCGTCGAGGAATGCAGTGGACGCAAAACGTGCGGTGTCCACTGCATTCAGCACCACCCACCAATAAAACAAACACAGAAAAGGAGCGAGTCAATGACGACTTCGTCATCGCTTAAGGTTTCGGTCCAGAAGTTTGGATCGTTCCTTTCGGGCATGGTCATGCCCAACATCGCGGCGTTCATCGCCTGGGGTCTCATCACGGCCCTGTTCATCCCCACGGGATGGCTTCCTGCATTGGGTGCCAACCCGGTAGACGCTGAAGGTGTCGCGCTGAACAACGGAGGTCTCAACTTCCTTGCTCTCGTCGGCCCCATGATCCTCTACATGCTCCCCTTGCTCATCGCCAACACTGGTGGACGTCTGGTTTACGGCGCCCGCGGTGGAGTCGTTGGTGTCATCGGAACCATGGGTGTCATCGTTGGAACCTCGATCCCCATGTTCATGGGTGCAATGATCGTTGGACCCCTCGGTGCATGGTTGATCAAGAAGGTTGACGCAATCTGGGCTGGCAAGATCAAGGCCGGATTCGAAATGCTCGTCGACAACTTCTCGGCCGGTATCGTCGGTGCTGTTCTCGCGCTCGGTGCATTCCTCGGAATCGCTCCCGTCGTGCAGACCATCTCTGACGCTCTCGGTGCTGGTGTCCAGGCTCTGTACGACTCGGGCTTCGCGCCGCTCCTCAGCATCCTCGTTGAGCCCGCGAAGGTCCTCTTCCTCAACAACGCCATCAACCACGGCGTTCTGACCCCGCTCGGAACGACTCAGGCTGCGGAACAGGGACACTCGTTCCTCTTCCTCGTCGAAGCAAACCCTGGCCCCGGTCTCGGAATCCTTCTCGCCTTCGCCGTTTTCGGTGTTGGTCTCTCGAAGGCTTCGGCTCCCGGCGCGATCATCATCCACTTCCTTGGTGGTATTCACGAGGTGTACTTCCCGTACGTCCTCATGAAGCCTGCGGTCATCGTCGCAGCCATCGCTGGTGGAGCAACCGGTGTTGCAACCAACTGGTTGTTCAACTCGGGTCTTCGCGCACCTGCCTCGCCCGGATCGATCTTCGCGGTGCTTCTCCAGACCCCGCAGACTCAGTTCCTCGGCGTCATCCTCTCGGTCGTCCTGTCGGCAACGGTTTCATTCCTCATCGCAGGAATCATCGTCCGTTCGTCGCGCAAGGCAGACCTCGAGGCTGAAGGACTGGACCTCGCTTCGGCAAAGGCTCAGTCGGCAGCAAACAAGGGAAACTAACCCATGTCAGCTGACCTCACCACCCTCGTCATCTTCGCTTGTGACGCCGGCATGGGATCGAGTGCGATGGGTGCAACCATCCTTCGCAACAAGATCAAGGCCGCTGGAATCGGCGACGTACAGGTAGTCAACAAGGCTGTTGCCGACTTGGCTTCTGACGCGGTGTTCGTTATTTCTCACGTAGGTTTGACCGACCGTGCGCGCCACATGGCGCCGGACGCCGTTCACGTCTCTGTCGAGAACTTCATGGCGACGCCGAAGTACGACGAAGTAGTTGAGACTCTCAAGTCTCAGCGCTCGTAGGTTAGCGACGACCGAGGACTCACCGTGAACACAGTATTGACGACCGACGCCATTCGATTGAGTGGGTCAGCGACATCGCGAGATGACGCAATTGCAGAAGTGGGTGCGATGCTCGTATCCGCCGGTGCAGTGACTCCTGAATACGTCGACGCCATGTTCGCGCGTGAGTCCTCGGTCTCCACCTACATGGGGAACCTTCTCGCGGTTCCTCATGGAACGAACGAAGCGAAGTCCGAGATCATCCGGTCTCAGGTCGTCGTCGTTCGGTATGACAGCGAGATTGATTGGGGAGGATTCCCCGTTCGGTTTGCCATCGGAATTGCGGGCAAGGGCGATTCGCACATGGAGGTCCTCGGGGCGATCGCGATGGTGTTTAGCGACATGGCCTCCGTCGAGAAGTTGCTCGAAGCACACTCCACTGACGAGGTCCTCAGCATTCTCGGCCTTGACGCGGCATGACCGCCGTTCACTTCGGCGCGGGCAACATCGGCCGCGGCTTTATCGGGCTGTTGCTGCACAACGCTGGTCATCACGTCACTTTTGTTGACGTTGCGGCTCCACTCATCGACGAGTTGAACGCGACGTCGTCGTACGAGGTCATTGAGACGG
>JACCDN010058838.1_pt1 | contig 10561 bp, 7 predicted proteins | sample 7441691 | NCBI WGS metagenome assembly JACCDN01 (sample SAMN15323439, study PRJNA562643) | freshwater metagenome | isolation source: river surface water | place: USA:Blue River Watershed | collected 2017-08-16
AACCACACTTCTAACTCTTGTTTACCACGCTAGTAAAATTTGCCCAGCTTATCCTTTGGCGACCATCGTACGTTTTAAAGTTCGTTTTATGGCAAAACGTTTTATTGCAGGGGAGAGTATTGAGAATGCAGATAAATCCCTGCGCGCTTTATTTGAAACTGGTCGTGATGTAACACTCGATCAATTAGGAGAATTAGTTGTATCTGAAGTAGAAGCTGATCACTACATGGAAGAAGTTTTAAAACTGATTCGTGGTTTTAGCTTACACGTAAAAAAAGGCGAGAAGAATAAAGCGGGAATCTTAAAGGCCCACGTATCAATTAAAGTCTCAGCATTATCATCAGATTTTAAACCGCACGCACCGGAGTACACTTTTTCACAAGTTGCACCAAGACTTAAGAAAATTTTATTAGAGGCGAAGTCCCATCAAGTCTTTATCAATATCGATGCTGAACATTATCACTATCGAGACATTGTGTTCTATGTATATAAGAGACTGCTTTTAGAAACACCTGATTTAAAAGATTACAAAGATACTGGGATTGTTATTCAAGCTTATCTGCGTGATGGATTTAAACATTTAAAAGAAATTATCGAACTTGCGCGTACTCGTAAAATTTTAATGCCAGTAAGACTGGTTAAAGGTGCTTATTGGGACGCGGAAACCGTTGAAGGTGACGCTCACGGATTCAATGCTCCTCAATTTTTAAATAAAGAAGAAACCGATATTCATTTTAGACAATTGATCGTTGAAATCTTATCTCATGATGAAGAACTAAAATTATGCTTAGCTTCTCATAATTTTTCTGATCATGCTTTTGCTGAAGCTCTATGTGAAAAGAGATTTCCAAAGGCCGGCCCTATCGAGCATCAATGTCTGCATATGACCTATGAAGCACTTTCAACGGCACTGGCAAAAATGAATTGGGCCACCAGAAATTATGTTCCAGTTGGCTCACTCTTAGTCGGAATGGCCTACTTGGTAAGGCGAATTATGGAGAACTCTTCACAAGTTGGAGTTCTCACAATTATGCGCTCACATAAAAAACAAACATCTCTAGTTTCTCCTCTTACAATACATACAGAGAAGAAAAATAAAGGTGAGTTGGCGCTGGATTTAAGCCAAGGACATTTGTGCGAAGAATTTTTTAATGTCGGGCCGGTTCGTCTTTATTTAGAAGACCAAAGAATTGAGATGGAGAAATCCTTAGCAGCTTTCAAAGAAAAATTCTTAGGGAAAGAATATAAATTAGCACATATCAAAAATGGAATAGAGACAAAAGTTCATTCTAGTTCTGATCCAAAGCTAATGGTAGGCTCAATTCCTTTTGCGAGTAACCATGATGCAGAATCAGCAATTCATACAATTGATCAAGATTTTTATGAAGGTGAGTGGAGTCATTCTCCTTGGATTGTACGCACAAAGGCGCTTCTGCGTGCTAGCGAGATTATGCTCTCTAAAAGATTAGAGCTTGCAGCGCTTATTATGTATGAAGCAGGAAAATCTGTTAACGAAGCATTAGGTGATGTTGACGAGGCAATTGACTTCTTAACTTTCTATGCAAGATCAGTTTCTGATTTAAGAAAAAATCATAAAAATTTATGTGCCAGAGGACCAGTTGCGGTTATTGCTCCTTGGAATTTTCCTCTGGCAATTCCCTGTGGGATGGTTTCTGGGGCATTAGTTGCTGGAAATACAGTTATTCTAAAATCCGCTGAACAAACTCCTTTAATTGCAGAAGAGTTAATTCAAATTTTTTATGCAGCAGGAATTCCTAAAACAGCTCTGTTACACGTTCCTGGTCTAGGGGAGACTGTCGGTGCAACATTAGTTGCTAGCGAAAAAATTTCAACAGTTATTTTTACTGGTTCAAAAGCTGTAGGAACTCATATTTTTAAGACTTGTGCGACTAGAATTTATAAAAATAGAAAAACCGGTAAAATGTATCCTACTTTGGCCATTACGGAAATGGGTGGAAAAAATGCTATTATCGTTACCCAAAATGCGGAATTAGATGAAACAGTTTCCGGAATTTTGCAATCAGCATTTGGACATGGAGGACAGAAATGTTCGGCCCTATCCCGTGTTATCGTTCATGAGTCATTGAAAGATAAATTAATCATTCGTCTACGTGAAGCAGCAAAAGGTTTAGCTGTGGGGAGTGCGCTAGATTTTAAAACATTTATCAATCCTTTAATTTCAGAAAATGATCGCGATCGTGTTCGCAATATTGCGCTAGAGGCACGTGAAGAAATTAAAAAATATGGTGGAACAGTTGTTATCGATCGAACGACAGAAGCACGCGATTCATATGCACTTGGGCCTGCTATTTTTGAAATACCTTTTGCCCGAGCACTTGAAAATGGTAGTGTGGCCAGAAAAGAAATTTTTGGACCGGTAATTCACGTAATTGGGTTTAAAGATACCGAAGATGCTATTAAATTATTTAATTCAACTGAGTATGCTCTTACTGGTGGAGTTTTTTCTCAATCACAAGATGATTTAGATTATCTGACATCAAAATTAGAATGTGGAAACCTGTATATCAATCGAACGATCACTGGTGCCCGTGTTGCGATTGAACCATTCGGTGGTTTTAAAATGTCAGGAACAGGGCCTAAGGCCGGAGGAATTAGCTATATTCATGCACTTCACCAGAATAAAGAAATAGTAGCACTTGCTGAAAATTCAATGGTGGGGGGAAGTGATTTGGAATTAACACTTCTTCATCCTTCAATGTTAAATTTCTCTTCAAAAGAAGAGCGCATCAAAAAATTCATGGATCATCTACTTTCAAGCTTTGAGAGCTTTGTTGGTGATGTGCGTGCAAATGAAAAACAAACACTTGTAGAATTACGCAAGTGGATTAGTGGTCACTATCAAGGCTTTTTTACCAAAGAACATAGTAACCGCAAAATCCCAGGGCAAATTAGTGTAAATTCGCACGTGCAATTTGTTCGTCATGCCTTAGTGGTAGCAGTTCAGAAAAGACCGCAATTGAATACGCTTCTACAGGTAATCGCAGCGGTTTCTACCGGAACAGGAACGCTGGTGGCAGCAAGAAATGAAGAAAGTTATCAATTCTGGATGAAAATTCGCGACAGTCTTTATAAAGCGGGTTTTTCGAAAGAAAATTTTGATGTGTTCTTTGTTTCAGAAAATGCACTGACAAAATTATTGGCAATGAAAAGTCTTGAACTTGTTATTTATGATGGGCAATTAGAAAATATGCATCGAGATGTTGTCAGTGGGTTATTAAAGTCTCGTGATAATACTTATCTTACTCAGGTTATGACTGTTCATGATTATTATGAAACCGGTGATTTTTGCTCTCTATTTTTAAAGTTTGTGCATGTGAGATCCCTAGCGATCAATACCATGAGGCATGGAGCGCCACTTGATCTTGAAATCTAATCGATGGAGTTTTAAATGAAAATTGGTTTTTTAGGTGCAGGAAATATGGCAAAGACACTTGGCACTAGAATAGCATGTGCCAAAGGTCATGATCTTTATTTTTATTCACCAAGCGGTGAAAGCGCTAAAAACCTTGCCGATCATTTAAAGGGAAAATGGGTAGAAGCGCTAACTGATTTTCCTACAGATTTAGATTTTTTATTTTTTGCTTTTAAGCCTCAAATGCTAAAGAGTGTGGCATTACCGAATGTTTCTTCAAAAACGGTTTTTGTATCATTGCTTGCGGCCATTGATTTATCAGTATTGCAATCAACTTTTAACAGTTCACGTCTTATTCGTTTAATGCCAAATACTCCTTCAGAAATAGGCCTTGGAGTTTTACCATTTTTATTTCATCCAAGCATTAATAGAGATGAAGATCTTAAAAATTCATTTAAATTACTTTCTCAATCTTTTGGAGAATTAATTGAAGCTTCTGACGACGAAGAGTTTGAAGGGATGACTCCATATACGGGTTGCATGCCTGGGGTGTTTTTTTATATGCTGGAGACAATGGCAAAGGACCTTCAGGCCCATGGATTTTTAGCAGGATTGAGTTTAAGAGATAAAGAAAAATTAATGATCAAGGTTATAAAAGGTTGTGTGGATCTTGCAGATGAGAGCACAGAGGATTTACTGACACTTACAACAAAAGTGACTTCTAAGGGGGGACTTACCGAAAAAGCAATTCTTTCTATGAAAGAAAGTAGTTTTGACCAAATTTTTAAATCTTCGATGGGTGCTGCACTAAAAAGAAGTGTTGAAATTCGCGCACTGATGAAAGAAAATAATTAAAAAGAGGGATCCATGAAACAAGTTTTAAATTTAATACCTGAAAAATATCGCGATCAAGCAATGATTACATTATTTGGTTTTTTACAAGTGCCTATGATTTTTTGGATCGGGCCAAAAGTGATCAAGCTTGACGATAAAGAATGTCGAATAAAAATTAAGCTAAATCGTAAAACTAAAAATCATTTAAACTCAATGTACTTTGGGGTCTTGTCAGCAGGTGCTGATATCGCTGGCGGACTTGTTGCTATGAAGTGTATTGAAGAATCCGGTGTGCGAATTGCGCTTTCTTTTAAAGATTTCCATGCAGATTTTTTAAAACGTGCTGAAGGTGATACAGAATTTGTTAATACTCAAGGTAGTGAGATCAGAGAATTTGTAAAAAAAGTGATTGCTTCTAAAGAACGTATGAATATGCCCCTTGAAATTTTAGCTTATACACCAAAATATTCCACAACTGAGCCAGTGGCAAAATTTATTTTAACTTTGTCATTGAAAGTAAAATAAATTTTCGTAATTTACAAAATTAAATTTTATTCAGATTCGGTATAACATAACTCCATATACATCTGTCCATGCGCAGACATAATAGGAATGATGATGACAGTTGTTCCTGTGGGGTATTTGATCGTGTGATCTTTTCCTGCAATCATTGAAGGAATGGCCATTGTCGAAGTGTAGCCCATCGTTTTGAGATCTCTTTTGGCATTCCCCATAACCATATTGGCAATTTCTCCGCCAACATCATGAATTTCTGGACAATAACTTGTGTAAGTATCTGAGAGCATCGCGCTTGCCACTTTAAAATAAGTATCAAATGGCCAAGAGAATACTAACATCGCCTTATATGGGACTTTAGAACCATTTTTTTCAACTTCTCCCGAAAGTCCTAAAACCGCAGTAATGTCACCTTTAGATAAATTATCATTTTTTATAGATGGCTTACTTGGTTCTAGTTTTGTGAACACCATTGTTTCAAAAACATTTTTTGCTGCGTCTATAAATGGTTTTGAAAATTCAATAAATCTTGTCTCGCCGGCCATATTATTTCTCCACTATAAACCTAAGCTTTCTAATAAATCGTCGATAGAGCTTTGCTGTAAATTTCCATCGATGGTACATGATGAACGTTCAATATCTTTAAATTTTCCAGAGAGCCACTGTAGTCTCGTTACAAAAGCTTTAGTATTGAGTTTGTTCAAAGATTTGTCATTTCCATCTCTAAGGGACTTAATCATTTTTCTGAGCATATCAATTGTATCGGCCAAAATTGCGACCACAACTTCCAGCAACGGAACCTCATTGGTTTGTGATGATTTATAGCCTATAACTTTACCTAGTTCACAAAAAGTTGCAATTTCTGTCGCTCCAATTGATTTTGCGGCACCCATAATACGATCGATCATCTGACCATATTTTTCTAATTCTTTAGTGTCTAGGGGGTTGTGTTCAAGTTTCATAATGCAATAATCCATCTGATTAAAAAGGTCTTCGGCCTCCTTGCAGAAGTCTTCGACGATTTCCTTCATCATTGGATCGTTAACAAAATTCATGCTTACCCCGATTTAAGTTCTACTTAAAAATTTTATCAATCTTTTCTTTCAACACTTGTGCGGAGAAAGGTTTCACAATAAAGTTACTTACTCCGGCCTTAACCGCGATAACAACATTTCCTTGTTCAGCTTCAGCAGTGATCATAAGAAATGGAAGTTTCTCAAGCCCTTGTGTATCACGAACTTTCTTTAACAGATCTAATCCACTCATTTGGGGCATATTCCAGTCTGAAACGATAAATTCGTAAGGTTTTCCTTCTTTGATGGCACCTTCAATTAAAGGCCATGCAGTTGCACCATCATCGGCTTCACTGATATTTGTAAATCCAATCTGGGCAAGCATATTTTTAATAATCTTTCTCATTGTCGCCATGTCGTCGACTACAAGAATTTTAATGTCTGCTTTTATGGCCATCTTCATCCCCCGTTCAAAAATCTATCTTAATATTACAACTTTAAGCTGCTTTTAGTTTATCATTTTTTTTATTTTCAGTATCAATTAGTGTGGAAACGCTATTACATATTGTATCGCCGAAATCGAATTCAAGTCCAGGCATTATTGAACGATTTTTTATGTGGAAAATAACTGATCGTATTGATTGCTTTTGGCCTGTAACTTTGCCCATCGAATATTCAAATAGGTGAGCGATACAGCCAACTAATAGCGCTAATTTTTCAATCGACTCGCCATTTTTTTCCAGGGGAAAACCGCGTCCACCGTAACGTTCATGGTGCTCATTGATAATTTTTTTCACCCTATCACTTACCTCAACATGGGATCGTTTCACTAAGTGAAAACCTAGTAGTGGATGTTTTTGGTATATTGCTTTTTCGGAGTCAAAATATGCATTTGTTGCCTTGCGGTTCATTGATAATGGCATCTGTACATGAGCAACGTGGATGAGATAACTTGAGACAATAACATCTGCCAATGAATCCTCGTCCAATATATTGAGGTTTTTTGCTACAAAATATGAGATAGCAACAATACGATTAATAAAGTGATCGCGATTTAAAAATTGTTTTGCAAACTCAACAGCAAGACTAATTGATGCGTTTTTGTTCACGCTAAAACCTAATATTTCAACTCTTGCATATTCAATAATTTTATTAAAATCATCAGATACTGCCGCACGTTCAAATTCCTCTAAGAATTTAAATTGCCCATTTTTCTCATGCCAAATTTCTTTAAGCTTCAAATACATGATTCTTTCTTTTTCGATCTCATGTAACTCACGCTTTTTAAGAGACGGTATATCGCTTTCATCACAATCCATCTCTTTTAAAAAAGTTTTTTTCTGATTGCGAAGAACCGCTAATGCTCCACCTTTGTCTAGAATATAATCTAGAAATGTGTCCAATTCTTTGCTCATGGGACGATTGGAATTCAAAAAGAGAGTAAATTTTTTATGGATAGGATTCATAATATAAAGCTGGAAAGGAAAAGTCCTATTTCCCTTTAAATGGGATTTATCAATAAGAAAATAATCAATTTCAGTTTTCATGGCCTTCTCTCTAACTTACTTTTTTCTTGCCAAACATTGAAGTGATTCCGCTTAAGAACCCTTTGCTCTCTTTTGGTTCAATATCTTCTGCTTCGTTTAAACGATCGTCTACTTTTTTGGATGATCGAACAATTTGATCCAGGAATAATGATCTTGAGCTTTCAATTAGGATATCTATATTTTTTGCCTCGTTAACGATAATTCCATTTGGAAACCAAACATAGATGTGACCCATACGATCTAATCCATCGTACATCGGGTAGATGTAATCAACTTCCTTATCGGTTAACTCATTTTGTGCCCATGTTGGAAGTTCTGTTTCTTCCCATGGTTTACCGCTTTTATCTTTAATACTATGGCATCTCCATGTTGAAAGAGAATAATTTGTTTGGTTTTTGAAAAAATCATTTTCTTTCTTCTTCTCTATCCAAATATTTCTTACCTCTTCTTTGATAAAATGCAATTCTGTGATGTCAAATGCACTATAGGCTTCTTTTATTGCTGTTGGCTTGGAATAGATTAGAAACGTTGCCAATCCACCTTGAGAATGAATTTTTCGTGATATTTTTTCAAAAATATCACGTGGCTTAATACCAAATTCGAGGAGGTCAAATGCCACATCTATGGCAAAATCTAAACCTTTTGGTGCTGGAACAAAAACTCGAATTGAAGAATCATCAATATCTTCACCTCGAATGTTTTTTCTCAAAGTTTCAAGTTCGTCAGGAGATAGTCCTGCACCTTCTTTTAACATTTCAAATTCTTCTTTTAGCTTACGGTAGTCGATAGTGATTTCACCAGCGTCTTTAAATTTTTTCTTATTGTTGATCTCAATAGCTTCTTTTTCAGAGCGAGAAATGACCAGATCAATGTCCTTTTTCTTTTGAGGTAAATTCCAATCGTGGTCACTTGTTTTAGATTCACCACTACGCATATAGGTGTCAATATGCTCAACTTGACCTTCCGAAACTTTGTTTTCATCACCACTTTCAAGTTGCATATTCGTATTTTTTAATTTTTTTAATTCAGCGTTTCTGTTTTCAATGTCATTTTTTGAATTACGCTCAATTGAGTTGTTGTCATTTTTTTCATCGATTAAAAGACGTTGAAGTTTGTTAAATTTATCAAGATCATTGGTTTCTTCCGAATTTTCAGAAAAATCTTCCTCTTTTTCAAATTGAATTTCTGTTTCTTGTTTCCTTTCTTTTTTTAATGTGTCATTATGCTCAAAAATATCTTCTTGATCTTCCTCTGCTTGTTTTTCTTGGTCTATAGATTGAAAGATCATTTCTTTTTTTATATCTTCAGCTTCATTATCATTTTCGGCAAGCTTATGGGGAGTAAAATTCTCTTGGTCTTTTTTTTCATCGGCCTGATCTTTGGTGTCTTTTAAATTGCCATCAACAAGATCGAGTAGGTTAGTTGCCACCTTACCGCGCATAAATTCATCTTGAATATCATTATCATTCATCAGTGATTTTTCTTTTTCTAGATTTTCCTTTACTTGGATTTCTTCAGATTGTTTTTTTGATCGACTACCTTCTGATGTTAAGTCGATGACTTCAATTTTGTTTTTTTCTTCTTCTTCGATTTCCAAATTGATCTCATCTTTTGGATCAACGGTATTTTCGTCATCTGTTTCCATCAAGATTTCAATTTTTGCAGTCTTGCCTTTGAAGTAAGCATCGATTTGATTTAACTGGTTTATCTGTTCTTGTTTTTTCTTTTCCTCGAGTCCTAGCTTTGCTTCTTCACGCTCTTTACGTTTTTTTTCTAAAAAATTTTCAAGCTGCCTTTCTTTTTCACTCTCTGGCTTCTCTAATTCAAGTGCTTTTGATTCGTTAAGATTTGTGTGGTGCTGATCACCAGTTTCTTCTTGTTCATAAAGTGTTTCTTTATTTCGTTTCGCTTTTTCTAGATCAAGGGTGATTTCTTCGCTTCGTTTAAGTTTTTCAACTGAAAATTCATTGTGCTCCTCACGCCCAATACTGCTTTTTCCAAACATATTGTCACTTGGAATAATATCTTGATCTAAATTTTTATTGCGATCTGTTTTATAATAAGTGGATAAATCGGAATCATTTTTGTCCTTGTCATTATTTTGTTCCCCCATGTCGAGGGTTAATTCATTGGTTTTTTTCATTGTTTTCCAATGAGTATCTATAACATTTTCTTCTGAGGCTTTTTTTCTTGATTTTAAAAAACCGAGGGCGTCTGTATTTATTTCTTCGTCTTGTTTTTTTTCTTCGTTTTGATCTTCTGATAAAACTTCTTGATCAGAGAGAACACCTTTTTCAACTCTTTGTTCTTCTTTTTCATCTTTGGAGTTATTAATATCGAGCATACTTTTGACGTTGATGTTTTCTTCTTTTTCACTCTTAACACCTTTTACTGAGCGGAGTAATAGTTTAATTTTATAAAGCAAGCTCTTAGGGGGAAGTGATTCTAAAATAACCTCAGTAAGACCAATTTTAACGAACTTCATGAGTGTTTTTTGCGGAATTTCCTTGGGCTGTATAAGAATAACCTTGGAATGGTTTTTCATAATGGCCCAGCGACTTTCCTGCAGGAAAAGCGCACATTTTTTTGCACTTGTAATGACAATTAAACACTGTCCAAGTGTAGGAATAAGTTGAGCTACTTCTTTTAAATCATCAACGACATAAATCTCAGGCGGTTCGGTTTCTTCTGGCGACGTTAAAATTTCCTCTAATTTTTTTAGAGGCTGAGTGTAGGGCGGAATGATGACCAGTGGTTTTCTGTTGTCCATGCTATAATCTTTTCGGTTTTTCGAGTTGAAAAACTGATTTATTTTTTTGATGTATATAAGGAAAAAGACTTGTTTAGAAGTTGAACAGTTTTATAGGGTAAGATTGTCAAAATTTTTGATTATATTTTCTTTTTTTTCTAAAGTTCGTAAAAGATATTCCCGATAGGCTATTCAACTTCAGCTGGAAAGGTGTCTAGCGAAGTCAAAATTAACATACTGTTGAGCAGTAAGCTCGTTAGAACTCATGGTTTGGGGACTAAGTTTCAAGGATTCGAGGCAGGTAAAATTGCAGGGAGGATCACATGGGTTTACGTATTAACACCAACGTTACGTCACTAGCAGCTCAAAGAACATTGAGCGCCAACAACGCCGAACAGGCAAACACTCTCGGGAAACTTTCATCTGGTACTCGAATCACTCGTGCAGCTGACGATGCCGCAGGACTTGCGATTTCTGAAAAGTTAAAAGCGCAAATCCGTGGTGTAAA
>JACCDN010565988.1_pt1 | contig 10559 bp, 9 predicted proteins | sample 7441691 | NCBI WGS metagenome assembly JACCDN01 (sample SAMN15323439, study PRJNA562643) | freshwater metagenome | isolation source: river surface water | place: USA:Blue River Watershed | collected 2017-08-16
CCCGTTTTTCTACCGGATTTCTGGAATTTGACCGGGTGCTGGGCGGTGGCGTGGTACCCGGTAGCGCTATTTTGATTGGTGGTAATCCGGGCGCCGGTAAGAGTACCCTGTTGCTACAGATGCTCTGTAAGCTTGCCGAACGGATGAAAACGCTCTATGTGACGGGTGAAGAATCTCTGCAACAGGTAGCCATGCGCGCCCATCGTCTCAGTTTACCAGCAGCTGAATTAAATATGTTGTCTGAAACCAGTGTGGAACAGATTTGCCTGATGGCACAACAGGAGCAGCCAGGTTTGATGGTCATTGATTCCATTCAGGTGATGCACATGACCGATATTCAGTCTTCTCGGGGCACAGTGGCTCAGGTGCGCGAAACAGCAGCTTATCTTACACGTTTTGCCAAAACAACGGGGGTGGCAGTCGTGATGGTGGGGCACGTTACCAAGGACGGGTCTTTGGCTGGCCCCAAGGTACTGGAACATTGTATTGACTGTTCAGTGATGCTGGAAGGGGATACCGATTCCCGTTTTCGTACTCTGCGTAGCCACAAAAATCGTTTTGGGGCCATGAGTGAGCTGGGTATTTTTGCCATGACAGATCAAGGCTTGCGTGAGGTCAGTAATCCTTCGGCCATTTTTCTCAGCCGTAGTGATGAAATTAGTGCCGGCAGTTCAGTGATGGTGCTCTGGGAAGGAACCCGTCCATTGCTGGTAGAAATTCAGGCTCTGGTGGATTGTTCCATGATGGCTAATCCCCGCCGCCTGGCTGTGGGTCTTGAGCAGAATCGTCTGGCTATTTTGCTGGCAGTGTTGCACCGTCATGGTGGCTTGCAGATGGCTGACCAGGACGTTTTTGTCAATGTGGTTGGTGGTGTGAAAGTAACAGAAACTGGGGCAGATCTGGCGTTATTGCTGGCGTTGGTATCCAGTTTTCGTGACAGCCCATTACCGTCAGATTTGGTGGTATTTGGTGAAGTTGGTCTGGCAGGCGAGATAAGACCCGTTCCCAGTGGTCAGGAGCGTATCGCTGAGGCTGGCAAGCATGGTTTTAAACGCGCCCTGGTTCCTTTTGCCAATATGCCAAAAAAACCGTTAGCGGGCATGCAGGTGTTTGGTGTGAAAAAGCTGGCCGATGCATTGATGTTGTTGCATGATTTTTATCCCGATCCAAATAGCGTTAGTGCAGATTCTGTGGCATTAACATCGATGACGTAAGCAAGATCTTAAGACTGCCGTTGATAAAACTGCCTGAAAATGGGACTGGGGCTTAATGTTAAAAGTCGATGCAGCCTTGTTCAGGTTAATAAGCCGTCATGGTGGCCCTTGAAACAGGTCGTCATGACGGACCAGAGTATTACAACTTATCGGGTCATTTTTTTGTATTTGATGCGGTGTGGCTCCAGGCTGTCAGCACCCAGGGTGCGTTTTTTCCATTCTTCATATTCTGTAAAATTGCCCTCGAAGAAAATCACCTTACCTTCATCCTGATAATCGATAATATGGGTGGCAATACGGTCAAGAAACCAGCGGTCATGGGAGATAATCATGGCACATCCCGGGAATTCTAACAGGGCATTTTCCAGGGCACGCAGGGTCTCGATATCCAGATCGTTGGTGGGTTCATCGAGCAGTAACAGGTTACCCCCCTCGCGCAGTAACTTCGCCAGATGGAGACGGCCCCTCTCTCCACCAGACAGTTCACCCACCCGTTTACCCTGATCAACTCCCTTAAAATTAAAGCGCCCGGCCCAGGCACGGCTGGATAATTCAACGTTGCCGATTTTCATGATATCCTGGCCTGCTGAAATTTCTTCCCAGACGGTTTTACTGTCATCCATATTGTCACGGAACTGATCGACACAGGCAAGACGGACACTGTCGCCTAACATAATCGTACCGGAATCTGGCTGTTCCTGGCCAGACAGCATACGAAACAGGGTCGATTTACCCGCCCCATTGGGTCCTATGATACCGGTAATAGCCCCTTTGGGCAGGGTAAAGGAAAGAGAATCAATCAGCAGGCGATCGCCGTATGCTTTACTCAGGTTACTGACTTCCAGTACTTTGTCACCCAAGCGTGGTCCAGGGGGAATGAACAGTTCACTGGTTTCATTGCGTTTTTGGTATTCAATCGCATTGAGTTCTTCAAAGCGTGCCAGACGTGCTTTCCCTTTAGCCTGTCGACCTTTGGGACTCTGGCGTACCCATTCCAGTTCCTTCTCAATGGATTTACGGTGTGCGGTTTCTGAAGAAGCTTCCCTTGCCAGGCGTGCCTCTTTTTGGGACAGCCAGGAAGAATAGTTACCTTCCCAGGGGATACCTTCTCCGCGATCCAGCTCGAGTATCCAGCCGGCAACATTATCCAGGAAGTAACGATCGTGCGTAATGGCAACGACTGTGCCGGGATAATCATGCAGGAAGCGTTCCAGCCAGGCGACGGATTCTGCATCCAGATGGTTGGTGGGTTCATCGAGCAGCAGCATATCGGGTTTTTCCAGCAGTAAACGACAGAGTGCCACTCGACGGCGTTCACCCCCTGACAGATTTTCGATCCGGGCCTCCCAGGGAGGCAGGCGCAATGCATCGGCAGCCCGCTCCAGCTGATTATTCAAATTATGGCCATCCCGGGTTTGGATAAGGGCTTCCAGTGCTGCCTGTTCTTTTGCCAGGCGGTCAAAATCTGCATCCGGATCAGCGTAAGCGCCGTAAATTTCCTCCAGGCGGACTAAGGCTTGTTTAACCTCATTGACTGCTTCTTCTATCGCTTCACGTACTGTTTGAACCGGACTGAGCTTGGGTTCCTGTGGCAGGTAACCAATTTTTATGCCGGGTTGTGGATGTGCTTCACCTTCAATATCCGTATCAATACCCGCCATAATACGCAGTAGGGTAGATTTACCCGCCCCATTAAGGCCCAGTACGCCAATTTTAGCCCCGTGGAAAAAACTCAGGGAGATATTTTTCAGGATATGACGTTTTGGTGGTACGATTTTGCCGACACGATGCATGCTATAAACGTATTGGGTCACGTTGTTTCAGGCCTCCGTTATGATGATGTTGGGTCTGTTCCATTTTCAGGATTTTTTGTGAATTGCACTGCACGCCTGTCCGGGATCTGCGAAGTAAAAATAAAGTGCAGGATTTGCCATGACAGCCAGGTTACACGCATCAGTATGGCGTGACTGGGCAGTATCTTACAACTATCATGCCTGTTATTTCCAGAATAGACCTCCTGCAAATTGCGATTGCTTAGAAAGTCCATGCATTGCCTGAGATGCTCAAGTCCTCATGTAGTTGCATAATATGCCGGTCCTGCGTTTTGTTCCTTTGGAGTGAATTTTGCAAGAGGCCTAATAGAAAAATAACCTGATGGGTTGTTATGAATATGCTGGCTGCTATTTTTCAGGTTATAAAAATGATCAGGATAATAATATGCTGTATAGCCGCGTTATTATTCATAATGGACCATTATTATCATAATTAAAAAATAACATACATAACATCGGGATTAATATCCCTGATTGATTATTTTGACAAATGAAAAATATTAATGAAGCCAGATTATTCTGCCTATTTACCTGAATATTATTGCAAACGGAAATAAATAAATTTATTGTTGGCTTATACTAAAATAGCTTTATAATAAACAGCATAAAACTGTTGATTGATATATTATATAACACAAAAATATTGATAATATTAATATCGGTAAAATGTATTTTTCTTTATTCTTCAGTTATACATAATTTCAATAGCCTGTGAAGTTTAAGAATAAAACTTCGCGACTAACAATCAAATTTTAATATCCAATCTTTTGCAAAACTCACTACAGCAGACGCGTGCAAGAAGAAACGAAGCGCAGGACTAGCAAAGTCATATGAAGGTTTGGGTATCAAACGCATAGATGCTTTCACAATAGCCTTTTAAACAGGCTATCAAATAAAATCAGGAATGGCACAGGAGACAGGAGACAGGCAACATGAGGTTTACTTTGGAAGAACGGGTGATCTTTTCTCCATCAGAGCGCTGTTTAACAGGAGCGGATGGTTCCGTTGCTGAATTAACGGAAAATAACCGTCGATTTTTGCTGCTGTTACTCAATGGGGTAACGGCAAAAGAAAAAATCATCAATAGTGTGTGGCAAGAACAACGGGGTACCATCAGTGAAAGCAGTTACTATGGGCAGCTTTATATGCTGAGAAATGCGTTTTCACGGGTCGGCCTTAAAAAATCGCTGATCCGCACCATTCCACGGAAGGGTGTCCAATATGTGGGACGTTTCTATCCGCTCCCCTCAGGGGAAGTGCTGACTTCTGGCACAACGGCTCAACAGAGCATGAAACAGGCGGGATGCAGGCAGCACCGTATGGTTAGCACGGCAGACATTGCCGTAGCACCAACAACATCTGTCACAAACCGGTGCCGGTGGCCATTGTCTCGCTGGCAGATGTTAATTCTGGTGCTGATGGTATTGAATCTGTGCTGGAGTGCCCTGCTCTCGACGCGGTTATTAATGACTTTCTAGTGGGCGGTTAAAAAGGGATGAGTCGTATCCGAATTTCGCTTTTCTTTTCAAAAAAGAGTGGTAAAAGCGCGGGATCCTACTTGACCCTGAGAGGGCGTATCCGTACTATGAATGCCCCGTATCAGCAGGTATAACCTGTGCAAGATCGAGATTATCCATTAGAAACGGCTGTTTTAATAACTTTCGACAGAAAAATGTTGGTCTTTTTTTTGTATCAACGGCCGTTTTCTGGCTGGCACCCTTCCTGCCGTTTTGTCTGTTGTATCCTGCCCTGCGCTGTCAATAGTTATTGTCAGGTTCTTTGTTGAGGTAAGATGAAGTAATAAATTGGTCAATAGCGGAAAATATAAGTAAGAAAATAGTTATTAAAAGGTAAGGACACAAAGGGAAGAAAAATGGCCTAATGCTCCCAGCTTAAAAACAGGACCCAGTAAGTAAGTCTGAATAGAACAGCAATTTTACTGCATGATTCTTTTAAGCGTAAGAGCAAATAGAGTATCTTCTTCTAATACTTTACGAATATTGATTAGAAATATAAAAGTTACTCATTTTTAATACAAACGAATCTGAAATTCCACACTGGAATACAAGATTTTATCATTAAAGCTCAGTTTAAGTTTTAAACTGAAAAAATACAGGAATTAAAATGATGTTAAATTTAATCACTAAGGGTTATATTGCTGCACAGTTGAAAATTGAAAATCTGATCAAAGACCAACGCGGTGTGGTTGCCATTGAATATGTTGCCCTGGCAATTGGCTTGATCGCAGTATTTGCTGTTGTATTTAGTGAGCAGGGAACATTGAAGACCGCACTGGATGCTTTATTAAATAAACTGGCAGGTAAAATGGACTTAGTCGGTAAATAACCCTAACTCAAGGATAGCTTATGGCTATCCTTATATAACAACGATAACAAAGAATATATTAAATAAATCTGAACAGAACAGCAATTTTACTGTATGATTATTTTAAACGCGGAAAAAAGTATCTTAATGTGAATTTATACATAGCATAATAATCGATTTAAAATAAAGTTAGTTATTTTGTAATGCAAACAGAATTCCATACTGGAATACGGGCTTTTATCATTAAAGCTCAGTTTACTTGTTGTAAAACTACAAAAATACAGGAATTAAAAACGATGTTAGATGTTATCACTCAAGGTTATATTGCTGCACAGTTAAAAATTGAAAATCTGATCAAAGATCAACGCGGTGTGGTTGCCATTGAATATGTTGCCCTGGCAATTGGTTTAATCACAGTATTTGCTGTCGTATTTGGTCAGAATGGAGAATTCAAGAAGGCATTGGTTGGGTTAATTAATAAGCTTTCAGTAAAAATGGATCTAATCGGTAAGCCATAATCTTAACTCAAGGGTAGCCGATGGCTATCCTTAATAAAAACTCTTTCATTAATGGCAGGATATTTTTGATGCAAACGCTGGTGATTATGGTTATCGCGTTGCAGCTGCTGTGGGTGTGTTATACCGATATTCGTTTTCGTTTAATTCATAATACCCTGGTATTGACGCTGATGTTGAGCGCACTGGTTCTAGGGGTACTGATGAATCAGCACATTACGCTCTGGCCGGCTCTGATGATTTTACTGGTAGGTTTTATCCTGTTTTGTCTGAATCTGGTGGGTGCAGGCGATGTAAAATTAATGAGTGTTTTGGCACTGGCATTAACGAATGCGCAGCTGAGTAATTTTATCGGGTTCACCGCGCTTTGTGGTGGTCTGGTCACTGTTGTCGGCCTGTTGATTGCCTGGCGGCAGATGCGCACAAAGGGTGTGCCCTATGGGGTTGCCATTAGCATGGGCTTTTTACTGGCTATTTTTACTGCCTGAGTAGTGGCAAACCGATTTCTTTTTATCGATGCATAAATCATTTTTCTCCTGACTTATTCAGGTAGAAACGAAGAGGTATTGTGTGAATCATAAGTTATTATTTTGGATATCACTGTTGGTGATTGCTGTTGGTGTCACCGGGTTGATATTAAATAAAAATACCCCGCCGGACAACAATGAAAAATCCGTGCTTGGGCTTGGTGTGCCAGAAGAAAAAAACATTCTGGTGGCTGTCACGACTCGGCCGGTTGCGCTTGGCCGCTTGCTGTCACAGGATGATTTTCAGGTCAAGACCATCACTGTGCCCGCGGACAGTGATCTGGTCAACTATGATGTTTCGGCGTTTAAGTCGCTGACGGGTCATTTACTAACCGCCAATATGGAAGGCAACAGTTATATTTCCCCACAATTGATCGAAACACCGGACAGTCCGACTTTTTTACGCAACAGCCTGCAGGCAGGAGAAATCGCCTGGAAGTTTGAGGTGGATCAAGCTAATGCCTGGCTGCTGGATTCAATTCAGGTTGGAGATCAGGTTGCATTGTATCTGAGAACACTGGAAACCAACAAAAATAAAAAGCTCAAGGATACGGTGGCACTGGATGCCAAGGAGCTGTCTTCCGGTAAAAATCAGCAGTATGTGCTTACCGCCATTCTTGACGGTATGACAGTGCTGAGGGTGAACCGTTATGAAGAAAAAGAGGGTGATCAGGTAGAAAATCACGGGAAGGGAAACCCTGACGGCTATATTCATTTGCGCATGAGGAGCAAGGATATCAAAAAGATACATGTGATTGCCTTGGCCGGTGATCTGTTGCTGGTACCTGCCGTGGGAGGTGCAAAACAGCTGGAAATGGATCAGATACTTCCTAATCTTCCCAAATTTAAAGAACTTAGAGGTTAAAGAACGTGTGGTATAAAAAAATAAGTGCGGTTATTACGCTGCTGGTGCTTGGATATTATCTGGCCACTCCAGCGTATGCCGGGAAAATACATCTGGCCGCAGGAGAATCGCGGGTACTGAATACCAAAGCACCGGTGGATACGGTATTTGTTTCCTCTGCAGAACTGGCCGACTATGAAATTATCAATGATAACACGGTGGTAATTTACGCTAAAAAAGAAGGACGGGCAGAGTTTACCCTCTTTGATCAGGCTGGCAAGGAAATTGCCCGAGAAACGGTCATTATTAATGACCTGCTTAGAGATATCCATGAGCGCATCCGTGCAGAATACCCGGATAGCCAGGTATTGGTACAGAAAATTGCCAAAGCCTATGTGTTAACCGGTACGGTCAGCACCGAAGAAGCCCGCGCTGCAATTTATCAGCTGGTGGGGGAAGCGGTAGGAGCCAAAAAAGAAGCCATTGAACGGGAACATGAGAGTACCAGTGAGCGTGGCAGTGGGAGTAAGGAACGCGTCACTTTTCTTGATAAAGTCGTTTATGAGCAGGTAGTGAATAAAATCACCATCCCCATGACCAATCAGGTGAATGTCAAGTTGACCATTGCCGAAGTGACTAAAGAATTCTCTGACAATGTAGGTATTGACTGGAGTTCTGCCGGCCGGTCTGCAGGAGCATTTACGTTGCAACAGTTTAAATTTGATGCCAGGACGCTGGGGACCGTGATCACGGCCATCAGCAATGATTCTGTGGCCCGCGTACTGGCGGAGCCCAATTTATCGGTATTGTCTGGTGAGACCGCTGATTTTCTGGTAGGTGGGGAATTTCCCGTTGCTGTGCTCAACAGCTTGGGGTCCGCCAGCGTCAGTTACAAGAAATTCGGTATTCAACTCACTGTGGGTGCCAAGGTAAATGATAATAACCGCATTCGCGTGATGCTGGAAGAAGAAGTCAGTGTGATTGATGACAAGTTCATAAAACAGGGCGTTTCTGCAGAATTTCCGGTATTAAGTGCACGACGGGCGAAAACCACGGTTGAACTGGGTGATGGAGAAAGTTTTATCCTCGGTGGGCTTATCAATAGCGAAGAGAAAGAAGCGCTGGCAAAAATCCCCTTTATTGGCAACATTCCCATTCTTGGGGCGTTCTTTCGTAACACCAAAACGAGCCGTAAAGGCAGTGAATTGGTGGTGGTTGCCACTGTGAATCTGGTGAAACCTGTTGCCGCCAAGGATGTGATATTACCGAGTTTTATGCGTACTTCCACCGCGGAACGTTTTTTTAATTTTACGGGTATCCGAGAATCTCAGAATAAAAAACAGGCGATGGAATTCATGAGTCAGGGAGGATTTATCCAATGAAGATCGCGTGTGTAATGATGCTGTGTCTTATTTCCGTTAGCACCGGTGCGGCATTGCCGCAAACAGCAGACAACAGCCGTTTTTATGCCAGGCCTGAGGTACAGCTAAAACCTATCTGGTTGCCAGCAAAGGCTAATCATCAGCAGGCGGGGTTGATCAAACAAATCGTCCGCGCGGCGTACGGCAATGACACGGTCATCCGGATCATGGCCCCGAGTTACCTGCAACAGCCTGCCAATCAGCTCAAAAAGAAATTAGTGGCCTCCGGCATAGCCGCCGATCACGTGAATATCAGCCTGAAGGCAAAAAATCCTTCTTCCCTCAATGAGGGTGATCTGGAGGTGGTGATAGAAACGCTAAAATTCAGGCAGGACCTCTGCCGTTACAACAGGCAGGACTACCGCTATTTTATTGATCAGAAAATGGGCTGTGCCATGAAACATAACTTACAAAATGCACTGGTTGATCCAGGCAGAAAAATTTTCTAAAGGTTATCAAATGCGTTTGTTACTGAATAAGGATCTTGCACAGCAGAAAAACAACCTCCATGACGGTGCGGTGCTGATTATCTCCGCCCGTCCTGCGTTACGCGAGGCGGTCACTCAGCAGATTGCAGGTATGGTGCAGGTCAAGGAGCTGGATGTCGATTTTCTGTCTGGCTCTGGTCTGAACCTGCCAACGAATGTATACAGAGTATTAATTGATATTGGCAATTGTACTGATGTGGATGCGGTGATAAACCGGGTCAAAAGCCAGATCCCTCAGCATTGTTGGTGCATGTTGTTAGGTGAGATTGATTCCATCAGAGTCGCTCAGGGTTTTATCGATCGGGGTGTGCGTTATTTTCATATGGGATCACAATTGGCTGAAATGGCGCAGCGTGTTATTGCCGGCCCTGGTAGTGATCTCATCAAAAGACAATCCGTGTTGATCACGGTATTGGGTTGTAAGGGTGGAGTTGGTACCAGCTTACTGAGCTGGCAGCTTGCGCGCTCAATCGTGCAGTACAGAAAATTGCCCTTATTACTACTACAAGGTAGTCGGGGATCTCAGGATCTCGACATCATGGTGGGTAAAAAGATAGAGCAGGGAGGAATTGTCAGTGGTCAGGAAAACACCGATGTCATGTTAATAGACAGCGTGCTGCCTCCGGACAGGGATGCGCCTGAATTACAAAAATACAATTTTATGGTTTTTGACCAGGCCCTGTTTAATGTCAGTAAGGAACAGATGGTGCAGCAGGCGGAACTGTCCAGTTGTATTCTCCTGGTCATCGATCGCAGCATGGCGTCGGTACGTATTGCTTTAAATTTTATTAAAGAATTTGAACGTGTCAGCAATGCCAGCACTGAAAACAAAAGGCTGTTTATTTGTCTGAATGATCACCGCCCGGTTACCCCAGGGTTGCTTGCGGTCTCTGATATTGAGTCATTATTAGGCAAGCCCGTGAGTGTCAGTTTCCCTTATCTGAAAGCAGGGGGCGATGCCATTTTGGAACATACGTTGTGGTCTGGCCGTCGAAAGCCACTGGAGATGTTAACCAAAATGATTCTGGCTATGGATGACAGCAACCAACAATCATTTGTGTACCGTGTCTGGCAGTCGCTGATGCGCAAGTTTAGCTGAGGGAGGCAATGATGGATATCAGTTTAACCACCCAGGCATTACTGCGTGAGCAGATGTTGAAAAATCTCAAGCTGGATGTGATTGAAAATTTGGTCTCTGACCGTGAGCAGCTGATTAAAGAACTCAGCAGCACCATGGAACAGGTACTGGTCACCAGTGGTATGTACCTCAATGCCCATAATCAGCGGGCTATGATCGCGCTTATTGCTGACGAACTGACCGGTTTTGGCCCTTTGCGTGAACTGATGGAAGATGATTCTGTCAGTGATATCCTGGTCAATGGCCCGGAGAAAA
>JACCDN011012356.1_pt1 | contig 10559 bp, 8 predicted proteins | sample 7441691 | NCBI WGS metagenome assembly JACCDN01 (sample SAMN15323439, study PRJNA562643) | freshwater metagenome | isolation source: river surface water | place: USA:Blue River Watershed | collected 2017-08-16
GGCATAATGATAGCCATGGCCATAAAGAGTACAGCGATACCCATAAAGACCATGATGACCGGCTCAAGTATAACCATCAAATTATCCAAGATGGCGTCTAACTCCTTAGCATAAAAATCAGCGATTTTAGTTAAAACAAAATCTAGTTTACCGGTCTTTTCACCAATCATCATCATCTTTGGTACCATCACTGGAATCTCCTTAGAGCGTAGAAAGGCAGTGGAGACTGAGTTACCCTCTTCAACCTCGGCAATAGTATCAGTTACCAAATCTTGGAAAATAGCATTGGACACAATGCCTCTAGAAATCTTGAGGCTGTTAGTGATAGTAATACCACCGATTAATAAAGTGCTCATAGTGCGACAAAAGCGAACAATAGCCATTTTTTTGATAATATTGCCAAAAATTGGCACATGAAAAAAGGTCATGTCGATATATCTTTTGCCAAAAGGTTTGTTGGTTAAAAATTTGATAAAAATAGCAAAGCCAAGTAGCACTACAATCATCACCCACCAATAATTAACTACTGCATCGGAGATAGAAATAAGTAATTTAGTCATCAATGGCAATTCACCACCAACTTCATTAAAAATAGTAACTAATTTCGGCACAACAAAAATCATCATAGCAATACCGACGCCGATCATAGTGATCACGATGATCACCGGATAGGTCATAGCGCCCTTGAGCTTACGCATCATTTCGTAGTTCTTTTCTTCTTCATCAGCTAGGTAGATTAGGGATTCGTCTAATTTACCAGAAGTTTCACCGGAACGAACTACACTGATATGAAACTCACTAAAGACATTGCGATGTTTAGCCATTGATTCAGAGAGTCGTTCACCAGCGTCGACATTATTGGAAATTTCCATAATGACCGAACGTAGTCCTGGTTGCTCAACTTGCTCAGAGAGGATGTGTAGAGCCTGTGACAGAGGGACGCTGGCACTGATCAAAACCGAGAACTGGCGCATAAAAACAACCAGATGCTTAATGCTGACCCGACTACTAAAACCATGAAAGATTTTGGCTAAACCTTCGGAACTAGCTGATTGACTGATGCTAATGATTTGATAACCCTTGTTGGTTAAAATGCTCTCGACTTGCTTTTCGCTATTAGCCTCAATAGTACCAGATTCCTTATCAAAATTACGATTGATGACTTTGTATTTAAAGAGTGTCATATTTATTCATTCATAACTCTCATAACTTCCTCGAGACTGGTTAGACCCTGCAAACCCTTGATCAAGCCATCTTCGTTAATGGTAATGAAGTCTTGGTTTTCACGAGCCATTTCAATAGTGATATGACCATTATCTTTGAGGATGGATTCACGAATAAAGTCATTGACATCAAGTACTTCGATAATAGCCACTCGCCCCTTGTAACCAGTCTTATTACAACGGTCACAGCCAACTGGCTCATAGAAGCTCATGGGCTTTTGACCATAGTCTGGTAAGTAGCGAGCTAGAATCTCTGGTTTAATTTTGGATAATTTAGCCTTAACATCGGCAACGACAGTCTCAGGAACGACTTTTTCTTTTTTGCAATACTGGCAGAGGCGACGAGCTAGGCGCTGAGCAATAATCAAGTCCATGACTGAGCTAAGCAAAAAGGGCTCAATTTTCATATCAATCAGACGTGGAATAGCACCGATAGCATCGTTGGTGTGCAGAGTGGACATAACCAAGTGACCAGTCAGCGCAGCATGGATAGCGAGCTCAGCTGTTTCGTTGTCACGAATTTCACCGACCATCATCACGTCCGGATCTTGACGCAAGAGTGACCTCAAGCCAGCGGCAAAAGTAAAGCCAATGTCAGGACGAATTTGTGATTGATTGATGCCATGAATGAAGTATTCGACTGGATCCTCGAGAGTAACAATGTTAACACCCTCGTTGTTAAGCATGTGCATGATGGAGTAGAGAGTAGTAGACTTACCAGAACCAGTCGGACCAGTAACCAAGATAATACCAACGGTTTTATCAATATTGCGTTTAACTAAGTCCATGTTAGTACCAAAGAAACCTAGTTGCTCTAAAGTCAAAACACCCTTAGTGGTGTCTAGGACTCTCATAACGACTTTTTCTTGACCCATCAAAGGCAGACAAGAAACACGAAAATCAATATCTTTGTCTTCGATAGTTAAACGGATACGACCACCTTGTGGGATACGGGTTTCGTCTAGCTTGAGACGAGCCAAAACCTTGATACGAGCTACGATACTATCATGAATGTTTTTGGGGAGTGACAAAGAGCTGTGCAAGATACCGTCAATACGATAGCGAACGCGGCTTTCGTTTTCTAATGGCTCGACGTGGATGTCGCTAGCACCTGCCTCGACAGCATGCTTAATAATCTCATGAACAATCTTGGCTACTGGAGCATTTTTGATCATGATCTCAAAGGACTCTTCGTCAGAATCAACAGTTTCTTTGGCTGAACTAATATCTTCTTGCTCTTTGATCTTTAAGGCACTGGAAATTTCTTTGCCAAACTGCTTGTACTGACGGAAAGCATTGGTAAAACTACCATCAGAAATCAGAGAGTACTCGACTTGCCAATTATTTTTCTTGGCAAGAAATGACAGAGCTTCCATGGCCCGGAAATTGTCAGGATCAGTAAGACCAACTGAAATCTTACTCGCCTCTTTAGCGAAGCAAACGACACGATAGTTTTCAGCAATTTCAGCTGGAATAGAATTAAGAACATCCTCGGGGACATCAGTAAAAGTCAGGTTAGCGTAAGCTAGTCCCAAAAACTCAGCCTTGAGCTTAACTAAATCTTCAGACTTGAGTAAATTGGCTGAGATAACAACTTCATCAATAGTCTTATTATCTTTGGTAACAGTTTCTAGCAGACTATTAACCGACTCAGCCTTAATCAGACCCTTGGTGACCAAAAAATCAAGCAAGGCTTTTTGCTTAGAGACAAATAGATCTTCAGAGCTGTTACTAGGCATAATTTAGAAACTAGGACTAAAGGGATTAGCATTTCTAGGCAACTTGGCTAATTCGGAATCAGTTAACTGGCTAGCTGGCAGACTGGTACTGGCGGTCACTGGCACGACCACCGCTCTAAGATCTTTGAATTTTTTGGTTTCGAGCACTGAGCTATCGCCTTCTATGTAGTCAGGACGATGGTCCAAACGGTCTTTGCTAACTTCAGTAGAGAGAATATTGGTTTGATTGAGGATTTGGAAATAGAAGTAGCCAGCAATAAAAATAATGAAGGCTAAAAAACCATAAACTGAAAATCTTAGTTGCTGTTCACTGTTTAAGGCCATATTATTTACGAGTATAAGTTAAGACTTCGATGGTGGCACTGTTAGCAACCGGATCAAAGGCAATGCGCTGAATATCCATTAGTCGCAAGTTGGACTCCATAGCTAAAACCAGACGTTTGAGATTGCTGTAGTTAACTTTTGGATCTTTGGATTTATCACCGACCAAAGTCAGGGTCGTCCGCCAAACTTTGGTCTTTTCTAGTAAACTATTGCGCTTAGTACTGGCTGACAAATTGATAATTTCAAAATTATCATCCATTGGTTTGTTATCAATCTTATCAGCCGACCAATTATTGATACGAGCCAAATATTCTATTTCACTGTACAAATCCAGCACATTGTCACTGACATTAACAAAGGATTCGATTTTCTTTTTATCCTCAGCCGAAATCTTTTGGTAGCTATCTTTAATAGAATTAAGCATTGCGTAGTACCGTGACTGTGACTGGTATTCTTCGGTCTTGCGAATAAACTCTTCGCCACTATTGATCGCCTTGAACTTGGGCTTGAGAATAGTGATCCATGATAAAGAAGCAATCAAAATAACCGTGATAAAAATTAAGACACCAAAAAAATTATAAATAACAGTCGCTACTTGATCGGTTAATTCCCGATTGAGTAGAGATTTTTTGGTAGTGATGACTGGCTGCTCTGGCATAATTATTTATCTCTCAAGAAGATGCGAGGATCTATAGTTAATTTTAGTTTAAATCGAACGGCTTGACTAGCATCAGCTGGATAAATACCAATTTGACCAGGGGTAGAACTTGATTTGGATAAAGTATCAGTGTCAGTAGCATCAACTGATAAGATATAACCGGATTTAGACTTGGCAAAAACTTTAGTTTGGTTACTGATAGTGTTAAAGTTTTTAGCAACTGACCAGATTTCAAAGATGCCGTTAGTGCCTTTGACGTTACCGTTGATACTAGTATCAATACCGGTACTGTAGTAGACATCGGATAGAGTTTCTTGCTCTAAGAATTGAAAGAAATTGGTCCAATAAATATGGTTGTCGAGCATGTAACCAGTATACATTAATTTGTCATTAAAAGGGACGATTTTGTCATCTAATTCTCTTTGGATGACGGCTATTTGCTGATTAATGCTGTCGAGATTGGCAAAAATATCCATGTTAGCATTTTGCTTTTCTTTTTCTAAGATGAGCAGATAGCCATAGGCCAGAACACAAATCAAACAAGTCAGCAGAACAAAGAAAATCATGGATAACATCTTACTTTGCCAGTTAAAGAACATGCTACGATGCTCTTTGATCAGATTGACTTGAGCGGAGCCATAAGGATTCCAGGCCCGATTTTCGATTTTGGACTTGAGTAATTGCTTAGTATGCTCAACTCTTTCTTCGGACAGGTTTTGAGCTGAACGGATTTTTTTGTCGAGCAAATCCTGATGTTTTTCAGGAGCTTGCGCGACTGGTGAGCTAGTTATTTTAGTAGCATTGATAACAGGTTCAGAGCTTGACTTGGTGCTAGCAGAGAGACTAGAAGCGACTGGCGAGCTACTAGCAGTAGGCATAGGTTTTGACTCAGCTACTGGTACTGGAGCTGGTGACTTGCTAGGAGTAGGACTTAGAGACTCATGATGAGTAGAAAAATCCGCATCAGCCGCAGTCTTAAGAGCGGTTGGTGCGATAGTAATCTTGGTACTCTCGGCAGAAAATTGAGTAGCTTTGTTTTGTTCTTCGAGATGCTTGATACGAGAGGCATGCTCTGGAGCTGGGCTTTGATTTTTTAGTGACACTGAGGGACTACTTGTGATTGGACTAGCTGACTTAGCTTGCTTAGCTTTGGAGCGAGCGGCAGCTCGCTCGGCCTCTAGCTCAGAAATATCACGAGTTAGAGATGAGGCATCACTGTGACGATTAAACAGATAAGAGCCAAGATCAGAAAAAAGACGCAAAACAGACACCTTGTTCTTTGGTGGAGTAGTTTTTGACTGGCCTTGATCAGGCGCTTTGTTTAAATCTTGATCAGCAATCATACTAAGTATTTTCTTTATCAAACTCACTCATAGCGAGGCCAATGGCGACAGCTAGACGAGGCCCGATTTGTTCTAAGACTGGCTTAATCTCAACTGGATAAGCAATACGGAACCAAGGATCACCGATGACGACATTGACATTCAGCATATTAGCAAGATAATCAGGCAAGCCGTGAAGCATAGCACTACCACCAGTAAGAATAATTTTTTCGACTACATAACCTTCTTTACTAGCAAAAACTTCCATGACATATTTCACTTCATTAAAGATTGGCGCAACAATATCGCTCAGCATCTTGGGCATAGCAAGGCCCTGAGAGCTGGCAGCTAGGTCATATTTGAACTGCTCGGCTTTTTCTAGACTGATATTGAGGTTGCGACTAATAGCCTTGGTAATGGATAGACCACCGACATCAATACTGCGACTGAGAACTGGCACACCTTTGTCCACGATAAAGATATTGGTGGAATTAGCACCGATTTGAACAATCATGGAAGTGGCTTTGTCATTACCGACGAGTGAGCGAATCAAACCAAAGACTTCAGTTTCTAGGCTGACTAAATTAAATTTGAGAGTTTTAAAAGTATAGGCATAACTCTTGATTAAGTTTTTGGGAGCACCGATCAAGAGGATTTTATTAGTGCTTTTGGCTTTGTTCGCAGCAGAGACTTGAGTAGTAGGAGCAGTTTCTTTGGTTAGTTTCATTTTGGACAAATTATCAGACCAAAAAGAGGTTTTTTTCTGCAAACCTTCACCACTGATTTTTTGCCAACCGAGATAAATGTCTTTGAGTGGTAAAGGCACGACTTTTTTAGCTTCCCACTGGATAGCTGATTCTAAATCCTTAGGATTAAGATTGCCACTGAGATTGATGATCGAGGAAAAGACAGTGTAGGTAGGTAGAGAAGAAACAACATTGTGACTAGAAGAAAAACCAGCCTTGCGAACAATGCTCTCGATAGTGCTAGTGATAGCCTTAATATCTAATTTATTGATGTCGGTATAGTTTTCAGCCAGTCGATCACTAAAACCATAGGTCACTAGAGCTACTTTGTCTTTTTTCTTTTTTAATTCAACAACTTTGATACTAGAACTGCCAATGTCGATACCCAAAAAACTATTATTTGATTCACCAAAGAGACCCATATCTTTTTGCAGTTTTTTTCCTAATAAAGTATAATGAGATTATTATACAACAAAAATCTGAACTAACAAAGCGAAACATTATACCAGCTTAGTATAACATAGAGACTTGAAAATAAAAAGTTGTCAGATGAACAACCAGTCCAGAAAAATTATTTTTATCAGCATCTTCTTAGTGATAACAGCACTAGCTGCTTATTTTTTGTGGCGGATCTTTACCGGTCAACCCTTGCTGAATAAAAATAATGAGATTGAACAGATTAATAATGCTAGTCTGCCGAGTTCTAGTCCCAGCGGACAAGTGATTCCAGTTAGACCAAATACTAATAACAATTTACCGACTGATACTGGGACTGCTAGTCAAGATCGGCCAAGTACACCAAGTACTGGTCGAGATAATAAAATTACCAGCCCTAATAATTTCCCGATCCTAGCAGCGACTCTGGACGCAAGTGGTAACACTGTTCAATACTACGATCCGCTCGAGAATAGATTTTATCAATTAGATCAAAATGGAAATCCGAAGCCACTAACTGATAAACTCTTTTATAATGTCGATAAGCTATCATGGTCACCGGATAAGAGCCGAGCCATCATAGAATATCCTGATGGCAGTAAGAATATTTATAATTTTAATGATCAGAGCCAAGTTAGCTTACCGAAACACTGGCAGGAGTTTCAATTCTCACCTAGCGGTGAACAAATTGCTTTTAAATCAATTGGTTATGAGACTGATAACCGTTGGCTATCAATCATGAACGCCGATGGTAGTGGCGCTCAAAATCTAGAGAAGTTGGGAGCTAACGCTGATAAGGCAGTGGTTAATTGGTCGCCAAATCGTCAGATTGTCGCGACTTTTCAAGATGCCAGTGATTATAATCGTCAACAAATCTATTTTATCGGCCTCAACCATGAGAACTTCAAATCACTAGTCGTCCAAGGTCGTGGCTTTCAATCAAAATGGTCAGCTGATGGCAATCAACTACTTTATAGCGTCTATACTGATGTCAATGAATACAAACCTAGCTTGTGGATTAGTAACGCTAGCGGTGACAGCATTGGCCAGAATAATCGACCTTTGGAAATTGAAACTTGGGCGGAGAAATGTAGCTTTGTTGATGATAAAACTATCTACTGTGCCGTACCGAGAAGCATGTCAGCGGGAGCAGGCTGGCTCCCCTATTCCAGTCTAGACACACCTGACGATGTTTATTCAATTGATTTGGCTAGTGGAGCCAAGACTTTGATCAGTTCAGAAGGCACTTATAACATGTCCGACTTGATTATTACCAAAGATGGCAGTACCTTGTATTTTACTGACAATATTACTGGCGGCCTTTATAAACTGGCTTTGAATAATTAAATGGCACAAGTTAATCTATATCACTGTAGTCACTGCGACGCCCAATTCCCTAAATGGAGTGGGCGTTGTTTGGAATGTGGCACTTGGGGTAGTGTCATCCAGTCAACCCCAGTCGATTTCCCCATGATGGGAGCAAATAAAAAAGCTGGCACAGAGATAATTAAGCCAGCGACTTTGATTGATTTAAATAAACTAGAAACTAGTAAAAAAGAACAGCGTTTGCAAACCGGTGTCGAAGAAATTGATCGCGTCTTTGGTGGTGGTCTAGTTGATGGGTCTTTTGTCTTGATCGGTGGCGAACCCGGTATTGGTAAGTCAACTATTGTGGCGCAAATTGCCAATGCTATTGGCAAGCAGCACTTGGTAGTTTATGCCAGTGGCGAAGAATCAACTGCGCAAGTAAGCGCACGTTTCAATCGTCTCGCTTGTAAGTTAGATAATATTAAATTTACCAGCGAAACCAATGCTGACAAGATTATTGCAGCGGCAGTAGAAGCTAGACCCAGACTACTGATCGTTGACTCAATTCAAACTATTTATACCAGTGAGGCAGCTGGTGAAGCTGGGAGCCTAACCCAGATTCGGGCCTCGGCTGCCAAGTTTTTGGGACTCGCTAAACAACACAATATCACGATCATTTTAATCGGTCATATTACCAAGGATGGTCAGCTAGCTGGGCCAAAGTCTTTGGAACATATCGTGGACACGGTTATTTATTTAGAAACTGACTCTAGTCAGAATTATCGGCTACTGCGCGCGACCAAGAATCGCTTTGGATCGATCAATGAAATCGGGATCTTTGCGATGACAGGCGCGGGCTTTGAGGCGGTCAGCAACTCGTCGGCGATATTTCTGGAGCAATCCGAGACTGAGTTACCCGGGTCAGTGATCAGTGCGGTGACCGAAGGGACAAGGCCTTTTCTAGTAGAGATTCAGGCCCTGGTAACCAAGACTATCTTTGGTTATCCCCAGCGCAAGAGTTCGGGCTTTGACGCTAATCGCTTGCAAGTGCTGTCAGCAGTGATGGCCAAGCGCAGCAAGGTCAATCTAATGACGCAGGATATTATTTTGAATATGGTTGGGGGTCTCAAGATCAATGATCCAGGACTAGACCTTGCAGTCTGTCTAGCAATTAGCTCATCAATGCTTAATAAAGCTATCAAAAGAGATTGGTTGATATTGGGAGAAGTTGGCTTGGGTGGAGAAATCAGGCCAGTGCCAAGACTGGATGATAAACTCCGAGAAGCCGAGAAGCTAGGTTTTACGACGGCGATTATTCCCGACCAGAAGACGCAAGTGAAGGCTGGTGATATAAGTATTATTAAGGTGAAGAATATTAGTGAGGCTTTGGAGAAGATTTAGAGATTTTGATAAAATAAAAAGGCGCTTCTTATGAAGTGCCTTTTTGTAGCTTGGAGTCGCAGATATAAAAATCCCTCCGACACAAGTGTCAAAGGGACTAAGGTTTTAAGAGTCAAAAATTAAGACTTAAGGATTCAGTTGCGGCACCACCACACGATGGGCACCGTCAGCATCCCACACACAGCCGTCAGCGAGGCGATCCACACCGACGCAGAGGCCACCGTCGCGCACATGGACACTGCAGACAAAGAACTCATCCTTAACTTTAAAAAGAAAAAATGTGCCGTAACCATCTTGACGTAACCAGCTAGGATGATTTGTGCAGAACTCTATAATCTGATCTTGTGTTAAACAAAGCTTATCCAGATCAGTGGACAGCGAGTTAAACATTTCAGCGAAACGTGCATGTCTAACTAGTTCATAGACGCTAACTTTGGTTTCTGCTTTAGCTATTCCCGCTTGATCAGTACCCCAGTTTTTGAAGTCTGAATCAATACCAGAGCGAAAAGTATTTTTAGCTTTTGCTAAAGTCCGTTTGCCGGTGGTAGTGCCGATTACTAGCTCATCAACACCAGAAAGCTGTTTTAGCATCAGATTAGTCAGAGGCGGTTCAATGGATTCTTTCTGTAAGAAATCTTGAACTTTTTTTGATCCTCCAAATTTATTAACAAACTTAATAATCTCATCATCAGTCAAGGCCGTTTTTTCGAACAAGCTATTCATGATAAACTCCTATATAAAATTGTAAAACAACAAAACTGCAATTAATCAATTTACATGCAGTAATCCGGAAAAGAATAGTGACAAATGATGCTGGTACAAGTACCTAAGCTCTAAATGTCGATCAGAATCTTAGTCCTAGTTAATAATCAGTCGTAACCAATTGAAATAACTATATAATACTAAGCCTGTGGCTTCTCTTCCGAGTTACTGGAGATAAATGTAATGAACTGCTAATAACTATATTATATCATATTATAGTGTATTTGTCAATATATTAGGGTTGTTTTGCTTAATATTGGCTTAGATATTGCCATATTTTGTCATTCCGTGCCGCGACACGGAATCCAGAGTAAACAAGTATTAATTCTTTTTAAATCTCAAAAGACTATAAATAATTATCTACTGACTAACCATAGATTCCCACTTTCGCGGGAATGACGGAGGAGTAGGGATGACGGTAGTTTTTACTGTGTCATTTCGAACGAAGCTTAAGTGTAGTGAGAAATCGCTTAAATATTAAGCTTTGTATTACTCTGTTAATTCAGACTGATTTCAAATTGAATAGTTTAAGGGATTCCTCTCTTCGTTACACGCCGTTCGGAATGACACATACTTGGCTTGTTAGACAAAGACCACCCCGAGCTTCGTTTCCTTCGGCTTTGCTCAGGACGAGAGCACCC
>JACCDN010621890.1_pt1 | contig 10558 bp, 13 predicted proteins | sample 7441691 | NCBI WGS metagenome assembly JACCDN01 (sample SAMN15323439, study PRJNA562643) | freshwater metagenome | isolation source: river surface water | place: USA:Blue River Watershed | collected 2017-08-16
AGGTTAAGCAAAAAAAATTAATTCCCTTTATCATTAAAATTGCCTTAGTGGTATATTTTGCTAGCGGAGATGGTTGGCAATCAATTTTTATGGATGGGGTAACTAAAACCTCAAATTTACTTTCTGAAATTGTCATGACCATTGATCAAGGCAATAAAGATCCAGTCAGGCAAGATGGCTGTCAATTTCCCAAATTTAATTATAAGGATATAAAAGATACTAATCCGGCTAATTTTGCTTATCCGCCTTCTAAAGAATATTTAAGAATTTGGGATATTCTTGATTGTAAAATTTCTCGCGCTATTGGTTTTGCGCCTGAAGTTTCGGTTCCTAATCTTATGATGATGATTTTAGCTGGGTTTTTAACTGGTGGGGCTGGTATCGTATTTTTAGTTGCGATATTAGTTTTTGCTTTTTTCTTGATATTTGTAGTTATAAGAGCAATTCATATTTTCCTGATTTCTTCAATTGGAATTACCTTGTTAATTTATATTTCGCCCCTGACTATTACCCTGTCTTTATTTGAAAAAACCAAAGCAGTTTTTGATAATTGGTACCGGCAACTTCTGGGATTGATATTGCAGCCAATGATATTATTTGCTTATCTTGGGCTTTTAGTGACGATTTTTGATTCAGTAATAGTTGGCGATGTCACTTTTAGCGGTGATGGCAGAAATGCTCCCAAAGAGATTCACTGCAATCAAAAAGCTAAAATTAATAGCGTATATTGTATTTTTAATTTGGTAGAAATCAAAACTCTCAATAGTTTTTCTCACATTGGCATCGGTCTGCCAGCCCTTGCTTCTAAAAATTTAGAACAAAAAACTATCAGTTTGTTTAAAGCAGCCTTATTAATGTTTATTTTTGCCAAATTTTTAGATCATATTCAAGAGCTTGCCATAAGTTTAGTTGGCGGCCCACTTATGAGTCCTAATTGGGGTTCAACCGAAAAAATGGCTAGCAAAACTTATCGCACCCTTAGAGATATACAAAAAAGAGGCGTCAGATCAATTAAAAAGCATGGTACTAAAGTTACAAGATCAGCTGGTCATAAAATTGCCACGCATGGCAATCTGGGTAAAAATGTTACAATCAGGAGAGGTAACTAATCTGATTTCATTGCAAAATCTGATAATATTAAAAATGATAAAGTCGTAAATGTTAAATGAGTTACAACAGAAATACAAAAAATTATTGACAGTAACTTTGGAAGATAAAATAAAATCATTAACCATGGTTGCGGCGTCTTTTAATCTTAAATAGGATAATAATGAAAATTAAACAAAAAGAGCATTGGTTTTGGTGATTGTTGTTTTTATTCAGGCTATATTGCTGAGATGATTGTCTTTAATTGAGCATTAAAAAACTCAGAAATTACCGCTATTTCTGATTATCTAAAACAAAAATGGTCGATCAGCTAGAAAAAGGTACCTGGTACCCTTTAATATTATTCAACTTTAAATTCGACTCTAATATCCTGGATTGAGGCTTGCTGAATATTAGTGAATTGCCATTTCTTTAGGCTTTTTAGCAATAGATAATTTAATCTGGGATTGGAGCAGGGTTTTATTAATTCTACTGTAATTGCGCCGCTGGAATCGATATAAAAGCGGGCAATGGCGTAGCTTCTAAAGGCTTCTTGACGTAGGTCATCTGGTATTTGGGGCAGTGGTCGATAGATGATTGATGGTTTTTGGTTAGTCTGATTTTGATTTGGTGAATTTGGGGAGGGTGATTCCTGATTTGGTGGTTTTAATTTTTTTGCTGCTAATTTATTTATTAGCTGATTCTGATTTTTTTGATCAGAATTTTCTTTGGTAATTAAATTGACCTCAATGTCAATTGATGAAGTTAAAAATTGCGGTTTATTATTTAAAAAAATAGCAGCAGCAATGATGATAAAAAACCAGATTAATAATGATAAAATAATGCTTGGAATCGGATATTTCATTTATTTTCAATCATAATTGAAAAATGCTCAGCACCGGCTTTACGGGCATTTAACATCGCTTTAGTTACTGTTCCTTGCAGAGAATTTTTATCAGCAGCAATGATGATGACATTAGTTTTGGCAGCTAAAATCATTGGCCTTAGATACTCGCTAATTGCCTCAAGCGCTACTGGCTGCTTATTGATATAAATCAGATTGTGACTATCGATACTGATGGTAATTTGCTTGGCAATCAATGTTTTTTCAGCTTCTCCCTTAGTAAGATTAATTGGCACCGAATCAAGCTTTTGCATAAAAATTGAGGCTAGCATAAAAGTTGCAAGCAAAAAAAACATTACATCAATCATCGGAATAATTTCGATGCGACCTTTATTTGCCTTTCTTAATCTTTTAATTTTCATTTTTGCTGATTTTCCTTGCTATTATCAAGGCGTAGATGATCAATAGTTTTAGAGCCGAGCCGCTCTAAATCTTCAATAATCTGATTTTGTAAATGCGAAAAATAATTAAAGGCAAAAAGCGCCAATATTGCAATTAACAAGCCAAAAGCGGTGGCAATTAATGCCTGAGCAACTCCAGCAGTGATGCCGCTTGGATTAACCAAGCCTTCAGCGCCGATTAATTTAAAAGCATCCATCATGCCGGTAATGGTACCAAGCAAACCAAGTAAGGGGGCGGCAGTAATAATGGTTTCTAAAATCCACAGCCCTGAGTTAATTTCTTTTTCAATCAATCTCGCTTCATCTGCCGCCCTTGATTCCAGCCACCATAAAACATGTTGGCGGTTTTTTAAGATTACTTCTAAAAATCGGCGATAATAATTACCAATATCAAGTTTTTGTAATTCTTGCTCTAATTCAGGCCATTTAAAGCCATAAGTTTCTACCAATAGCAATAAGGTTTTTGGTAATATCGCCAGTCTTTTACGCAGTAAAATTTTATCACAAATTAAAATTGTGGCGATGATTGCTAGTATAAATAGCGGATACATGACATACCCGCCTAATTTAATGGTTGCTAATATTGCATTAAACATTTTTATTATTTTATTTAAGTTTTTAAAATGAAGCTATAATGCTCGTACCTTTAAAACATCAGCGCAGGCTTCTGTGATGGCATTTCCTGGTTTTTCATCCTGATGATTTGAGTCGCAATAAAGTCCTTCGGCTGTATGTACCATAAAATTAAGTAATCCCCCTATTGTCGCTACAACAAGATTATGAGGTTTTACGTTCCAAAAAGGTATTTTTATACCCTCTTTATAACTGACACAAGCCGTAGTAAAAGCGTCAATAAGAGAAGAGCATATTATGGCAGCGCAAGTGGTATTTTTTGTTAATTGCGATTCTTGATTTATAGGAGATTGTTCCTCTTGATGTTCTTGATATGGAGTTTCTTGTGATCCCTTGATTTTATTGTAAATTAAGTCGGTTGTACTGCGTATTGAATTAAAAACCATGCCAATTTCGAGTAAACCACCAATTCCAGCAAATGCTCTGGTAATATTGTCATTTTCAATAATTGCCTGATAATTTTGGCTAGCCGCAAGCAAGCAAAACATAATTTCTGCTGGCCCAATAATTGCTGGAATTATATCCAAAGCACTGAATTGGCAAATAACTCCCTGCAAATTTTTAGCAAATTCTTCTAACTCATGTCCATGAATTAGGGTAAACATTGCCAGAGTTGCAGCTAATGAGGTGCCAATAAAAAAGTTAGTAGCCGGATGATTTTCATCCTTTATATAAGGAAGTAAAAATGAGGCTTCATTGGCAGCCGGAAAGGTGCCAGCAAGCAACAATAATGCTTTACCAATTTTGCCAAAATGATTATCTTCACTTACGATACTGGCATTTAACTCGGTTTTAAACGGAAAAAATTTAGCAGCAAAAACAATCGCAGAAATTATTGCAATTAATGCTTTTTCAGTCAAATGACCATCATTAAATACCACCTCCTGATCATCAAAGAAAACTTCCTCGCAATCTCTTTTAACCAGATAGACGCGACCTAAAGCGTAAAAAAGCGGAAGGGCGGTGATCATAGTATTTTTAAAATATCGTCTAAGATTTCTATCAACTCTGATTTGAGATTGATGCTCATTCGTAAGATTTGGCAATTCTTCTGCAGTAGTTTTCATATTATTCCTTTTTATTAGTTATTTTGATCTATTATGATAATGATTATCATTATCGATTTTTTAAAATTATAAATCAAGCCAATATTTTCATGATTTAAAAAGATTTGCTAATGGTTAAATAATAAGAACGTCTTGGGCCATATTGCGCAGCGCCAACTCCAATACCGCTACCATCATGAATTTGATAAATTTTATCAAATAAATTAACGATCGCCAAGCGGGCATTAAATTTTTTGATAATTGGCAAATTAAATTCACGATTAGCGCTAAAATTAAACTGGGTGTAAGCGGGCATTTTTTCAGAGTTATAGTCACCTCTGCGCAAGCCGCTACCGTGAATTCCATCAAGATTGTAATGGGTTTGTCTAAATAAATATGACAAACCGGCGGAGATTACATAAGATTGCTCATGATCGAGATGGATATAGTGATTATTTGCAAAATCAATCTCATCTTGCCCAAACAGATAATCAGAAGATATAATTTTAGTAGCTTTAGCCTTTTGAATAGCAAAATTTAAATAGCTGGAAAGATTATCCTGATGATAATTAGCGCTCAGTTCAATACCATAAATTTTGGCCTTTTGATAATTAAATGGCGTCACAATTAAAGCCTCGCCAAATTGTCCCTCATCAAGCAAATTATTAATATTTTTATAATAGCCATCCAATCCTAAATTAAGGCTGGAAGTTAATTGATGACTTATTCCTAAATCATAATAATCAACGGTTTCAGCTTTAATTTTGTTATTTGTTGGTACCTCGGATTGATTGGTAGTGCCATTATATTGACCTAAATTGCTAGAGCTAACTAATTCAGTTGGTGGTAGAGTAAAATAATTAGCATAGCTGGCATGAATTTTAGTTTTTTCAGTCAGGCTATAAACGCTGCCAATGCGAGGCGAGAGATGCTGATCCTTAACTAAACCTCTGGCAATATCAAAACGTGCACCATAATTGACCGTAAGTTTTTGACTTGCCTGCCATTCATTTTGTAAATAAATTCCATAAAGATTGGCTTTATTTTTTGAATTATCCGCAAGGTTAATTGGGTCATCACTATGCTCTTCTGAGTTACCTTCAAAAACCGAGACTAAACGATTGCTTTTTGCCAATTCCTGGCTAAAAGAAAAACCAGAGCGTAAAATATTAGCATCATTTAACTGATAACTAAAATCACTTTGCAAACCTCTAGCCTCAGCTTGATTGGCAATCTTTGAGGCAACATCATTAAATATTAATTCACCATTAACATCAGGATAATATTTTACTTTACTAAAACGCCTAAAGATTGCTAATTGATAATCAATATCTGTGCTACTGGTTCCAACTAAAGAGGCGATAGTATAATTACTTGACTCAACTTGCTTTTGATTAAGATTAGTGGATGAGAAGCCGGATTTTTCTTGACCCACAACATTAGGAATCTCAAAGTTATTGCTATTATTGGCAACAATAAGGCTGAGTTTAGTAGTTGAATCAAGTAAGTAAGAAAAATAGCCAAATTGCTTATCTTGACGGGTAAAATCATGAATAGCATTATGCCCAGAGGTTGGAGCCTCAAGCCCTAAATTATTTTCCAAATAACCAGCATTAAGATAATAATTAAATTTATCTTTAGAGCCGCTAAATTCCTGATTTAGGGCTGTGGTAGCATGGCTGCCAATTGTAACTTCCGAAATAGCGTTATTTTCAAAAGCACCATTCTTAGTTTGAATATCAACCACCCCCGCAGTTCGATAACCATATTGAGCCGGCAGGGCGCCGGTAAGCAAATTAATTTTATCTGCAAAATGAGTATCAAATGCCTGCCCGAAGCCACTAATTGCCTCCGGTACGATAATGCCATTGATGCGATATTGCACATTAGCATGATCGTCACGTATGTGAATTTGACCATAAGAATCCTGACTAACTCCTGGAGCTTGCAATAAAACCTGATTAAGTGGGGTAGATTTTCCCTGAGGCAAATTTTCTAAATCTTTTTGATCAAAAGCATAGATACTACTGCCGGTTCCTGGTAGTAATTTATTACGCATGTGATCAAGCTTGGTGGCGCTAACCTGATAATTGAGAGTTGCGGCATCGCTTTTTGAATTATTAGGTGATTTTGCTGCAATATTATTAGTAGCATTGGCTTTAGATAAATTAATGGCTGTTGTTACTGCCAGTAATAGTAAAAAATTATTTTTTTTCATAAATTTATTTGTATTGCTAGTTTACATCAATGTGCATTGAGTTTTTTTATTGGCTAAGTTTAAAGATTCTGTAGCTGCAAAGCTATTATTAGGAGTAGCAAGAATCATGGCTGCGGTGTTTTGATTGGAATTTGGTTTTGGGCAAAAAAGCTCACCAGTTTTGCGCATATTATCATAACAAGCCTCCTTTATTTCTCCTAAAAGTTCATTAATTACGAAATTATTGCTTAGTTTCAAGCTTATTATGTTAGGACTCTCCTTTATGGCATCTAATAACTTTTGAGCTCCTTTGTCAGTGATTAGATTATGACTTAAGTCAATTTCTTTAAGAACCCTTAGCATCTTGGGTTCATTTCTGATTTCTACATAATGACCAACTTTGTAAAGATATTGATTTGTTCTAAATGCTTTGCCGCTTACTTCAGTTGCCTTATGGCTTCTTATAAAATTTGCCAATATTGCCGCTCCTTCATTAGTAATGATATTATTGGCTAAATTAAGAGATGTTATTGGATGTTTTGCTATAGAGTCTAAATATATTTCCAGATTTTGATCATTTAAATCAAGTCCGGCCAAATTACTTATTCCAAGGGAGCCATAATATTTGGCATCCTCTTGATCTAAGCGATTAGCGACATCATAGCAGGGATTAAATATTATTTTACGCATTATGTTAAGCATAATTACTTTTTACCGTTTTTATTAATTATAGCAGAAATGTTACGATACCAAAAATGATTATTTAAAGTAATGTAACTCTGTAAAAAAAGATGATTAATTTAAGAAAAGAAAGGAGGTGCGCGAAGGAGATTGAAGGAATTTAGATAGTTTTTAGTACGGTAATAATTTTGAGTAAAAATTACCAAAAAACCATAGAAGAAAATTGAAAAAACCGCCAGATTAAAAAATAATAGCTGATTTTGAATTAGCGATGAAAAGCATAATTGGCAATCAGAGTGATCTGAATGATGGTTAGATTCTGATTTTTTAGCCAAATCCTGATTAATAACAATAGCATTATTATCAAACGAATAGCCACTACCATCAAGCAAAAAATCAGTAATTTCATGGTTAAATCTATGATTAGCAAGCAAGTTAGAGCCAATTGTAAAACACAGCACCAACATCCAAACCAGCGATCTAAAATATTTAAGCCCGATTATTTTATTCATTTAACAATTAAAAAAATTACTAAAAGTGAGGCAGATTATAAATATGTAGCTATAAATAGCAATATTTTGAAAAGGTACCAGTTACTTTTTTACCACCAAAATTCCTGGTAGTGCTAAAAAAAGTACCAGGTACCTTCTTAACGCCAGTTTCGGATAACAACCCTCTAGACACAATTAAATCAATATGCTAGGAAATAGTTTTTAAGAATTAAGCCAAATTAACCACAAGAGTTTTTGATTTAATTCGAACTTTTTTTAACAACCTTTAGCCATATCCCAGCCATGATAAATACTATAACTTCAGTTTTTGTTTTCATAGATAATTTTATGAAAATATATCAAAAATATTGCTCTAACAAATTTATTAAAGTTACCAATAACCAAAGAAACAGAGAGGGAAATCTGACTATATCCGAAATAATGACAATAGTAATCTGTTACCATAATGCCTAAATTAATGGCTAATTCTTTTGTGGCCATAGGCTTTATGGATTTTTAAGAATTTCTGCAATTTCTTTCTTTAATGCCAAATCCTTAGATGGAAATTGGTTTATAGTAAAGAGAAGATCTGTCAATTCCCAGATTCTTAGCTAATTTAGTTTTATTTACTTTTTTATTGTTGGTCATAAGACGGTAGATGCCTAGCGCGAAGGAGCTAGCCAGTCGCGCTGTAGCGTATGCGAAAGCGGATGGCGGAGAAAGAGGGATTCGAACCCTCGATACAGTTTTACCCATATACCTTCTTAGCAGGAAGGTGCCTTCAGCCACTCGGCCATTTCTCCTTTTAAGCGCTAATTCCTGGAAATTGGTAAGATATAAGTTGGAAACTGAGATCTTTTTTCAAGAATTAGCGGCTTTAATTTTAACGGCAAATATTGAGGCTTGGTTAAGCTTCTAATTTGCTACTTTATTGTTTATGTCTTCGTTTTGTACTAATTCTTGCCTTTTTTGATATAATTCGGCGAAGTTTATTGGCTCAACCATTAATGGAGGGAAGCCGCCATCGATTACAACATTGGTGATTATTCTCCTGATGAAAGGAAATAAAATATTAGGACAATAGATTAGTAATACTTGCTCTATTTCATCATCATTGATATTGCTGATCAAAAATATTCCACTATAAGCAGCTTCGCAGATAAAAACTTTTTGCTCTGCTGAGCTGGCTTCAGCTGAGATTTTTAGAGTTACTTCATAGGTTCCTTCTTCGGAGATTTTTTTGGCATCAATGTCAATTGAAAGATTAATGTCAGGTTTTTGATTATCTTGTAAAAAAACTTCCGGTGCTGACGGGACCTCAAAAGACAAATCTTTAATATATTGGCCTAAAACTTTTATATTGCTCATTTGTATATATATTTAAATGTTATTTTCGCTAAAGATTTTGCAAATTTTTTTCAAAGAAGAATCCATGATTAAAGAATTAACGATAACTTTGTTATTTATTTTTTTGACCCCTTCTAGCATATAACCATCAGTAACACCAGCGCAAGCAAAAATTACATCACCTTTGGCCATTTCTTCGCCATTATATTTTTTTTTGAGGTCGGTGATTCCCATTTCTTTGGCTCTGGTTATTTGCTCTGGCTCACTATCATCAAAAATTAATCGCCCCATCATTTGACCGCCAACTACTCTTAGAGCGGCTGCAGCTAATACTCCTTCCGGAGCGCCGCCAATTCCCATATAAATATCGATTTTTGTTTTAGGATCTGAGCAGGCAATTACTGCGGCGATATCGCCATCACTGATCAATTTTACTTTGGCCCCAGTCTCACGAACTTTAGCGATTAATTCCTGGTGGCGATCTCTTTTTAAAATTAAAGCAGTTAAATCAGAAATATCACATTTTTTGGCCTTGGCCAAATTAGTGAGATTAACCACAAGAGAATTATCAAGATCAATGATGCCACTTGGCAAATTTGGCCCCACTGCGATTTTATTCATATAAACATCGGGAGCATGTAAAAAGCTGCCCTTATTGGCAAAAGCAATTACTGCCAGTGAATTTTCAGCGCCATTAGCGCAAATTGTGGTTCCTTCAAGAGGATCAAGAGCGATATCAACCTCAAGCCCCTGATCATTTTTACCAACTTTTTCACCAATATAAAGCATCGGCGCTTTATCGCGCTCGCCTTCACCAATTACTACCCGGCCTCTAAAATCTATTTCATTTAGAGTTTTTCTCATCGAAGTAACTGCGGCTTTATCGGCCAGTTTTTCTTGACCCCTGCCAATCCAGTCATAGCAAGATATAGCGGCCTTTTCAACTACTTCAATAATTTGCGCAGAAAAAGAAGAGATATTGGTCATTAATTATTAGCTGGAAAGTTTTTGTTCTTTAAATTCTACATGTTTTCTAACCACCGGGTCAAATTTACGAAAAAGCATTTTTTCTTGCTTTTGTTTAGGATTTCTGCGTGCCAGATAAAAATATCCGGTAGCAGCAGTACTAACCATCTTAAAAAGAATCGAATTTCTTTTTGATTTTGAAGCTTTTGGTTTACCAGCCATTTTACTTAATTATTTAAATTGATTTGAAAATGTTATTCTAACTAGCTAATCTTGCCAGTATTTTAGTAGGGCAAATTTTGTATTTGTTGAAGCAAAAAGCCCGATCTAAAAAGAGGCGGGAATTGTAATTTATATCTTTTGCAAGTCAAGTTTATTTTGTTTTGCATTCCTTAGAAAAAATCGATTTTTATTATAAAGGTGGTGCATTTCCTGTTCCTAAAGATACAGTTTGTACTACTGTGGAGGATTTTGTACTTGCTAAAGTTGTTAGCAGTAAAGTAGCGATTTTATTAGCCCGCTGCGGGTCAGAGGTTACCAAGTTGGATGCTCTTTCTTGTAGCACCTTTCTAACCTCTGTAAATTTTTTATCATCAGTTTTTATCTCAGAAGCAAATTTGATAATTTGATCATCATGTTGCTCTTTGTTTTTGCTAATATTATTGACAAAATTTGCAAATAATGGGCCTGTTGAATTCCAATCTCCAAAAACCTAAATTTTTAATATTTTTTCTTGACCCATAACAGCTATAAAGCTATTATCTATCTAGCTTTATAGCTATTATATTCATAGTTTTTACAAAAAT
>JACCDN010549254.1_pt1 | contig 10555 bp, 10 predicted proteins | sample 7441691 | NCBI WGS metagenome assembly JACCDN01 (sample SAMN15323439, study PRJNA562643) | freshwater metagenome | isolation source: river surface water | place: USA:Blue River Watershed | collected 2017-08-16
AGAGAGCTCCCATTCGGTGTTTGTGGGGTATTCGTTTTCCAAAATGAGCTCGTAGGGAAGGAAGGCAGATGCGCTGTCTTCGGGCTGACACATATATTCTTGCAAGAAGGCTTCTTCACTAGGACAGCTCTGGCGAATATAGTCAAAATAGGCGCTTTCGTCCATGGCTTGCCTAGGATCTTGCTTTGAAATCTTTGTTTTTAAGAGTGTCAGAAAGCCTTGATCGAGTGCATTTTCTAGTGTGACACGATGGTAAGAGATCTTTTTAGGATTACCGTTTTGAGTGATTTCTTGGATGAGCTGGTTAAAATAATTGTGCTTTCCGCGGTGAGTAGAGATGATAATTTGCTGCCCTCCCCAGGTGATACCGGGGTAGGCGATGGTGTAGAGCATTTCAGGGTCTGCATGCAGGGCAAATTCATCCAATATACGTGTGCCGCGCTTCCCGGCTTGGGCATTGGGGCTAGACGACAAGGCGTGGATGCGTGTGCCGTTACTGAAGTTTAGCGTACACTTAGAGAGCTGCTTGCTACATAAAATGGGCCTACCCTTTTGCTTTAAAAAAGTGTGGAGCAAGTCTGCAAAGCTTTGGCAGTCTTTCAAAAATAAGCGAGAGAGGTAGTGGTCTCTTGTGGAGATAAAGGTGTCTAGCGTGTTTTCTGAGCTGAGGTGCCGGCGTATGACGCTGTAGGCTGTGGCCCAAGAGATCCCAATTTGACGAGACTTTTCCATTAACTTTATAGGAGAAGGGTCATTGATCCACTTTTTCTGATAAGGAAGGAGGAGTGGTAGTGTAGCCATGGTGTGTAGTGATTTTTGACTGACAGTTAAACGGTATACGGCATCTTTAGGATAAGGTGTATAGAGAAAAAAAGGGGGGGAGGGGTAGGAGGGAGTGTGATGTCGCTTTTAGAGAAGGTGGAACTGCTTTTCGAAGGCCTTGATTTCCTCCTCAGTGAAGCTGTATTGAGTGTGGGTATTGGCCCCTGTGCCTTGCTCTTGGCTTTGTTTCTTGTGAAAGACCGTCTCCTTGAGGATGAGGTCTTTCACAGAGGTTTCGACCTTTGTGATTTGCTGGAATGAGCTCATGAGCTTGTGTATGATGGCAGAGAGGGTATTGATGTCTCCTAGCGTGAAGTCCTGGGTTTGCTGCGCGTGCTCGCAGAAGTGATCAAAGACAGCTTGCCAGGCCAAGGAAAGGACGGCTTCGGCTGTACTATAGCCAGGAGTATAGACGTCCATAATCTTGGTTGCTTGCTCCTTTGACTTTTTGATATGGGCTAAGTGCTCAGCAAATTCTTCCTCCTTGAAGACAGGAGGCTTGATAGAAAGCAGTGTAGACATGGTTTAGATTAGTTTATGGGTTTCAAGATAGTCCTGCCCTTGGACTTTTAGGCGGTAGCGCTTGGTGCCAGGGGCAAGAAGCGGTGACTCTTCCTCGATGAAGCCTTTATCTGCTAGGTAGGCTAGATCCTTTTCTAGGCTTTGCTTGGGAAGCTCTTCAAAGCCAGCTAGGTGTATCCCTTGTTTTAGCGTTTCAAGAGGTAAAGACCGGGGACTGGCGGACTCTAGCTGCAAGAGGATCAGATGGCGGAAGAGCTCTTGCTGCCGTGAAACGTTAGGATGATTTTGTGTAGTCATATATATATATAGGTTTAGGTGGTTTTGAGTTATGATTGAGCGAACAAAGATGAGGAAAATTTTAAAAAGTAATGATAAGCTGGATACATGTGGGTTTAGAACTGTAGTTTGAGTGAAAAGTGAGAGGTGCCTGCCGCCCGACGTGTCAGGCGTAGCTCAGTGAGCGTAGGGTAGAGGGGGCTTAGTATTGCTGACTGATGAGAGAGCCCCCAAAATAAAGGCCGATGATAGCGGATAGGAGGTGAGTATCCAACGGCGTTATGACAAAGCCCTTGAGATGTGCCCAGGTGATACGCTCGACATCGCTACTAAACCATAAAAAACTAGGGCTGGGCTGTGAGTAGCCAATATGAATAGCCACCTCTGGCTTATAGATAGCCACAAGCTTTGGTAAGACGATGATAGAAAAGACTGCGATGAAGGCTATGACCCGGCGCGTCCACTGCAAACTTTGGCTAGGGGGCGGTTGGATGCGCTGGATATTCAGCTGCGTTTTTTCAGAACGTAGGGCAAGTAGGGTAGCAAGGCGTTCGTCTCGCCTGACTTTTTGATTGAAATTTAAGAGACGAAAGACGCTGGATAGAGTACTCGAGGCGAAGAGTGTAATGAGTTCTGTAGGTAAGGGCGACATGGTGTTGTGTGAAAAAGGTTTTGTGTAGAAAGTGTTGTGTTGAGTTGTCGTTTTTTTAAGTGCTTGATAGCTAAAAAGTTAGGGAGGGAAGTGTTTCATCTTTAGGCTTGGTTTTGAGTTTTTTAAGAATGATTTTTTGATCTTTTTCGCGAGTATATCAGGGTCTCAAAATTTTGCAACGGAACGGTTGGCTTGGTTTGATCTGTTGGATCTGTTTGATAGGTTGGGTTAGAAAGCTTGACTTTTCGTGAAAAAAGTATATGGGAGAGGACCTTTTGAGGTATGAAAAGCAAATATATTCGGTTTAAAAATGCCCTTCTTGCTTCAAAAATATAAACAGATGGCCTAACTGAAATGCAGCTTAGCGCAGATAACACTACAGGTCTATTGAAGGCCTATGGACAAGGCCTGAAAAAGCGCCAATCGGCGTGGGTTCAGGGATGCGTAACTAAGGCATGGGCACTCCATAAAAAAAGGGTACACATTTATTGCGAAAAAACTTGTGTTTATTCTGATTTACTATAGCTAAAGTTTTAGCCCTGGATTAAATTATAACAATAACTTTTAAAAATATTATGAGAAAAAAAGAGAATCTTGTACGAAAAGAACCAGTCACAGCAGCAGCCGTCTTTGCTAAAATAGTTGAATACAAACACTGGTGGATTCGCCTGGGAGTCAGCCTAGTGGTTTTAGGCATTGTATACCCAGGGGTTCTTCAATATCAAAAATTCCAAGAGGCTAATTGTAAAAAAGCCTATAGGAATATAGATACCGAGCTTAAAAAAAGGGCCTTTGCTCATGACTTTGAGGGCAAGCCCCTGGCGGGCAAAGTAGCTCTAGAGCTTGCGGATAAGCTCTACGCAGAAGGCCAATATGAAGAAGCCCTAAAGCACTATGATATGGCGCATTCGGGCTTGTTGAAGACCTGCTTGATTGGACGGGTATATTTGGGGAAGGCCATCTGCTGTATTCATTTCCAAAAAATAGAGCAGGCGGAGAAAGTTTTAAAGCGCCTGATGGAAGACCCAGAAGCTTTAGGGGCTTTGAGAGCAGAGGCAGCCTTGCAGGCCTTCCTCCTTGCGATTCAGAAAAAAGACCCAGAGGCTATTCAGAAGTATAAGGAAGAATTGGAGTGCTTGCCGTATTCGGATATTGCGAAAGAACGCATCAGCCTTATAGAAAACAGTTCCCGTAATCCCTAGGTCATAAAAAGCTTAGGAGGCTTTTTTCAATTCCGGCAAGTCTGCTATTGACTTGTGACTGAAAGCTGACTTAATCGCCTAAACTGGAGGGGACGTAGCTCAGCTGGAAGAGCGCCACGATGGCATTGTGGAGGTCGTCGGTTCGATCCCGATCGTCTCCACCATCCTACGCTCGACATGTCGAGCTTTTTATCTCTCGTAGCTTCAACGTAGTTAGAAGCATAGGGAGACGGATGGCAGGCCAAGCAAGATAATACGCAGGCCAGCAAGCGGTCTAATTAAGAAGGGAATAGAAAGTGTGTATTGCCATTGATTTCTATTCCCCCTCGTATTGAATTGGCCTCAATTATCCCTTAATCGTTGCGGGCATTTTTGGTTTTATTAAAGCGATCCGCTGGTAGGTGCTCACGCGATTGCCCAAGGGGTATGTTCTTCAATACCGCTTCATGTCTTTTGGGATCGATAAACTTTAAGCAATTAAGAAGATCATTCTCCCAAGGCATAAAGGCGTCGCTCCAAAGAGCTTCTTCTAGGAGCTCAGCTTTAAGGGTTGAGCTATTTGCCATATTGTGTTTGTCAAAATAATAGTGTTGAATCGTACCAACAACAGTTGCGGTCCATCTTCCTAGATCACTTTCAAATTCGTACGCATCTATGGCTTCATAAGTGATGCGATTATCCTCTTCATATTTGAATACTTCGTCGGAAGCGTTTTTTTTCTTGTTATAAGCTATCTGTATTTTATGTATCAGTAAGCTAATAAGAGTGTAGAGAGCTTTTTCTTCAGGGCGTGGCTCTTGATGATGACGATCTAGTAGGGTTTGGATAATTTCAGAGTCTGAACCTCTTGTGTTTTGAGCCAAGTCTTCTATTTCATAGGGGCAAGGAGATTGGCTGTCTTGGACTTGAAATGCCCGGGACCAAGCGTTATTTACTGGCAATTCAGACCATTGAGGATGAATGCGAGTATGTATCGGTTGTGTGTGGATGGGTGTATGAGGATTCATATTTTTTTTGGTTATTTATATTGAGTGATTTATATAGTGTTTTATATTACACTATTGTTTGATATCTTTAACTTATATAATAAATTGTCAATAATTTTTAATTTATTTCCATACTGCCTGAAAAAAATATTTAGAGCCCATAAACAGTGGAAAAGGAGGGAATGAAGTTCTGGAAGCTTTCTTGCCTAACGAAGCTACTTGTCTCCGGAAGGTTTAAGATAGGAAAGATAGCACAGTTAGGGGCGTAGGGAGACGGGCGACACGTCGGGATTCAGGCTACGGCTGGGCTTGGTGTAGAACCAATACAGCTTGTCCAGCGAATCTTGGATGATGACTATCTAAGCCTGTATTTTGGGGTCCAGTCGGAGCCAGTGCATGAGCTGAGAGCGGCCCTCAGAGCAGATCAGCCAACGGATGGTGTCAGGCAACGGTTTTAGCTCGGCAAAAGGTGAGAGGTCTCGTGCGCCCATAGTGAGTTCTGTTAGGGTATGTGTAGCGAGTGCATCGCTTTTAAGCTTTTCGAGTTTTTGGGCACCGTTTACCACCATAAAATCATGGATTTCAATGATGAGAACGGATTTGCTTAAAGCTTTAAAAGCAGCTGGATCCAAGATGTCAAATTCGCCTCCTTCGATATCTATTACGCAAACGGCTTTTTCTAAAATATGCTGAGGGATAGCCTGATAGAACCCTTTTCTTGCTATGCCGCGTATATCGACCCGGTCTAAGGCCTTGTTTAAAGCGGCGGTTTCTTTGATAGTCTCTCGCCCTAATGGGCTTGCTTCGTAGCAAATAGACCTTTCGAATAGATGGTTGGCCACAGACCCCACTGCGTAATAGCCATCGGCTCCTCCTATATCGATGAGGGTGCTATAGTGCTTGGAGAGAGCTTGCAAGGAAGCTTGCACTTCTTGTTCATAGAGGCCTAAGAGCATGGCTCCACGGCTAAAGCTGCCCCAGGCCATATGTTTTGGGAGCCGAAGGCCCTTGAAGGGGCCTGCCTGAACAGTAGACTGAAAGAGCTGGTCTATATGGTCTGAAAGTTGAAGCAAGTCGGGGATGATTCTAATTTCTAGCTGCTTTGAAAGCCTGAATTGCTTAGGTATATACTCCATACCCATTGTCCTTAACAGCCAGAAAAAGAAAGCTTGTACTGTCTTGATGGGGCCTCTTTCTTGGAGGGAATGAAGCCCTTTGTAGAAGAGCAGTTTCATGGGGTTTAGGCTTTTAGTTTGGAAAAGCGGTGGTGGGGAGAGAAGGAAAAGCGGGGGAGCTTAGGCTTTGAATTCAGAAGGACTATTTAACTATAAAAATGAAAATAGTACAAGCTTCCAAAGAGGCCTAATGAAAAGGAAAGGAGGAGGCAGAGGCACTCTGTATGGGTAAGAGGCTAAAGAATTTCAGCTTGTGTTTGAAGAAAAGGAAAGGTAGGATGAGTCTTTTAGGAACTTATTATGTTTAAAAACTTACGCAATGCGTTTTTCGCAGGAATGGTCGTTCTCATCCCCTTGGGGATTACCCTGCTGGTCTTGAGCTTTTTGATTCAAAAGATAGGGGCGCCAGCGAGTGAGCTCTTTTTTGGCTTTCTCCAAACGTCTTGGCGGAATAATACCTTTGTGACTATCTTCCTCAATGGGATATCGACCCTGATTGTCATCGGCTTGGTGACTGCCTTGGGTGTGCTCTCCAACTATTTTCTCGGAAAATGGTTTATCAAAACCACAGAACGCGTCCTCCACCGGGTGCCCTTCATCAACGTAGTTTACAAAACGGCCAAACAGATTGTGGATACCTTTGCTGAACAAAATAAGGCGATGTTTCAGAAAGTAGTCCTGGTACAGTTTCCCCACAAAGGAAGCTATGCGATTGGCTTTTTAACTGGAGTATGCAAAGGAGAAGTGCAAGAAAAGACCCAGCAAAAAGGCCCTGCGGCTGCTGTAGGCTTTCTGAAAGACCTATGTAAGGGTGAAAACCCTATTGAAAGCCACGAGAACTTGCACAATGTATTTGTCCCCACAACGCCCAATCCAACGAGTGGCTTTCTTCTCCTTGTGCCTGAAAAGGAGCTGATATACCTCAGTATGAGTACGGGAGATGCCATGAAGCTGATTATTTCCGGCGGAGCGGTGACGCCAGGGGAGCTTGCTCATTTGGAGCTTCCTCAGCCTCTAAAGCCTGAGTAGTATCTAAGGGGCATAGACAGCGGAAAGAGAGGGTGGTAGGAGGTGAAGGATGGTCTAATGGATCGCGGTGATCTCCTTTTTAGCGGGATAGCGCTTAGCGGTGGGGTTTATTCAGTGACTGGGATTAGCTGTTTTGAATAGCACCATTTTTGCCCTCATTTTTATTATATATTTTGCTCTTGACTTATTGAGTGACATATACTTCCATGCCTATGGGGTAAGTGTGCATTTGGTTTTGCAAGAGGTCTAATCTTGGTGCCGGCTTTCCAGCTCTTTATCAAGCTTATAGCTTGCCCTGTTTTTGTGTCAGGTAAGGTAAAGGGTTGTTTCTCGTTTTAGGGTGCAATCGTAGGATTGTGCCTCAGCCTTAGCGGTTGAGATTTTTACTCAATGTTTCTCTAAGCTAGAACGACATCTTCCTTCGCTCAGTATTTAAAAAATAAACACATATCTAGCAACTATGGACAATCATCTATCATTCAATAAAAAACAAGCGGGCCTCAATCAGCAGGCCCTCAACACAGCATCTAATCCACTGTCTCCACTTGCCCAATCTCCCTCAAGGGTAGAGCAGGTACGTGCAGCCCCTCCCCCTCTGGAGGCTCCTTCCCTGGCGCAAGCCGTGCAGCCTCCTCGTCACCATTTCATAGCAATGAGTGAAGGGGCTATACCCAGCGCAGTTTGGGATTTAGCGCGCGATCCTAGCTTGGAGCCTACTGAACGCCTAGAAGCTATTAAAGGTAAGGTTCCCGCAGACAAGGCAGACGCAGTACTTGCATCCTTAGCCAAGGACAAGGGCCTAACGCCAGACTTTCGGATCGCAGCCGCTGCCTATATCACAGTGGAGGAGCTACGTTATGATGTTTTAAGTGCCTTAGCCCAGCACAAGAGTGTCAGTTCCTATATCCGTCTAGAGGCCGCTACAAAGATCCAGCCAGAGGAAAGGCGTGATGGGGTCTTACTCGCCCTAGCGGATGACAGCAGTTTAGATGGTTTTTATCGCCTCAGTGCTGCTAAACAAGTGGCTTCCGACGAAAAGCGAGAGCAGATCCTCGCCATCTTAGAAAAAGAAAACCAACACCCTCCTATCCCGGTTACCAAACCCGCCATCCCTCTAGACCCCCTGGCTGAACAGCGAGAAGTCACCTTAGCCGCCCTAGTGAAAAACTCTAGGATTCCAATAGAAGAACGCCTACAAATCGCGTTAGTCATGGCGCCTTCAGAGGTGCGGGATGAGTTTTTGGAGGCCTTAGCGCAAGATAAGAGGTTGAGAGCTGATGAACGCATAAAAGCCGCCGAAGCGATGGCTGCTGGGGAGAGGCGAGAAGGGTTCTTGGAGACTTTTGCTCAGGATAATCGTTTGGGTGCTGAATATCGCATAAACGCCGCCGAAGCGATGACCCCTGGAGAGAGGCGTGAAGGGGTTTTGGCGACTTTAGCTCAGGATAAGAGCTTGAGAGCTGATGAGCGCCTAAATGCCGCCAAAGCGATGGCTCGTGGAGAGATGCGCGAAGGGGTTTTGGCGACCTTAGCTCAGGATAAGAGCTTGGATAAGGGTTTCTATTATAGTAATTATCGCCTAAAGGCCGCCGAAGCGATGACTGCTGGAGAGAGGCGCGAAGGGGTTTTGGAGGCCTTGGCTCGGGATACGAGTTTGAGTGTTGATAATCGCCTAAGAGCCGCCAAAGCGATGACCCCTGGAGAGAGGTGCGAAGAGTTTTTGGAGGCTTTAGCTCAGGATAAATTGGAGGCCTTAGCTGAGGATCAGAGTTTGGGTGCTGAATATCGCATAAGAGCCGCCAAAGCGATGGCTCGTGGAGAGAGGCGCGAAGGGGTTTTGGAGACCTTAGCTCAGGATAAGAGTTTAAGTGTTGATGATCGCATAAAAGCCGCTGAAGCGATGGCCCCTGGGCAAAGGCGAGAGAAGATTTTGGACAACATCCGCAATCCCAAATGGTTTTTCGGGATATTTTAAGCTGAACTATGGGCCTTAGAGCTTTTTTGCCAGCTAGTGTCAGAAGCCCTTGAAAAAAGCTAGGGATGCAAGCCTAGGACATCTTGCGTTCTGACTCAGAGGCGGGTTTGGCTTGTGTTTTGGACGAGCTGCTTACACTATCCATTATGTCTAGCGTAGAAGCCTTTGTGCTGGGGAAAACCCTTAAGGCCAAGCAGTGGGAGTATCGGCTCCTGGTCTTGGGCCGGGGGGGTGTTTTGGCTTATAGCTACTCTAAGCGGCATAAAACCGAGGGCCTTTTAGACTTATTTGACCACTGTGACTGCGTCTTAGAGCCTGGGGGGGCTGAAGACCTTTATAGACTCAAAGAAGCTGAGCGGATTCGCCACTATGGCGGCATTGGCAAAAACTACCAGACCTTGCTCTATGCGAGCTTGTTTGGCCGCCTCTTGTGGGATAATAGTCCATTTTTAGAGGTGGATGAGGAGCATTTTCGCTTGTTTTTGAAAGCTTTTGAGGCCTTTGAAAGGAGCACTGCCCCAGCGCTGATCTACCTCAAAGTCCTTTACAAGTGGCTACAGCTAGAAGGCTATGCGGTCAAAGAACAGTGGCTAGCCACCTTTAGCTGCCAGGAGCGAGAGAGACTGCAGGATCTCCTCTTTACCCCAGACCCGAGTGGCCTGCAAGGCACCCCCTTTCAGGTGTGGATTGAAAGCTTGCAACGGTGGGCTAAGGAGTATACACCCCTTAGGTTTTAAAACCGATAATAGACCTCTTGCAAAACCATTGTCTTTTGATCTCTGGGTTCAGGCTTCGTTCTTGCGAACTACGCCCGACACGGTCGAGCGACAAGTCCCCCTACGTGGGGTTAGAGCTAAATAATCTTCTTAAAATGACCCTTTCTCCTTCAGCTACGATGCGGGCCTTACACAGCCTAGGGCACCTTCCCAAAAAGGCTCTGGGCCAGAATTTTTTAATAGACAGCACTATTGTGCAAAAGGCGATAGACTTAGCCTGTATAGACCCAGGAGACACGGTAGTCGAAATTGGCCCTGGGCTAGGGACCCTTTCGGAAGGCTTGCTTCAACGCGGGATCGCCCTCTATGCTGTCGAAAAAGACCCGAAGCTCTATGCGTATTTAAAGGCAGAATTAGCGCCCAAATACCCTCGGTTTTGCCTTCTGCATGGGGATGCGATGGATGTGCCTTTAGGGAGTTTACCACTAGGGGTAGAGGCGTTTAAGATAGTAGCGAATTTGCCCTATGCCATATCCACGCCCTGGCTAGAGAAAATTTTGCGGGGGAGGCTGCCAAGGGTAATGGTCCTCATGCTCCAAAAAGAGACGGCTGAGCGCTTTATGGCGCATCCTGGCACAAAGGCTTATAGCCCCATGAGTATCCTTTTAGAAGGCGCCTATCAGAAAGAGGGCGTCCACCACGTATCCCGCTCCTGCTTTCACCCGGTACCCAAGGTAGACTCGATGCTCCTTTGCCTTAAGAAAAAGGAAACGCCCTTTATTTTTTCTGAGAAGGCGTATAAGCTCTTGCGGACTTTTTTTACCCAGAGGCGAAAACAGATTCAAAACCTGTGTAGGCAGCAAAAAACAATTTATCCAGGGCTAAACCTGTGGCTAGAGCGCATAGGAGCCTTGGGCCATTCCCCCCTGGCCCGTCCGGAAGACCTGAATTTCGAAGCTTGGAGCTTGCTGGAGCATGTCTTGGACGAGGGAAATCCGTAGATCAGTCGCCGCAAAAACTAGGGAAGGAGCGCTTGCAAAAATATAGAAAAAGCTTTAATAGACCTTTTGCATAACCACGTATTTTGGTTTCTGGGCAGGAAAAAATAAATGAGGAACCGGAGTGTACAAAAGCGTACATGAGGATTCCGAGCTTATTTTTGACGAACCCAGAGAGCAAAAGACAATGGTTATGCAAGAG
>JACCDN010321119.1_pt1 | contig 10554 bp, 10 predicted proteins | sample 7441691 | NCBI WGS metagenome assembly JACCDN01 (sample SAMN15323439, study PRJNA562643) | freshwater metagenome | isolation source: river surface water | place: USA:Blue River Watershed | collected 2017-08-16
CGATGGTCGCAATGTATTAGATGTTGCCAGCTGGCAGTCAGCGGGTTGGCGAGTTATCGCCCTGGGAAGAAATGTCCACAATGGCTAAAGCGCTTAAGAATGTCTCGTTCGTGATGCCGGTGCTAAACGAAGAGCACTACCTCGAGGCAGCCGTTGAGTCGGTATTCAAGCAAGAAGTTCCGGGCGAGATGGAACTGGTGCTGGCCCTTGGTCCATCAAAAGACAAAACCGATGAGGTTGCCAAGCGGCTCAAAAAGAAGCACGGGGCAAAGCTCCAACTGGTGCAGTCTCCGGGTCTTACCTCTACATCGCTGAACCTGGCAATCGCGAAGTCCAAGTTCGAAGTGGTGCTGCGAGTTGATGCGCACTCTGAGCTATCCGATGGTTATGCCGCTCTAGCAATCAAGCTTCTCAACCAAACTGGCGCTGCAAATGTCGGCGGCATGATGGTCGCCAAAGGCAAGAGCGACTTCCAGTCTGCGGTGGCATATGGCTATAACAACCGAGTTGGCCTTGGTGGTGGCTCCTTCCACGTTGGCGGTCAAGCCGGTCCTGCCGAGACTGTATATCTAGGGGTTTTCAGAAAATCTGCCATCGAAGCGGTTGGTGGCTTCTCGGAAGCCTGGGTTCGAGGTCAAGACTGGGAGCTGAACCAGCGGCTGCGTGCGGCCGGCCTGGTGGTTTACTTTGACCCTCGCCTGCAGGTGGGCTACTACCCCAGAAGCAACTGGGAGGCACTTGCCAAGCAGTTCTTTAAAACTGGAGTTTGGCGCGGAGCGCTCACTCGAGAAAATCCAGCTGGCTCTTCGATTCGATATTGGATTCCGCCGCTGTTGGTGCTGGGCACGCTGTTCTGGTTCCCGATTTGGATCTATCTGATTGGCATCGCGATCTTGGCCGGATCGGCCAAAGGCATAACTGACAATCAAAAACTATGGCTGATGGTGGTGCTTCCAACCATGCACTATGCCTGGGGCACAGGTTTTTGGTGGGGGCTATTTCGGGGTAATAAAACAACCTAGCTGGTAGATTTTGGGCGTGAGTAACCGCGACGTAGTGATCTGTAGCTTCTATACCCCAGACGAGTATTACGGGGGACATGCCCGAGAACTTCGGGAGCAACTTGAATCTTTGGGCATCAGCCACGAGCTGCTAGAGATTCAAAAGCGCCCCGGTGAGGACTGGGCCGATGTCACCCGTCGCAAGATCGGCTTCATCCGAGAGATCTGCCACAAGCACCCCACCAAGATGGTGTTCTGGATTGACGTAGACTGCCGCATCACTCACCTACCGGACTACATCTCCAACACCACCGCAGACTTCATCGGCTTCCAGCGCAGCTTTGGATCGCCACTTCAAATCGGTTACCACAACCGCACCAGATTCTGGGAGCCAAGTTTCTGGGGCGTTAACGCCACCGAACAGGGTCGCAAGATTGTCGAGGATGCCTATGACCTTGAGCAGCGCGCGGTGCTGAAGGCAACCGATGACTACTTCCTCGAGGAAGCTTGGCGAGCCAATGCTCGCAAGATCACCTTCCAGCTGATTCCTTCCACTGCGATCGTGCGTGACCGCAAGCTTCTCGAGCCAGGTGCTCGCGACCCATTTTTTGAGTTCGGTTCATCTGGAAACGTGGCTGACTTCAAGGACAAGGTTGTGCAACACGGCGCAGGCAAGAAGCTCTCGCCAAAGAAGAAGCTGCTCAAGCAGGCCAAGAAGATTGAGAAGGCACTGCCGGATTCGATCAAGAAGCCACTTCGTCGCATTGCCGATTCCTCTGGTCTAACTGGAATTCTCACCGCAGGCAGCACCCGAAGCATCGACCCAGAACGCTCTCGCATGATCGGTGAGATGCTCGGCGGCGGCATCAAGGGTGACGCTCTGATGTACGCAAGAGCAAAGGCTGAATTCGAGAACAAGTACATCGCCACCTCCGGTGAAGACGCGATGATTCACGCAGCGGAGGCCTTCATGGCCTACTCGGCAAAGGAGTCGGAGAAGAAGATCAAGCTCGCCTGGTGGTCAAAGCCATTCCCTGGAAACTTTGGTGACCGGCTAAGCCCGCTAATCGTCTCGCACTACACCGATGCAGCGCTAACCCTGCAGTCCCCGGTGAAGCCGGCAACCAAAAAGCACATCATTGCGCTTGGTTCGATCGGTAGATTCATCAAGTCCAACTCCGTGGTTTTGGGCACCGGTATCTCTACAGATGACGTCCAGCTAAACCCAAAGGCAGACTATGTTTCGGTTCGTGGACCAATCACCGCCAGAGTCCTGAAGGAGTCCGGTGGTCCAACCGTGACTGCCTTCGGTGACCCAGGCATCGCGATTAGCCGCATCATCAAGGTGGAGCGTGGCGCAACCAATGGCCGCATCGCTTTTGTTCGTCACTTCTCTCACACCGCTATCCCGATGCAGTTGCCAGAGAACATGGATGAGCTATCGGTGCTGATGTCAAAGCCTGAGGCAATCCACGAGTTCGTGGCTGAACTTGCCAAGTACGACAAGGTGCTCACCTCTGCGATGCACGTGATGATTACCTGCCAGTCCTATGGCATCCCATGTGGACTGGTGACCTTCGAAGGCTACGAGGAGAATGTGCACGGCTCGGGCATCAAGTACGCCGACTATGCCCAGGGAGCTGGGGTTGAGGTTATGAACCCTCAGGTGGTTGGCCTTGACTTGAGAAAAGTAAACCTCGATGCGCTAATCAAAGACATCTCGGTGTCTGAAGCAAAGAAGGATGAGGTCGAAGACCACATTCGCCAAGCCCTTTCGAGGTTCGGAAAGAAGTAGCCTTGCGCACAATCTTTACCCAGCTGTTCTCAGCGACCAAGCTCTTGGTGCCAACCAAGCGCTACCGCTGGCAACTAGCGCTGCTGGTATTGATTGCCGCACTGATCCCAGTTTCTGAGTTGCTGGTTGCCAAGCTTTTCACCGACCTGGTGATTGCCGGAAGTTCCAAGCCACTCACCGAGATCATCCTGCAGCTGGTGCTCTTTGCCTTTTTGTTCGTCTCCACTCGCACCATCAATTACCTGCAGAAGACCTCCCGCGTTAAGTTTTTCGACAAGGCCTTTGGTGCCGACACTCGAGAGAAGAGCTCCACCAAGGAATCTTGGGAGTGGGCAATGGGTCTTGAGCTGGTCAACGCTCTGTCATTTATCACCCAGATTCTGGTGATCGCCAGCTTCCTGATTTTCCTTGCGCCAAACTTTGGCCTGCTGAATCTGCTCCTTATTGGCCTAGTGCTGCAACTTATGGGCGTGCTGTTTAAGCGACAGCTTAAAAAACAGCGCGGTTTTGTTGAGAAGAAGCGAGCCAAGAAAACTGTGACTCCGGCTGAGCGTTTGGGTTCGAGAATTCAGCAGGCTGAATTCGCCACCTTGATGGCTAGCTTCGGTGTGGTGATCTTGCTCGGCGTATTGATTTGGTTCAGCCTCGAGGGCTGGGTTTCGCTTTCAAATGCCATCGTGCTGTTCTTGGCGCTGCGAATTCAGAACACCACCTTCAGCTCAGTTTCGTCCTCGCTTATGCGTTTTGCCAGAGCCAAGGCCAACAGCTTCTAATGAACTTCAAACTAACCCTGGGTTACTCAACCCTTGCGGAGCGAGTAGCGACCCTGGTTGAGCCGCCATTGAGCCCAGACTGGGAAACAGTGCTGGTGGTGCAAAACCCAAACCAGATCGACTGGCAGGGGAAACGTTTCCAAGAGTTAGCCAAACGCCAAAACTTTAGATCTGAGGAACTAAACAGCAAGGGCGTTGCCAAATCACGAAATCGTGCGATTGAGTTGGCACAGGGTGAGTACTTAATCTTCAGTGACGACGACATCACCTTTAGCGAGCAGGGCTTGAGAGAAGCCATCAAATATCTCGATTCCAATCCGGACGTCTCGCTGCTTTTGGGCCAGGCCACCGACGAGTCCGGGGCGTTGCGCAAGCAATACCCGAGCCAGATCACCAAGCTTGGCACTTTGAACTCCGCTCGCGCCGCCACCTACGAAATGATCATTCGGGTCGCAGATATCAAAAAGCTCGGGATTCGTTTTGATGAAGATTTTGGTGCGGGGGCGAAGAATTACCTCGGCGATGAATACATCTTCGTGGTGGATTTGGTTCGTGCCGGTGGCAAGGCAGTTTTTGCGCCAATCACCTTCGCTCAGCATCCAACCGAATCCTCTGGATCTAGGTGGGGCAGTGCTAATGACCGCAGGGCCAGGTCAGTGATCTTCACCCGAGTGTTCGGGCCGCTCGCCCCATTGGTTCGATTGCCTTTTGGAATTCGCCGGAGACAAGAGCTTGGCTCCGTGAGGAACCTGATCTTATTTGTGCTAGGTCGCTAACGAATTCGAATGCTGCCGACAGCTAGTCGCTTGCCGTTGACATAGGCCTCGTATCGGACGGTCGACTTTGAGGTCGCTTTACGGACAATCTTGGTGTAACCAAGTCCGGAGGTGTTTTTCAGCACCGGGTTCACGATCCAGGTGTTACCAATCTTGGCTGCGAACATCTGACCCACATATCCGGTGATCGAGATAATCAGGTTGCCGGTTGTGGTGCTAACACTGATCTTTGGAGCCACAACCGGAGAGCTGGTTGGGGTTGGAATAACTGTGCTGCCAGCAAGCGCGTTGAAGGCGCCGACCAGGTCTACAACCGGGATCTGCTTTCTAACCACATCATCAACCAAACGACCGGATTGCTTCATGGCATCGAGCACTAACTGAGCTGACGCAGTTGGGTATGCCTGTCGCAAAAGCGCATAGCTTGCAGCCACCACAGGCGTGGCGGCACTGGTGCCGCCGGCGGTTTGATAACCAACCGTGGTCGCCGACTTGGCGTAATCGGTACCGAGCAACTCGACCTTGGAATTCATGGTCGAGTAGACCGAGATCTTGCTCTGCGCATCAATCGCGCCGATGGTCACAACATCACTCAGGCAGGTAGGGGCGGAGGCAGTGACCTCGCCAAGGATGTAGCCGTTTCCAGAAGCGGCAAACGGCATAATGCCAACCGCTCTGAGCTTGGCCAGGGTTGCCTTGAGCTGAGCAAAGTCCGGGTTTAGGTTGCAGTTCAAGATGTATTCGCGCAGCGCAGCGCCGGTGACACCAAAGCTCATTGAGACCGCAACGATGTTGTACTTCTCACGATTGTCGTAGATGTAGTTCAAGGCGGAAACAATTGACGCTAGCGATAGGTCAGTGTTGGCCATCAGAATCTTGGAGTTTGGCGCAACTCCGCCGGGGGCTTGATCGTTTGGTTTTCCAGCAATAAGTCCGGCAACCATGTTGCCGTGGTTTTCACTCGAGACGATTACGCCCTTGTCAAAGCGCTGTGACGCAGCCTGAATGCCGGTTTGATACTTGGTGCCATTTGGGCAAAGGTTTTGCGAAGTGCTTTGATAGACGCAAATGCCATCAATAATCTGACCGGCGAAGTATTCGTGCGTTAGGTTCACACCCTGGTCAATCACCGCAACGGTGACCCCTTCGCCCCTAAAGCCCTTGGCCCAGATCTGCTGAATGTTGTGGGCGGTGTAGGCAGGCTCGCTCGGTGCTGCGGTTGCTGCGGTGGAGAGTGAGGTCATCAATAATGCTGTGGCTAGCGCCACTACTGAAAGTTTCTTGAGCAATGCTGCCTCCCCGAGTTGTCTAACCGTCCGAGTCTACGCCCTGGGCCTAAGTGACACCTTTGAGTTATCCCCCTAGGCTTGTCGCATGTCTAATCCACGCTTTCAAGTCAGCAAGGCTGTGATCCCAGTAGCAGGTTTAGGAACCCGCTTCCTGCCAGCCACCAAGGCGATGCCGAAGGAAATGCTGCCAATCGTTGACAAGCCTGTGATCCAGTATGTGGTCGAAGAGGCCGTTGAAGCTGGTCTGGTGGACCTGCTGATGATCACCGGTCGCAACAAGAACGCCCTAGAAAATCACTTTGACCGAGTTGCCGAGCTTGAGCAGGTTTTGTCCAAAAAGGGCGATGAGAAGAAGCTATTTGCCGTTCAGGAATCATCTCAGCTGGCAGATATTCACTACACCCGCCAGGGTGACCCACGGGGTCTCGGTCACGCAGTATTGCGTGCCAAGTCACACGTTGGAGAGCACAGCTTTGCGGTGCTATTGGGCGATGATGTCATCGACACTCGCGACCCAATCCTGCCGCGCATGCTAGAAGTACACGAGCAGACCGGCGACAACGTAATTGCCCTGATGGTGGTACCAAAGGACCAGATTCACCTCTACGGTTGCGCTTCTGTGACCGCAACCAGCGAGGGTGATGTCGTGGTGGTCGATGGATTGGTTGAAAAACCAAACAACGACGAAGCACCTTCAAACCTGGCTGTCATTGGCCGCTATGTGCTGCGCCCAGAGATCTTTGAGATTTTGGAGAAGACCGATCCGGGTCGAGGTGGCGAGATTCAGCTCACCGATGCCCTGGAGTATGCGGTTGAGCACCCTGAGATTGCAGGTGGCGTGCGAGGCGTGGTCTTCACTGGCAGACGCTACGACACCGGTGACAAGTTGGACTTTATCAAGGCAACCCTAAAGATTGGCATCGACCGTGATGATATCGGTCAGGACCTAAGAGCCTGGTTGAAACAGTTCGCTACAGATCTTTAGTGCGTCGGCACTTTTCGGAGCAAAACTTCACCTGATCCCAGGTCTTTTCCCACTTCTTGCGCCAAACCATTGGCTTTCCGCAGCGCTGGCAGAGTTTTTCAGGAAGGTTTTCCTTCTTGACTCCGCGCATTTACTGGTCAGATTCGGTTGATACCGGGGTCTTGGTGATGGTGAGCTTGGACTTTGGCGTATCCATCATCTCTACCCAGGTGTTACCGATCGCAAGCTTGACACTCTCGCCGGTTTCGAGGGTGTAGCGGATTGGCTGGTCATTGCCACCCTTGGTCCAGATTGCCTTTAGGTAGTAGCCATCGCTGAAAATGTGGGCGACACCGGTGTTGTCGTTAATTTTGGCCTTTGGAATTGCGCCGTACTTCGGGTCAATAAAGCTCAGGTCGTGCTGAACCTCCATGACGATTACGTTCTTAGCCATTACCTGTGCACCACCTTCTTGCAGGTGCTCGGTCTTATCCATCCAGCGCAACCAAACAGTCTGGCTGGCAGTGGACCAAGGGTAGCTGCCGGTTCCTGGCTTCCAAGTTGAGCGAAGTGAGGTGTATTTCACATCGATGGAGTCAACCTTTTCACCAAGTGCCACCGCACTCGGGACGGCGTCAAAAACTAGTGACTGGGTTGGGGCGGGCTGCTCGGTGTAGATCGACTGCAGCTTCTGCGCGCGGAAGAAGAGGTTCCATGGAGCTCTTCTCGATGGCTCACGGAAGTAGGTGTCTTTATCGTTCTCAGTGTCCTCGTCACTCATCACCAAACCGGTTTCGCGAGCTGCCTTCTTGAAAGGAGCCTGACCACCGGAGTAAACAAAGATTCCGTCGTATTGATCGATGATGCTCGCGTCAACCGGGCGAACCGATCGAACCGGACCAATGGTTTCTGGCATTTGCGAGTGCCAAACCGGCAGCAGTCTGGTCATGCCACCTTCGACTCGGGTCACATAAACAATGTCGGCGTCGTTCAAAGCTAGCTGCGGGCGACCGTTGAAGGTGTTGTCGATCTTGCCGGAGATTGCGGCTAGTCCAAGATACGGATTGGTTCCCTCTAGATACTGCACACCGGTTAGTGGAGCCGTTAGGTAAACCGGCTCTGGAGTTGGCTCCTCGGTCGGAGTTTGAGTGGCACTCTGGGTCGGCTCAGGGGCCGAGGTGCATCCAGTGAGTGCTAGAGCAGTGAGCAAAAACAGGGCGGAGAATTTTTTACCAATACGCATTCCCCTAAGTTTAGGAGGCGATTGGCCCCGATTAGGCCATTGCGATTAGGCGGGTAAACTTGTCGAGTGAATCTAATCGCAATCCGAACCTCTGTTACCGAAGACATCGTGGGCTGGTTCGATGTGATTGGTCCAGTGCTCTTCTACTTGGCAGTTTTCGGTCTGGTTTTCGCGGGCACCGGATTGTTCGTCGGGGCATTTATCCCATTCATCACCGGTGACTCACTGGTATTTGCCGCAGGTCTTATCGCCGCAGCTCACTCTGACTCCATCAACATCTACGTGATGGTGGTAGGTGTTGGTATTGCGGCCTTTCTAGGTGATCAGGTCGGCTACACCCTTGGTCGCCACTTCGGCAGGCCTTACCTGGATAAGCGCAACGGCACCTGGCTCAAAAAGGCAATTACGCGTTCTGAGCAGTTCTACGTTCGCTACGGCTGGTGGTCGGTTGTGGTTGCCAGGTTTATCCCCTGGGCACGAGTCATCATTCCGGCCCTTGCCGGTATCGGGAAGATGAACTACTACAAGTTCTTTAGTGCAAACCTGGTCGGTGCGATGCTGTGGGGAGTTGGCCTAACCCTTGCCGGCTACTTCACCTACTCGATTGAGTGGGTAAGGTCCTTCGTCTACATCATCGCGTTTATCGTGATTGGTCTGAGCATCATCGCCGGAGTTAGAACCTGGCGAGCAAACCGCGACAGCTAGTTTTCAACCACAAGGTCAGCGAGCTGACTCGATTTCTCCTGCTGGTAAAACTCATCTTCCTGGGCTGCCCAGATATGCCAAAAATCATTGAACTTCTCGCCATCGCGTTCCAACCAACGCTGTTGGCGAAGTTCTTTATCGGCTTCAATCCAAATTCGAAAATGCGAAAGCTGGCTTGACACTCGAGACAGGGACCCACAGCCTTCGATAATCAAAGGCGTGCCGCCTTCGAATTCTCTCCAGCCATTGCCCGGCTCCTCGGTCCTACCGCGTTGATTGGCCTGCCAATCCCACAGTTGCCAGGAAGCGGTTTTGCCCTGGCTCACCGGTTGCAGAATCTGCTGGTTGAGATAAAAGGATCCGAGCTGCAGCCCCTCCCAGCCTGGGTATAGATCGTCCATGTGGACAAGACGCGGGGCCTGTTCAAGCTCTTTAAAGAGCACATTTTTGAGAGCGGTAGCCAGCGAGGACTTTCCGCTGGCTGCCCGCCCATCGATCAAAATGACTGGAGTTGGAGTTTTATCCACCAGGCTAACTACCTGCTTGGTTATGGCAGCAATCGCCTGGTGGAAATCTTGCATGGGGTCAGTTTAGAGCTCTTCGATAAGCACGTCTGGGTGCTTGTCGAAGCGGTAACCCTGGCCTCTGGCGGTGCGGACGATGTCCTCGTAACCGGCAATCTTGCCGCGCAGTCTGCGAACGTGAACGTCGATAGTGCGAGCATTTGGAGTTGGCTCACCGCAGCGATCCGAGATTGATGCAATCTCATCCCTGGTTACGGTTCGACCGGTGTTCTCGATCAGAAATGCCAAAAGCTCGAATTCCTTGCAAGTCAGGTTGGCGTTCTGGCCATCGACAAAGAGGCGACGACGAGTTAGATCCACCACGATACCCTTGGCCGCCTTCACCTCTTCCTTAATGCCTTGCTTGGCCTGAGTTGCCTTGGGCTCCTTTAGAGCAATGCGAGTAATGTCCAGGTTGCGACCAGGGGCAGTCACCGGAGCAATTGCCAAGGTGGCGTAGGTTTCGGTTGCTTTTTCAGGAAGCAGTTCCGCGATGGTTTCGCGAAGCTTTGAGGCAATCTCGGCAAGCGATAGTCCGGCAGCCTGTGCTTCTGATTCGGAGATTCCGACGTAGAGGGCGAAGCCTTTGGCTTCGGTCTGTGCCTTGGTTATTAGCTGAGTCATTTGATCTAATCCTTCGTCTGAGTGTGTGGTTTTAGTACACGAATCACGTGCGTTTGTTGGGGTGCTGGTGCCAAGGGCTAGATCGAAATAGCTGTTTCGATTAGCGGCACGAAAGCATGCACATACACATCGAGCAGCACATCATCGCGTTGGTGGTAACCAACGCTTGGGAAGCTGATCGAGTAGACATTGGAAGAATTTTGCGTTAGTTCCGACAAAATGTCAAATTAGCGAGCGATCCGGCTAGCTTTGCGTCGCCTGGAAAGGCGATCGCGGAAGTACTCGATTGGAATCAACATGGTGGTTACCACCACGATTACCAATACCGTGGCCTCGAGATTTTGGTGGATGAATTCGAACTGACCGAGCCAGTAACCGCCAAACATAAAAACACCAACCCAGAGCGTGGCTCCTAAGAAATTGAGCCGGGTGAATTTCTTGATGTCCATCTTTGTAATGCCAGCCAGCATCGGAATCAGCGCTCGAAGTATTGGAATAAAGCGCGCCAGCAAAATGGCCCTGGTGCCATAGCGATCAAAGAAATCGTGAGTTTTGTCCAGCACGTGGCGATTTAGAATCCAGCCATTTTTCTTCTGAAACAGTGGCGGGCCAATCTTGTAGCCAACCCAGTAGCCGGTCTGAGTCCCAATGAAGGCCGCCAACCAAATCATTACAAACCCAAGCCAGTCCGGCATCCAGCTGTCGCTGGCCGCCAGGGTAAGGCCGGTTAGGAATAGCAGTGAGTCGCCGGGCAAAAAGGAGGTGAGGATAAACGCAGTCTCAATGAAAATCACAACCGTGACGGCGATGGCAGCCCAGTC
>JACCDN011054628.1_pt1 | contig 10554 bp, 10 predicted proteins | sample 7441691 | NCBI WGS metagenome assembly JACCDN01 (sample SAMN15323439, study PRJNA562643) | freshwater metagenome | isolation source: river surface water | place: USA:Blue River Watershed | collected 2017-08-16
ATCCTTCATTTCCTTTGGAATGTGATGGAGCACTCCATCAATGTTGAATTGGTCTTCCTTGAACTGCCAAAACATGTCTCCAATAACCTTGAGAGTACGGTCAATATTTATAAGAACAATCTTCGGGTGGCCGAGGTGGAATTTCTGGAACTCGTTGTCCACCGCGATGTCGCATAGGGTGTAGAAGAACTCGTTTGCGTCTTCCAGCGCGCGCGCCTCGATGCGTAAACTCCTAATTCCCTTGTACAATCCCGAAGGAACAAGAGAGACAACATTCGCCGCCTTGATTCTCCAGTCTGCGACAAGAATGTCTTGCACCGTTGCTGACACATAAACAACCTTTCCAGCGTTTGTGAACAACTTTGCGTTGTATGTATCTCTCAAATCCGCCTCATCGATGAAAACAACCGCGTTCTTCAAGTCGCGCTGCTTCGTCTTTTCAAACAGCTTGCAGAGATTTCCTGTGTGAAAAATTTCCACAAACGCGCAAGGGTGAGCCGGCGCCGGCTTCTTTCCATCAATAGCCATAAAGTTCTTGTTCACCAGTCCCCTGTTGATTTCGAGATAGTTCACAATTCCGGCAAATCTGCGCAAAAACTGTTCCTTGTCTTGCGTTCTGGTACGCGTGATCACAAACACATCTCGGCCGCTTGCCAAATAGCAAAGCGCGCTCACCACAATAAGTTCCGTCTTACCGGACTGAATTTCTCCTTGAAGAAGAATGTTCTCACGCGCAGCGCCGTCGGCCAACTGAAATCCAAAGGCGTCAATGTATCTGCGGATGACTTTTGCGCTCGAGGGATAAACCTCGGACAAAGCGTTCAACAAATCGCGGAAGAACTCTTCGGGAGAGAACGCGAACATCTTGTCTGAAAAGTCTCTAAACATTTCATGGAGCTGAGAAACAAAGAGGGAGTTGGCGCGCTCGCCGTCCTTCTCGATGCGCACGATGAACTTGTTGATGTTCTTGCGCTCGGCCGCCAAGTTGCGGGCGGAGGGCTGCGCGCTCATAAACTGAAACGCCTTCACCAAATCCTCAAATCTTTGAATGCTCATCTCTTTCCGTATGTACTCCCTGCCTCTTCTCTTCATTCAGGAATCATTTTCCGACATTTCTCTTTTCATATTTAGTAAATTTAGCAGAATTTTATTAAATAAATGTCGCTTCGATTACAAAGAGATATCGCTTGCGATGCACTTTCAGCAAACACCGTTGCTTCAAATCTTTCTTCTGCAATGAGAGTAGATACTGTCGAAACTATTTCAGCATCAAACTTCATTCCGTCTCAGTCTCTATCAACAACAAGCATAACTCTAACTACTGGTTCAACATTTGCTTCAGGTTCAAATGATCGTTGGACGGCCGGAGTCCTAGCTCAAAATGGGAAAATCTACTGCATTCCTCGCCGCGCGACCGAAGTCGGTGTTATTGACCCTGTAGCAAACACGTTTGACACCACGTCTGTTATTCCCATAAATGGAACTAGTATGAGCAACACAAAATGGTTCACGGGCTGTCTCGCTTCAAACGGAAAGATTTATTGCGCGCCCCATAATTTTAGCAGAGGAGTCGCCGTGATTGACCCAGATGAAAATACAATAGACGACAGCGCCGTTACTTTAACTACAGGCTCAACTTTCGTTGGCACGCAATTATATGGAAGTACATGCCCAGGAATAGACGGCAAGCTCTATTGCGTGCCGACAAGCGCGACAAATGTTTGCGTGATTGACCCCGATTTGAACACCGCGAACACGACTTTATTTACTCTATCAACCGGGTCGTCGTTGGTTGGCACATATAAGTGGTATGGATCGGTTATTGGCCCTGATGGGAAAATATATGGCATTCCATACAGTTCAACAAAAGTATGTGCCATCGATCCGGCGACCAATATTGTCAACACCGAATCATTTACACTTACAGCAGGAAGCACTCTATCTGGATCTTCAAAATGGTTTGGAGGCGTTCTTGCGCCGAATGGCAAAATTTACGGGGTCCCATACGTAAGTAGTAGGGTATGCATCATCGATCCGATTGCAAAAACAGTTGATACAACGACTGTTGTTCCGTCGCCTGGAACTCCGACACTCTCCTCGATGCAGTACAAGTATGTGGGCGGCGCGTTATCAACAGACGGGAAGATTTATTGCATTCCGCAAAATGAGACGACTGTTCTTGTTATCGATCCCGCGGCAAATCTATATTCTCGGACTAGTGTTTCAATTGATACAGGGTCAACACTCCCTCCCGCCAGTTTTTTGTACGAGGGAACAGTACTTGGTCCTAATGGTAGAGTCTATGGAATTCCTTCGAATGCCCTGAATGTTCCCGTTGTAAAACCCAGTTTACCCATCCTTCCTCCGTGGATGCTATCTCCGGCGTTCAACAAATTCTAAAGTAAGTACGCGCGTATAAAGCTCTCTAACAATATAATAAATGGAGTTTTTGCTCGAAGAAAACTTCGCACCATACTTCAGAAGCTTCCTGGACTTGAGGGAGCGAATTGTTCTTCGGCAGCTCTGTAAGCTCGGTAAAAGAGGCGCGCCGCAAGAAGACGGAATTGAAGCGCGCGGACTGACTCTTTGTGAAAGTGAACGCTCTCCTCCGCGCGGAATTGAACACTTTTTTTGCCAGGATTGCAAGTATTTGTTCAAAGACTTACGCGCTCACTTTGGGGCGTTCCCGCATCACGCGGAAATCATCGCGCCGCAGAATTTCGTTTCGTGGAGCGACTCGACGATGGTGCTTGCTGTCGCGGGGGACGACTTGTTGGCTCGCATTCTCAACTGTTCCTGGATTCGGCTTCTGACTTTGTACGGTTTGCTCTCCATTAGCGACATCAGTCGGCGCGGGCGCGGATGGGACATGATTAACGTTCCTTTTCGGGAAAAATACACAAGAACAATTTATCTTAATAACCGAGCCATTTTCATCATTGACGGAAAGCTCTACATAAGGCTTCGTTTCAAAAAAATAAGAAACGCTAAACTCGCGGCGGTTATCTCGGTTCAGACGGGGCCGGCCGCAAATATTCCGGCTACTGCGAATTAGAAACGCGTTTTTCTTTTGACTTAACAAGACGCGCGCAAAAGAAGAGATCGCTACATAGCTCAGGGGAAGAGCGTTGGGCTCATAACTCAAAGGTCTCAGGATCGAAACCTGATGTAGCGCGCAATTTCTTTATTGAAACGAGTTTGTTTCAATAAAAATGATCCGGCGATTCTTTGCCGGGAAGCAAAACAGTCCGCAATGAAAATCCTCCACTACATCTCCGATCTCCATCTCGAAAAGCGCGCATCGACTTTTCCCGTTTGGCACTCGCCGCAATCGAGAACGCGAAAACTGCCTCTTTTTTTAGCAGGAGATATTGGAAATCCCAAGAAGCCGAACTACGCAGAATTTCTCGGACACGCGAGCGACCGGTACGCCCGCGTGTTTCTCGTTCCCGGAAACCACGAATTTTGGGGACAACGGCAAGAGACGGCCGAAGCTAACAAGCGGATCCGCGCGCTCGCTGATTCTCTTCCAAATGTTTCTTTTTTGAATCGGCAGGCTGTCGAGTTCCAGGGAGCGATCGTCGCGGGGTGCACTCTTTGGACGCCGGCCACGTGCGCGCGCGAATACATCGAAGACATCTTTTTCCTCCACAAACAAATCAAGCGCGCAGAACTGCTTCGAAAAAAGCTAATCATCATGACTCATCATCTTCCGACGCGCGAGCTGATTGACCGGCGGTACGCGAACTCGAGCAGGTACAAACTTGAAAATTGGGCGAGCCGCTCGGAAAGCGTGTTTTCGCCCTCAATCTCTGCGTGGATCTGCGGCCACACTCACGACACAATCAACAAAGACATCGGCGGCGTCCGGTTTCTCGTGAATTCTGAAAGCAAATCGATTGCTGAGTTTTATTTCAATAAATAATTCTAGTTTGCTCGCTACAAATTGTCCCGAAGAGTTTGTTTCTTTCTTGATTCCCCACACAGGCTGCAGTACGAAATAGCGCGCTCGACTTCTCTCTTTTGAACGCACCTCTTCTCAAAGAAGAAAAACTCCAAGTCCTCTTGAGTTCCAAACACCACAGTGTCGTGGAACGAACTGAACCGCGACACTCTTCTCTCAAGAAAGGAAGAGACTTCTCCAAATACGCGCGTCTCAAACAGTCCTCCCTCCGCAAGCGCTCTCGAAAGATACATCCCCACCAGGACGAGACCGTTCTTTGAATCTTCGGGGAGAAATGTCTGGCCCCCTTCTCTTTCCACAAGCATGTTCTTCACTGTTCATACCACGCACACAACACTACACGCACAAATTCATTTTCAAACAAGTTTTTATTTAATTCTCTAAAAGTTTCACAATATCAAGATAGCCTTCCCTTCTCGCTATTCCAAGCGCGATCGCAGCCGCTTCTGATGAGACTCCTCGCTCCAGTAAGTACAGGACAACCTCAGACTGCCCGGACGTACAAGCGTCAAGAAGCATTGCGTCGCCGTTCTCTTCGATGTCGACTCCCAGGTTCTCCAGATACTTGATGATCTCCAAGCTTCCGCTTTGGCACGCGTTCTTCAAAAATATATAATCTCGAAACTCTGCTCCGTTTTCAATCAAATAGCGCGCGATTGAAAACCGCCCAAAAAAGAAAGCAAGTCTGAGCGGGCAGTTGCTCGAGGCCTCGACATCTGCGCCGCCTTCAACGAGCGCTCGCACAATCTCAAAATGGCCTCGCTCGCATGCGTATCTCAGCGCCATGTCCGAGCTTGCGTGCACGTCCGCGCCGCTTGCAATCAAAAACCTTACGACTTCCAAGTGCCCGCCAAACGCGGCGTTCTCCAGCGCTCTTTTGTTTCGTCTTTTGTTTGGATGGTCCCCGTTTTCAACGAGGTACTTCACGACGGTGAGATTTCCAGAGTGCGCGGCGTTCTCGAGGTAGTGTTCGTCCGCGTTGAACAAAGTGAAGTCGAAAATAAGCCGAAGCAGGTGTCTGTCGAACAGCTTGCTGCCGCACATAGCTGCGTTCGCGCAAGCCATAACATGGGGAAAATCGCGCAGGCTTTTGTCCGTCTGAAATGAGCGCATCTCTGTTTATGCAGGATCCGCGGAAGTTCATTCTACCAAATCATTTCCGACACTCTAAATCAGACTAGTAAAATATTATAGGGGCATAATAATAAATGACAACGGCTGTGCTTGTTCTAATTGGAGTTTTTGTCGCGGTTTCAATTGTAATTGGATTACTAAGCCTTTCCAAAAGTTTACAAAACTATTTTCCTTCCAGTGCGACTTCTTTAGACGTCGGAGTATCCTTCACTTTCGACGATGGATCGGGAAAAGCGCCATTAGTCCAAACCCCCAGCAATGTTTCGGCAAAACTAATTCTTCAAAGGATAGGAAACATTGCCTTTATGCGTTTCGGAAAGAACCTGGCTAACATTTGCTCAACGGAAACGGTCTCATACTCTTGCGAAAAGGTTGCGCCAAATTCCGGAATTTACATCGACCTCCGGACGCCGGATGGAACTTCGGGGGTCGTAATTCCACCGGAATACAGGCCATGCGACTGGAACTATTTCTCAGTCCCAATTTTTTGCAGCTCTGCTCCTCCGACAACCCCAGGAAGATTTACAACGACACAAATATGTGTGTTGCAAGTTTCGCCAGATGGGTCTGTAAGATTTGGCCGGGGCGGAAACCCAATTACTCCATTTTTTGACGACTCAATCAATATTTGGAATTCGACAGTATCTTGGGCTGTTTCGGATTCATAAGTTAGACGCGAATTTTTAATCTAGCAAGTTGAGCGATCGATGCGATGCATGTTCTTCTCGCGCGCTCTTTTTTGCCCTGCTTTCGAAAGCGCGAGTTTGTTGGAATGGCGCACGAGCATCTTCATAAGTTTGATGTTTCCCTTTTCTCCACATCTCTGAATATAAAACTTCAAACAGGGGACTGTGTATCCGGCCTCGAGAAACATCTGAACCATTTTCGTGTTTTCTTTTTCGACGGCGATCAAAATTGCGTAGCTGTCGCAGTCGGAAGCGTCCGCGCCCATAAACAAGAGATACTGCACTGTCGTGCAGTGTCCGTTCTTTGCGGCTTCTCTAAGCGCGAGGTTGTTTGACGCCCTGAAATCCGCGCCTTCGATTACCAACAGACGCGTCAGGCTCGTGAATCCTTTCGAAGCCGCGACGCCAACGGCGATGTCGTGGTTCGCGTGTACGTCTGCGCCGGCGTTCAAAAGATCCTGGACGGCCCTTTCGTTGTTGTTTTCAACAGCACACATCAGCAAATCGGACTCGGTCGAAAGATCGACCGAAAAGCACCCGGCAAGCATTGCCGGCCTAGCGAGCGCGCCGAGGCGGCAGGACAGTCTAATTAGCATGCGCGCTATTTGTCTTTTCATTTCCTTTTTTTGACGCGCGAATCCATTATTCGTTCACCAAAAATGTCGCGACGACCCGCGCGCACTTTTCGCCGACTTTGCACCGTACCCTCTCGCCGATCACGCCCCAGTTTGTAAACAGAGTTTGGATTGGAAGAGGCTCGGTTCCTTCGGCAAGACAGTCAATAATTAGCCGCGCGCGCTTCGACGAAATGCCCGGTAGAGCGCAAAGGACCTTTTCCAAACACGTTTCTTTAGAGAGAGAAGAAATAATCGCCGCCGCTCGTTTTTCGCCGAACTTCTTCGCGCCGACCCTAACCTCGGCGAGTTCGGACGCAGAAACTTGGCCGGCAAGCATCTTTTTCACTCCGATCGCTCTGAACGCAGGCGCTGAGGAGAGCGAAATGCCGTCGAACGTCGCCCAAATCTTGTCGTGCACCTCCTCGTCTGTGAGCGCGCGCCTCACTTTCGCCGCGGCGACGCCGTCCTTTTCGCTGTCTGGGTCGCTCGCCGCTGCTCTTTCTTCTCCGTATTTCTTCAGATTTGAGAGGAACTCAAGAAGGCGGCGCAAACTGTCTGCCGCGCTCAGTGAGTGAAGCTCGATGATTCCGTCTCTGAAGAGGAGATGATCAAGGTGTGCGCGCAGATTTTTGAGCGGAATTCCGTCGACGAGTGCCGCGGGGTTGCGCGGAGGAGTGCCCTCCAGTAAATAGGCAATGCGCGCGCCAGTCTCTTCCCGGAACTTCCTGAGCTTCTCGATGTTCTTTATCCGCCCGTCCTTCACCGACGCTGCCAGGTCCGACCACGTCTTCCTCTCAACAATAACGAGGGGAATGAAAGTTTCGCCGCGCCGTATTCCGAGAATAAAGTCTCCAACCGTCAAAAACTCGGCTTTAACGGCCGAAAGGTCCTTTGCGTGCGCCAAAACCTTTGTTTCGCGCTTGTCGCAGATGAGTTCCATACGTTTACTGAAGCTGAGCGCCGAGTTAATTGAAATTGCGCGCGAGTAATAAATGAGTCTTTTCAGGTGCGGAAATGCAGAGTTTGAGCTCTTGTACGAAGAGCTGAGTCTTCTCAAACAAGAAAATTTGAATCTTGCGGCCGAGATTGAAATTCTTAAGAATAAAACGAGCCGGCAGAAGAAGCGCCGAAAAGGGTTAGTTCGCTGCTTCAGAAAGATCGCCGCAAAACACGCGGCTATGTCTTCTTCTTGGCGGAGAGTTTGAAGTAAATCTGCCCGGAGCCGACAAATCCGAGCTTAAATGTTATAGTGTTGATTGTTTTATTAGCGTCAAAATTACCAAGAGCTACATTAATGTAAAAGGTTGCTCCGCTTATAGCTTCGACGCCAGTAATGGCGTTACCGCCGGAATCTTCGAAGACTATAGGGTTTCCAACGGTTGTTCCCGGTTTAATAGAATTGATAGCTTTGACTAATTTGTTAGGGTCCTGTGGAAAAGAAAACAAAACTGTTTCGTTCACTGAAAGCACGCAAAATCCATATAACGCAAACTCTGATAATTCGATGTCGTAGGCGCCTGAATAGTTTGCTACTTGCACGGAAACTTCCGAAAAAGAAGGCACAGCCGTTGTAAAGCAGTTGGAGAGTACTGTATCATTAGTCGACATGTAAAACCCGCCGGACCCAAACAGAAAGGTTCCGTCTGGGTTTGCGAGAGGAACTGGGGTAAACTGCTTATTATTAAGCAAGGAAATAGTGTTTTTACTGATTGAAAATGTCGGTTGCCCCGGATCGGCTTTTGGCGGCGGCGTTGAAGGACTAGATCCCGGAGGCCACACTAAAAGCTGGTTGAATCTGATTTTGTCGTAAACAACTAATCCAACAACAGCAAGAACTACAATACAAAACACGGTGAAAATAAATACCTTTTTCTTTTTCGTCCAAAAACCAGGCTTCGGTTCGGCAGCTTCTCCTGCGACTTCTTTCGCCTTTCCTCCTAAGAGTCGTTGAAAAAACGTGGGCGTTCGTCCCTCTTCTAAGCTTCTTCTGAACTCATCCACCTCCTTTATTCTTTCTTTAACCTCTTTGTCGTTAATCGAAGGAGAATTTTTGCTCTCCTTAATTCCAAGTTTCTTTCGCAGTATTGCACTCAGAATACTCCAACTGCGAGCAACATCCATGTAAAGTTTATTTGCTTCCATAAATTTGGCGTTAATGGTTTCATTGTCTGGTTGTTTGCTTCTTATATTCTTCAATTCTTCATATGTTTGTTCAAAGGACCTGCGAACCCGCATGATGACGTCTAAATCCTTCATCATTTGAATAAACGCGATTGTATTTACTTTTTTTACGTAGTTATCTTTGATTGTCCGAATTCTATTGGCATAATCTTCCAGAGCACTCATGTGAAAGTTTCCATCACTGTCACCGTCAGCAGATGCGAGATATTCCTTCAAAAACTTCTCAATGAAATCGTCCACTTGATCGCCGAGTTTGATCACCTGTCCGTCGTCATAAACTGTTCCTGCAAGAAGAACTATTGGTTTCACAACCTTCAAATAACTTTTCTGGAGAGTGACCCTGCCATTTCTAATCTCAGTACTTTTTCTTTCTTCATTTTTTTCTTCAGTAGCTGTTTTAAATGTTCGTACCATTTCATAAACGTCTCCCGCACTTTCCAGGGCAGATAAAAAAGCCTTTTTTGCTGAGTCTTGCTTAGTATCTGTTTGCAGAATTTCAATTACTTCCGTCTGCAGCTTTTTCTCTAAGCTACTTGGACCTATGAACCTATAGCTAGCAACAAAATCTTTCTCCTCTTCCCTTCCTTTGTCATTAGAAATACTCTTCAAAAATTTTGATAGCTTACTGTAAAAATCATCATCAAACTTCAGCTTGAAGTTTTTGTTATTAAATTCGTGGAACTTCCTTAAAAGGATAAGAGGATCTTCCTTAACTGATGCTACAGTATGTACTACTCGTTGCAGCACGAGAACTTCGTCAAAGGGGGGTCCATCATTATTAAAATGAAACTTAACGTATTCAGTAACCTGATCGCTAACCGAAGCTTTTGCAAGTTCTTGGGCTATGACGAAAACAAAAGCGGACAAACTTCTAATTTCTAGAGCCCTTTCGTAGAAACCTCTTTGAAGCGAATCTATTGCTGCATTAATGCGATCAGATTCGGTTTTAAGTTCTTCTACCACTGACGAAGCGCCTCTCACAAGCCTTTTAAGTATCTCAAGAGTATTTTTTTCAGCATCATTACGTGTTTTATTTACCTTCAATTCTACAAATGATTTCATGATGTTTACTAAAGTTTTTGCGACACCAGTAGTGGTTTTACATCCTTCGGTATCATGCGATAGTTTTTGTTTGTTTTCTTCGTTTACCTTTTCTGTCGAGGCGACTTGGATTTTACTTATAGAATTGAAATTTATAAGGTTTTTGATTTCTGTTATAATATTAACAATGTCTTCATCTTTGTTTTCCTCGCTCATTTTGTCTCTTTATTACGTGCAAATTTTTATTTAAGATGTCGCTTTTGAAACAATTTTGAAGTATATTTGCCCGGCACCGATGACTCCAAAGATAAAGGTTATCGTATTGTTTCCTCCGGAATTAAACCCTCCGAGAACAAGATCTTTGGCGATCGACGTGCCGGCAGCTTGGATTTGAGGCCGCCCGACCGCCTGCGTCGAGCCGCCCTGCGCCATCGTCAACACCAGCGGCGAATTTACCTGCGTACCTACGTCAATATTCGAGAACGAATCGTCTGGAAAGCTCATCTGCCTGTTTCCGTTCACGAGCACAACGCAGTAGTCGTGCACCTCAAGTTCAGAGAGCACGATCTGGTAGTTATTCACCGGCCCATTTACTTGAATATTAATGTTAAAAACCTGAACCGGCCCTGTCGTCGCAAAGCAGTAGTTTGTAAGCACGTCATGACCTTCCGTGATGAACTGCGGCGGGCCGTAGATTATTGTTCCATTTGAGTTGAGAAGGGTCATTGGCGCAAAGGGCGCGTTTTCAAAAACAGTCAGCGCGGGTATGTCGGCGAATGAAACTGCCAAGGCATCCGCTTCCCTTTTATTGATAGAAGACTTGATAATGACTGCGATAACTGTAATAAAAATGCCACAAGCAAACACGCCCACCAAAATCTTTTTCCATAGAGGAAGAATCTGAAACCGGCGAAAAAAGTTGACAATTTCG
>JACCDN010867327.1_pt1 | contig 10550 bp, 10 predicted proteins | sample 7441691 | NCBI WGS metagenome assembly JACCDN01 (sample SAMN15323439, study PRJNA562643) | freshwater metagenome | isolation source: river surface water | place: USA:Blue River Watershed | collected 2017-08-16
GACCTGATGTCATTCGCATCATGACTGATGAAGTTATTAGTAAATACAATGTCGATGAAACTCGCGTTTTCGCTGGAGGAATGAGTTCTGGTGCCGCGATGGTAAACATCTTAGGTAACTGCTATCCTGAAAAATTTAAAGCTCTCGCTTCCCATGACGGAGTTATGTATAACGCTACTGATGTTGCAACAGACTACGAGGAAGTCGTTGTCAATGGCCCATCTGTTGCTTCTTGGATTTCTGGTCTACGCGGAAGTATATGTTCCGGATTTATGACAAAACCTAAATCAATGCCAATTATTATTTTTCACGGGATGAATGGCCCACTCATGACTCCTGTTCACGCATTCCAAATTGAAAACCAAATGAAAGTTTTTAATGATTATCTCGATAACGGAAAAAGAGACTATTCATTCTTTAAAGAAAAATCTGTGGCAGTTGTTCCAGATGGTGCAAAATTTGGATACACACTTTTTAGCGTTGTTAACAAATACAACGAGACATTCATTGAACGTTATATGATTAATCATCTGGAGCACAATTGGTCAGGCGGGGACTCTAAGTTTCCATACAACGATCCGAAAGGGCCAGATGCCACTAAGCTCATGATCAAATTCTTTAAACGTTTTGGTCTTTAGTCCTGATTAAACTCTATTCTGAAAAAGAATAATTTTTAAAAATTTAATCAATCGATCTGCATCAAAAGGTTTTGCTAAGGTATAAACATCATCGCTATAGAGATGCTGAACTGCTTTCGGGTCACCAGCAAGAACCAACACTTTCATTTTATGACTTTTAAAAAAGGGCTCTTTTTTTATTTCTAAGAGCGCTTCTCCATCAATCTTTGGCATATTGATATCAGTGATCAGTAGTTGATAAGGAACCTCTCGAAGTGCTTTATAGGCCTCTAGACCATTTTTCGCATACGATATATTCAACTCTTCTGGACCTTCAAAACTTTCTAAAATAATCTGAATCATTTCTCTTAACTGATCGTTATCTTCGGCCACCATTATTTTCTGAGACATGAAATCCTACTCCCCTTCATCTTTCTCGATGTTAATTCATGAAACGCTATCGGCAGGGTTTAATAAAAAAAGTATTTAATTTTTGTTAATGTTATTAGAGAGGAAAACGATAAGTAATCAGATTGACATATAAAGGATCCCAAATGCTGAGAAAAATACTCATCCTTTCCAACAACGTTGAATGGAGAAAAAATCTCGCAAAAGAGCTGCGGACAAACAATAAAACGCTCGTGACAATAGCACAAAATCGATCTGACGCTATTTCAGTACTGAGCCAAGAAGATCAGCACGCTTTAGTGATCGACGATAGTTACTCAGTTAAAGATGTCGAAATTCTTTTAAAATACATGAGTTCGAACCGCTCACAGATACATTTATTTTTTGTCAGTAAAAATTTTGATGAGTTTAAAGAAATTTTAAAGGTCGTTAAAGGTTTTAAGTCTAATTTAATTGACGCTCCAATTGCCACCTCCAATCTAAATGAAATTATCATTCGAACACTTTTTACAATTGATCCGACGAGCGAGGTTGATCGCCAAACCAGAATGAATCTACAGTTTTTAAAAATTTTTACTGAAGCTACCAAAAAAATTTTACAAGATTTTTGTGGCCTTGCTGACATTCAGCACGGAAAACCAAAACTTTTAAAGAAGGATGAAGTCATTCCATATTCGGTGAGAGGATCAATTGAATTAAAATCTGATTTTTTTGAAGGAACTTATTTTATCCATCTAGATCAAACGACTTATCTTAAAATTGTGAATCGGCTACTTTTAACTAACGATAAAGAAATTACTGATGAAAATAAAGATTTTGCCGGTGAAATTGTAAACATGATTTATGGTCAGGCCAAAATTGATCTCAACCTTGGCGGATATAATTTTGACAAGGCATTTCCCAAATATGAAATACTACCGGATTCTCTTAATACAAACCATTCAATCGTTCAGCTCGAACTCTCAACAAATGAGGGAAAAATTGAAATGCTTATCGAAATCAAAAAAATGCAGGGATTTGTTATCTAGGCCAGATTTAATCAAGCTTATAAAGATTTCCTTGCCCATCCATAAAAAATGATTCTGCAGTTGATATACTTTTTAATTGATTTTTTATCGTATAATTTATTTCAACAGTGGCCGCTGCCACTGGATTTTCTTTTGAACCAATATTCGATATCGCTAGAAGCTCAGAATTAGCACTTAAGTCAAATCCCCAACTCACATTAATATTTTTTGCCGTCACACGAATCCCATGTAGATATTTTCCTTTTCCATTATAATTACCATTATACTGAAATGAAACGCTATAGTTAAATGTCACGACCTCACTGCCCCATCCATTGCGATACGCTACTTTAAAAAGAGCAGTTTTTGGCAACGACCAGTTAGTCATTTCACTAAATGCGAAATCTTTATCATTGGTCTTTGGCAATACAGAAACAATTAGAGGTTTATTTGTGACCACAGGCTTACCGGCGTCAATAATTGAGATTACTTTTTCTCCAACTGCAATCAACTTATCGATGTCCATAAAAATTGAATTTAGCAATTCATCTACATTTTCTTCAATTGCCTGCTTGAGGGGATTTTGTTTGTTTAGTGTTTGAATAACACTGAACTCTTTCATCGTAATTGACTTCATTTTAACTTTTTTACAATAGATTATCTCGCCATCCACAACAACACTATCTTCACCTTTATATCTCCTATTACATTTATCTGGGATGATTTGGGTAATACTTTTTTCTGTCACATCATCCCAGTCATTATTTTTAATATTATCTAAATTATATTCATGAAAAGTTTCTTTGAATCGACTTAATTTGACTAAATCTTGTGCTGATGAATTTTGAGAAAAAACTATAACAATTCCTAATGCAAAAATCTTGTTCATTAATCCCCCGATTTGATATTCCACCTCAATACGAAAAATACCAAGAGGATGTCAAACAGAGCTTAAGCAAATATTTAAAATAGAGTAATTATTACACACTCATAATTGGCCTGTTATTTAATAATATTTTTATGATAAGGAACGCTCGCTATGCAAAGACCAAACAATCAAAAGAAAAAATCTTTTAAAAAGCCTGCGTTTGAAAAACTTCCTGGCCTCATTTATCATGGGAGATTTATTACTCCTGGTCAAAAAAATGATTTTGATAAATATTTTAAAACTCTTTACCCTATTTTCGAAAAGAGGTTTTCAAAAAATAATCCCCCACCTCCTGGAGATACAGATCGCGCACTTTTGCGTCCAGTTTACTGGTTAGGTAATTGGCAATTTGCTTGCCTTAATTACTATCACCCACCAAAGGGAACATTACACCGTTGCTTAAAAGCAGAACCCTTTCCCCCTTTTATGCAAAAGATTGTGACCGATATCGAAAAAATTACTCGAAGTTATTTTCCGGCCAAAGATGTTCCAAAAAATTGGCATTTAAATACATGCCTGATTAATTTCTATGGAACAGATCTGCGCGATGGAAAAAAAGAAGACACCGCAAGAGTTGGTGATCATAAAGATTTTGAACCAGGGCCAGTTGCCTCTTTGTCTTTTGGTGAACGTGCTTTTTTTCAATTTGTCTTTGGAAATCATAAACAACAAAATAATGTGGCCTATGAGCGTTGGCTTGATGACTCTTCACTTCTCATTTTTGCTGGTGAATTTTATAAAGAAAAAACTTTTCACCGCATTCAACGAGTTGAAGATAAAAAAGATTTCAAATTTGATTTAAATCTCGATGATTTTCATACCAGAAGAATCAACTTAACATTTAGATATGTGCCTGTTGAGCATGTTCATCCTATCGAACATTTTCCTAGCACTTCAAAAGAGGACATTCTTCCTTATGTTGAAACTCTGGCAAAAAATTCTGAAATATTTCAAAATATGCTAGTTGACTTACGCAAGACTTACGCCTAAGCTATATATATGGCATTAACAAAAAAACAAAAAGAATTCTACGATTACATAGCTAGCTATATTGAAAAAAATGGCCACGCTCCGACTCAAAAAGAGATCAAAGATCACTTCGAATTAAAGTCCTTTGGTTCGGTTCAAAAATACCTCCAATACCTCATTCAAGAAGGTTTATTAGAAACGAACTGGAATGAAAGACGCGGAATTCAGCTTCACTCAAAAAACGAAGCTAATCTAAACTTCACCCAAAATGATTTTATTACACTCCCACTTTTGGGTGAAATTGCCGCCGGAATCCCCATTGAAGCAATTGAAAAAAATGCTGAAAAAATCACTTTTTCCAAGGCCCTTTTCCCTAGATTTAAAGACCATGAAAAGTATTTTGCTCTTTCCGTCAAAGGCGATTCCATGGTCAATGCTGGTATTTTAGAAGGGGATCTTGTTATTATCAGACATCAAAAGACTGCCAATAATAATGAAATCGTAGCCGCGATGATTGATAGCGAAGTCACACTTAAAAACTTTAAAAAAGATAAAGGGCAAATTTCTTTGATTGCTCAAAATCCTAAATATTCCCCAATTGTCGTTTCTGAAGATTCCGCTTTTTCCATCCTAGGAATTTTGGTTGGGCTCGTTAGAACCTATTAATCACATTCCAGAACTTAATCGTAAAATCATTCATATTGATATGGATTGTTTCTACGCTCAAGTAGAGATGCGAGACAATCCAAAACTTAAAAATGTTCCTCTAGGAATTGGTGGCCCTCCAAAATCCAGAAGTGTCTTATGTACGAGCAATTATATTGCACGCAAGTTTGGAGTAAAATCAGCGCAACCCGTAGATTTTGCCATAAGGCTCTGTCCAACACTGATAATTCTTCCTCCTAACTTTAAAAAATACTCTGAAGTTTCTGAAGAAATTTTTGAAATCTATGAAAAGTTCACTGATAAAATCGAGCCACTCTCTCTTGATGAAGCCTTTATGGAATTGCCCAAAAATGTAAATGCCAGTTTAATTGCTCGCGAAATTAAAAAGGAAATTTTTAAAAAAACCGGGCTCACTGCTTCTGCGGGAGTTTCTTATAATAAATACTTAGCAAAAATTGCTAGTGACTGGAAAAAGCCTGATGGTTTTTTTCTCATTCGACCAGAAGATTCCCTTGAGTTTTTAACCGAACTTCCACTTAATAAGCTTCCAGGGATAGGCCCTAAATCTTTTGAAGTTTTAAAGAGTCATGGATTAGAGAAAATAAAAGATGTCCGTTTAAAAGCTGTCGAAGAATTAATAGACATAGTTGGAAACTATGCCTTTGATTTAAAAAATTTCGCTATAGGAATTGATGAGCGCGAAGTGGTTACCTACCACAAGTCAAAATCTATTAGTGTCGAAGAGACTTATCTAAAAGATTTGCAAGTTAAAGACGAATGGATCGCTGGCTTCGAAGAATTAAAAGAAACTTTAACCGCAAGATTAAACAGACATAAAGTAGCTAATAATTTTGATGATCAGTTTTTGTATAAATTAATTATTAAAGTAAAAACAAAAGATTTTAAACGTTATTCAATTGAAAAGGTTCTTCCATACAATCTTTTTCATGAAGCAAATAAAGGTGATTTTTTTACCGTTGGAATAAATACTTTCGCAGAAGAATTACTTGAACAATTGTTTAAAAAGGTAAACTCTCCAATTAGGCTTTTAGGTATTGGCTACAAACTCGTCGAATCAAATCCCTATAATCAATTAGTTTTACCCTTTTGACGTAACTCCCCTTTCCTAATAGAATGACAAACATGAACCTCTTTCATCAAACTCTAGAAATTTATTTAAAATCGCTAACTCAAAAAGAATTTATTGATCATCTTCCAACAGATGAATTTCTTGCCCGCATAAAAGAAAAACAACTCATTCTTAAAAATAATATTTTTGCTGTTTTAGAATTTGATCAAGAAAACTCGATATCTTTTTTAACTGATTTATGTGCTCACTTACTTAACAACAACTCTATTTTTGTTGTTTCCCAAAAAGAATCTGAGACAAGAAAAATAGAACTTAAAAGCTTTTCTCATTATTCAAAAAAGGCTACTGTCATTCTTTTTACCTCCGGTTCAAGCGGGGACCCTAAAGGATACTTTTTTTCACTAGAAAATATTTTTTCAACAGCACAAAAGCAAGGCCAGGCTTTAAAAATCAATGAGGGTGATAAAATTTTACTTAACCTGCCCCTTCATCACGTGAGTGGACTAATGCTTTTTTTTAGAGCATTAGTAATGAACGCAAGATTGGTGATTTCAAAAGAGAATAACGAATTAATTAATTGTGAACATATCTCGTTTGTTCCAACGCAAGCTTTTCGCTTATTAAAGGAAAATATTGATCTCTCAAAAATTCGAACGATTTTAATTGGCGGTGCTCCAGTTAGTCCGGAATTAAAAAATTCTTTTTTGGATATTAATATTTCAGTTTATGAAAGCTATGGGGCAACGGAAACTCTAGGATTTGCTCTTTTAAACAATACTCCTCTTGCTGGAATTGAAATTTTAATCAATGAAAATAAGACCACTATCTTTTCAGAAAATTTGCCTACAGTATGCTTCAAGAATGGTCTTATTGGAAAAACATTTTTCGTAGAAAATGGTCTAGTTTTAAATGATGAATTAAAAAAGGATCAGGAAAATAAGTATTATTTTGTAAAAAGAAATGATCTCGTTTTTCAAGTAGGAGGAGAAAATTATTCTCCGGAATTCTATGAAAATTTAATCTTTGATTCCTTTTTTGAAATAAAGGGAAGAATCGTTATTAGCTTTATAAGTGATCAAGAGTATCAAAATCTTCCGATTCTCTATTATCTATGTAATTCTAGTGAGCAATCAGATCATATCCTAGAACATATTAAACAATTCTGTGAAAATAATATTCCAAGCTTCTTTAGGCCAAGAGCTTATCACCCATTAGTTCTGAATGAATTTTTTGAAGAAAAAATCGGACGATCAAAAATTCAAAAAATTGGCGAGAAAAAATATCTCGAAAATCTATTTGCACTGAAAGATCCTAAATCGACAATCGTGCTCCATGGTTTCATGGGAAATCCTGATGAATTTTCTTTTATGAATGAATTCGCTAGCACATTATCACTCCCCTTTCACACACAAGAAAACGCTAATTTTATACGCAACAAAGAGCATGCACACTTTTTATTTTCGAAGTTTCTAAACTATCTTTCAGCAGACATAGGACTTCTTAATCTGATTGGTTATTCCATGGGAGGAAGATTTATCTTAGAAACTCTTATGAAATATCCCATGCCAATTCAATCTTTAACATTAATCTCTGCTCATTTGGGACTAAATAACACTGAAGAAAAAAATCTAAGACTTACTCAAGATCAAAAACTTTTAGCTGGTATTCAAAATCAAGTAGACTTTAAAAAATTCTTAAATGAATGGTATAACAAAGATCTTTTTTATCCCAAAAATCTTCGCCCACAAAAAGAAATGGAAGCACTTTTAAATAAAGATTTTTCAATGATTGATAGCTATAAAAAAGCGAGTATTGAACTAAGTACTGGCAAAGGACCGATGCTTTCTGAAACAATCACCTTCTTAAAAAAGCATTTGAAGAATACTAAAATTTCTATGATCACTGGCACAGAAGATTCGAAGTATTACAAACATTACCAAGACGTATCCAAAAATCTAGAAGACCTTTCAAAACTTAAAGTTTACTATATCACTGGTGCCTATCACGATCTGCATCGCTCTCATCATAATCAACTATTGAATTTTTTAAAAAAGATTTAAAATTTTTTGATATTTTACCAGCGTTAATGACTTGTCTCTCGCCACTCTTCAAGTGGTGGATAATTAGTGAAAAATAAAAATATAAAAGTCGCTAGTGAAACGAGAGCTCAGGAATGTAGTAATTTTAAAAATTGAATAATCCTTTGAGGCGATTCGATTTTCTTTACGTTAATGATTGTGCCTTGTTATTTTATCTAGTAAATTAGAAACTATTCATTTTGAAATTCAAAATTTTCTTCTTTGTTATTTCTTAAGATTTTAATTTTTTTTACTGATTTAGGATTTCCCATGTATGCCATTAAGTCATTTAAAGAATTAATTTCCTTATTGTTAATTTTTTGAATTATATCTCCACTTTGTAAATTCAACTGAGATAAATTAGAACCAGGCTCAACTGAAGCTAATTTAAAGCCTGCGGTTTTCGAATAAACGTTTAAAGAAATTAAAAGAGTTACCAGCAAAAGAAATTTCATATTTCCTCCTTGAATTATAAGAATAATATATTTTGTTGGAAATTAGCTCACAAGTAAACAATTTAGGAGATTTTTCATAAACCTAATGATTAAAACTCACTATTTGCTCATAATTTATTTGCTTTAATCAACAATCCTAAATTTGATAACCTCTCAATATCCCTAAACCATAAGCCAAATACTAAAGTTTTCTCCTCGGTCTTCCGATAAGAATCCAAGAGGATTTTTATGGCCGATGATCTCTTAAAAAGAATTGATATTAGACGAGCTATTTATAAAAACAATAGCACTCCCAATTCATCTGAGTTAGTACGTGCAGTAAATGAAGTTAAAAACGAATTAAAAGTCCAAACTGATATTGCTGCCATGAGTGCCGATAACGAAATCACCAATATAAAAGACTCACCCTATCTACCCGATCAAAAATGGTATCGCCCATTAGCAATTAAGGGCACTGATAAAGAAACTGAATGGAAAAAAGTTAAAAGTTACGAAGAAGAGCGAGACTCCTTTGCATTTGAGCAGACAAAGAAGTTGAATATCATTTAAATTTAAATCGGAGTTGAAGTATTACTTCAACTCCGATTGCTATATAGGCCTTTATTTTTTCTTTTTTAATTTCATAAGAATAAAAATTCCAACAACTGCTGCAATTAAGATATATAGAGTTGAATCCCCTGATCCACCTTTACCGCCTTTTTGCTGTTGTTGCTTTGAAAGATCCACTTTGGTTTCAGCATCTGGAATAAAAGTAGTATTGTCACCAATTTCATCACTAGATTTTTTCTTCCAATCAGTTTGACCACCAGATTTTTGATCAAATACTTTTAGCGTCGCTACGATTTTTTCAAAAATATCTTGGTACGTATCATAATGATCTTTTGCTACTGAAAAAGTTACCGCGATCCCTAAATTATCTTTTACAGTTGCTAAGTATCTTGTATAGAAACCCGGAACTTCACTCGCTAAGTGAAGAGCATCAACCCATTGTTGATTATTAATTGCTCGAACTGTAATTGATTTTGGCTCGGATACTTGCGACTTTCCGCCAGGAAGTTGAAATGTTTTTGCTTCTTTTAAGTAAGCTTGATATTGATCAAGAGAGTCTTGCTCCCCTCTGTATTTTGCAGCAAGAATAATAATTGCTTCTTTTTTACGATCCTTATTTTCTGACTGACAAACCCACTCTGAACCTTCAAGCGCACATTCCCAACCATTAGGTAACTCAAACTCTGTAAACTGGCTGGTGAATGTTTTAGCAAAAACCGGTGATATAAAAATTGTCCCAACCAAAAAATATAAAGATACTAGTGCTCGCATTGCTATCCTCGACTTCGTATAAATTCAAGATAATTAAATTATAATCTCAAAAAACAAATTGACCTAGAACTAGACAAAATCTTCCACTAATTAAATAGTTAAAAGAGATGTTTTAATTTCCGCGAGCAGTAAATCCTGGGCGAATCTCTATATTTTTAAATTTTTTAGTGACTTTAATAATTGACCAGTCCGATCCAACTTCGTATACAACTCCCTCGCCAACTAACTCATTTCCACCTAAATAATCCGTCTGATAAATATCAAAAACCTTGCCTTTTTCCACATCGTTTGCCAAACCTTGGTCGATTTTAACAAAGTTTCCTTTGCCAGAAATTTTTAAAATTGATCCTTCAATAGCATATTCCTTAAATTTTTCTTCCTTAACTCTCTCTACTGTTTCACCCTTAGTTTGTGTACTAAAAGTAATTGTAAGTTCATGCCCACTATCAGAAGACACTGGAGACATAACCGTTGCGATCTTCACACCAACCATAAAAGAATCAAAAGCATAGTTAAATCCTACAAAAGGCTTCATCCACTGACGATTAATCGAATCAAACAACGAGGTATAGTTGCTAGAAGCCGAAACAGGCTTGGTCGACTCCACACCTGAATACTTATCATTACCAAGTGACCTAACACCCTCAACGCCCATCATCGCCGCCCAAGAAATTGTCTTGTAATTTATCCCCACGTTGTAGCGAACCTCGCTAGATAAATTATTAGGTGGAGAAACAAATTGTAATTCACCGTCAAAAATCCAATTTTTTTGGAAGTAAGAAAAAAACACTCCACCGCCATACTCTGAACCATCATCACCTAGCGAAAGCTCAGTTACCCCAATGCCACCTGATAATTGCTTAGCTGTTGAATACATCGTCTGGCGATAAAATAGAGTTGTCCCATAACGAACTTTCTCCCGTCCTTCAAATAGATACATTCCTTCAAGCCCAATCGATTCAACTCCCGATTTAGTGGGATTATAAGAATTTTCACCTATAGTTTTTGATCC
>JACCDN010907808.1_pt1 | contig 10550 bp, 5 predicted proteins | sample 7441691 | NCBI WGS metagenome assembly JACCDN01 (sample SAMN15323439, study PRJNA562643) | freshwater metagenome | isolation source: river surface water | place: USA:Blue River Watershed | collected 2017-08-16
ATAGCGAGCAGAATATACTCCAGGTTCATTGTTTAAAGCTTCAACAATTAATCCTGAATCATCTGCAAAACAATTGCAATTAAATTTTTGATGAATAGTTCTTGCTTTAATAAAGGCATTTTCGATGAAGGTAGTACCATCTTCAATAATATCTTCCCTGAAGCCAATATCTTCCATGCTTACTAATTCAAAACGATCAGCAAGTATGTACTTAATCTCTTCTAGCTTATGTTTATTGTTAGATGCTACTACTAGTTTTTTTTTCAAAATCTATTTTTTAATTTCTTCGTAGTCTACAAAGTCGCCTTCGTTTTTAGTAAAGCTAAATCTTTTCTTTTCTTTTGGTGGTGAATAGTCAACATGTATCTCTCCCTCACGTTTTGTATTTTGTTGACTAGATTGTTGACGGCGATATTGCTCATTCATATTTCTTTGTGCTTTTTTCATCACTTCAGAAACCATAAATGGCATAAATAATCTTGATAGTGATCTTAGCACCAAGATGATTAATATGAGGATTAAAATGAATTTAAACATAAAATAATAATGTGTACAAATATACTAATTAACAGACTTTAGAGAAGCTTGTTTAACTTTTCTTTGTAAACTTTTCATTATAAAAGTTCTCTAAAGCAAACATTTCATCTCTTAATTTTGCGGCGAGTAAGAAATCTAAGTCTTTCGAGGCTTTTAGCATTTCCTTCTTCGCATTGCTAATAGCCTTTTCTACATCTTCTCTGCTCATATACTGCACAACAGGGTCGGCGGCTAAGTAATTGTCTTCTCGTTCGACATAAGCTTGCTGAACGCCTCCTTTGAAGTCCATTATAGATGTTTGCTCAATAATAGCTGCTCTAGATTTGGTTACAGTGGTTGGAGTAATGCCGTGTTCTAAATTATATTGTATTTGTTTTTCTCTTCTTCTGTTTGTTTCGCTTATGGTAATTTCCATAGATTTTGTAATAGAGTCGGCATACATGATTACTTTGCCTTCTGAGTTTCGGGCAGCTCTACCAATGGTTTGAATTAATGCGCGTTCCGACCTTAAAAATCCTTCCTTGTCGGCATCTAAAATAGCAACTAACGATACTTCTGGTAAGTCAAGGCCTTCTCTCAATAAGTTAATACCTATTAATACATCAAATGTACCTAGTCTTAAATCGCGAAGTATTTCAACTCTTTCCATCGTTTTTACTTCAGAATGGATATATCTACATTTAATATTTAATCGAGTTAAATATTTGCTGAGTTCCTCAGCCATACGTTTAGTAAGCGTAGTCACTAGAACTCTAAATCCATTTTTAATGGTCTTGTCGATTTCATCTAATAAATCATCAACCTGATTTATTGCAGGCCTGATTTCAATAATAGGATCTAATAATCCGGTTGGTCTGATAATTTGTTCTACAACTACACCTTCCGATTGTTGTAGTTCATAATCTCCAGGAGTTGCACTAACATAAATCATTTGCCCTGTAAGGGATTCAAATTCTTGGAAGTTCAACGGTCTATTGTCCATCGCAGATGGTAATCGGAATCCATATTCTACTAGTGAAGTTTTTCTAGATCTATCACCACCATACATCGCTCTAATTTGTGGTATGGTAACATGGCTTTCATCGATTACCATTAGATAATCGTTCGGGAAATAATCTAACAAGCAGAAAGGTCTGTCGCCCATTTTTCTACCATCAAAAAATCTTGAATAATTTTCGATACCAGAACAATAACCTAATTCACGAATCATCTCTAAATCGTAATTTACTCGCTCATCAATTCTTTTCGCTTCTAAAAATCTTTTTTCGCTTTCGAACTGCTCTTTACGCATCACTAGTTCATCTTGAATATTTCTAATGGCGCCTTGCATTCTGTCTTTTGGAACAACATACAAGTTGGCAGGGTAAATTGCTGCGGTATCAAGCTTTTCAAGTGTTTTGCCAGAGTTGGGTTCTATGGTACTTATCTCTTCGATTTCATCTCCAAAGAATGAAATTCTTAATGCGTAATCTGCGTATGCTAAATAAATATCAACCGTTTCTCCTTTTACTCTAAATGTTCCTCTTTTAAATTCAGCAGTAGTTCTAGAATATAATAATTCAACTAATCTAAATAGAAATGCATTCCTGCTCACTGTTTGTCCAACTTGCACACGAACCACACTATCAGTAAAATCGGCAGGATTCCCCATACCGTAAATACACGAAACTGATGAAACAACAATTACATCTCTTCTTCCAGAAACTAATGCTGATGAAGTTCTTAATCGAAGTTTTTCAATCTCATCATTGATCGCTAAATCTTTTTCAATGTATGTATTTGTAGTTGGAATGTAAGCTTCCGGTTGATAATAATCGTAATAAGAAACAAAATAATTCACAGAATTTTCTGGGAAGAATTGTTTGAACTCTCCATAGAGTTGTGCAGCTAAAGTTTTATTATGACTTAATATTAATGTTGGTCGTTGAACTTGTTGAATAACATTCGCTATACTAAATGTTTTACCCGATCCTGTAACACCTAACAATGTTTGATATCGTTCTTCTTTTGTTAGGCCTTCAACTAATTGTTTGATGGCTTCAGGCTGATCACCTGTTGGAATATAGTCGGACGTAAGCTTAAACTGCATACACAAATATACTACAAATGTGTAATTAGTAGACGACGTTAATTACAAAAGAACTACTACTATTTTCAGTTTCAAGAAACCCTATATAAGTTCCTGGTGTAACTGTATTGCCGTTAAATTTTCCATCCCAAATGAATGGATTAAATTTATCTACACTATGCATAATTTTCCCCCATCGATCGTAAACTTTAAAGGATACTAGTTTACAAGGATTATTAGTAGTGTTTTCAATGATGAATAAATCATTCTTCCCATCGCCATTGGGAGAAAAAGCTTCGGGGATATAAATACCTCCGTTAGCATTTTCTTTTATAAAAGGTATACTTACCGTAGTCGAATCAGCGCAATTTGAGTTTGGGTTAGTTATTAACGTAATTTCATAATCGCCTGAACTTGGGAAAGAGTACGTTAATATTTTCTCATTGCTTATATAACCATCACTTAATTTCCAAAGTACATTACTAGCTGTGTTTGTTGGTTCTAAAATCACACCTTGTAAACAGGGGTCGCTAATGCTATTTATTCCAGCAATGGTAAATTCTGCAACATTCAATTTAATAGTATCTATCCCTTTATTGCAATCATTGTCGCTTACGCTTACTCGAATTGTGTACTCTCCTTGTGTTAAAAATTGATGTGTGAAATTTTTACTATAATAATTTGTTACAGTAGCATCTTTTTGTATTTCCCAAAAATAATTAGGGTTGTTTAAATTATCATCTACATCAAACTGAAATGGTTCATTTGCACACAAACCAGTGTAGTTTATTTTAGCAGGCTGAGGGAAATAGTCTAATATAGTGATGTGCATTGTATCTGTATCTGAAGCGCAGTAAAAATCAGAAATTACGGTACATATATATTGCCCGGGTTTCGAATATGTATGTTCAGCAATATTACCAGTTGTAGTATTGTTAGAAGAACTTGGATCGCCAAAATTCCAGCTAGAATTCGAAGGGATTTCAGTAATGTTTATATTAAAAGGCACTATAGTATTTTTGCAATATGTAGATACCGTTTTGTCGATTTCTACATTGCTTTTATCAGGAATGTCTATCAAAATACTATCAATTTTAGCTCCGCAAAAGGTTTCAGAAAAAAGATAAACCGAATATTTACCAGGTTTAGTAAATGTATAATTTGGTTGATCTAAAAGTGATGTATCGTTGGTGCTAAATGGGTCGTTAAAATTCCAATGGTATTTATTAATATCTTCTGAAGAGTATTTTACATTAAATGTAATGGGTTTATTTAAACATAAATCAGATGTCATTAATTCAACAACATAAGGTTTACTATTTATAATTTCGATACTAATAGTATCTGTATCCGAATTGCATTGAAAGTATGCTATATAATAAACATTAAATACCCCAAGAGAATCAAATTTGTAAATCACATCATTGCCTGCTGTATCAATAATATCTAATGTATCACCAAATATCCAAGTTCCAAAAATAGGGGTAATAGAAGTGTTTGCATTAAATTTTATGGGTTGATTTTTGCAGTAAGTGCTATTGTTTAGTGTTTTAATATTAGTAGAATCCCTTTCATTACTACATCTGTAGACCAAGTTGTATGCAACATCTCCTTTGCTAGAATTTAATATTAAAAAACTTCCAGCTGGATTATATGATATGCCTATGGTTCGTTGTTCTATTGTTGCTAAACTAGTAGAGATATTTATTGGAGTAAAATAATTGCAGCATTTTAAATTTAAGCTATCAGTCTTTAATATTACTAAGCAGTTCGTTGAATTTTTAGAGAAAGCACTAGAAGTGAAATTGACAATTAATTCATTGTCATTAGAAATTGCAGTTGCATTTAAATTGTTTATAATACTAGGTTGATTGAAATATGAAGATGATAAATAATTGCCGTCCAAATCAGTTCTAATGAATAGAAGTCTTGTAGGTACTATGGCACTGTCAACTACAAATAAAGTGTCATAATTTGCAACGATTATAATTTCTCCATTCATTTTTAAAATTGAATATGCAGTTTCATTTGCAACACCTCCATATGTTTTAGTAAAAACAAAATTTAAATTAAAATCTAGTTTGCTAAGAAGTGCATCATACCTACCTGCACCGAATGTATGTGTACCGCCTAACATATAGATATACCCATTGTCGATTAATATATCATAAGCCCCTTCACTATCATCTCCTCCAAATGTTTTTGTAATAATATTTGTTAGGTTATTATCAAATTTAGAAATCATAACATCCATTTCAACTTGCCATATTTTAGAACCAATTACCAGCAAGCTATTATCTGGCAATACTTTTATGTTATTAAAATAATCGGCTCCAAAAGAAGAACTTATTTTGGCTGCTAAAATTTCCCCATTTGTATTGATATGATAAATTAGTGCATCTCTGTCAGATAGTTTATTCCCAGTACGAGATCCATAACCTACTATGTAATATGTGCCATCAGAATATTGCACGCCAGATTCACATATATCATTGAATAAACGGTCGGATTGGTTTGCCCATAAAATATTTAGATTTAAATCTAATTTCATCCAGAACATATTTGTTCCGTATGTATTTATAGAATCACTTACACCGCATACAAATATGCAATTATCTGATGTGTAAATTACTTTATTGATAATTTTTATCTTTATGAATTCATGTTCTTTAATAATTGTTCCAGCAGCATTCGTTATTATAATTGATGTTTCATCATTAGAAGTAAGACCTGCAATTACCATGTTTCCGTCTGGAAGTAAAAGTATAGAAGAGCCACTTGTTGATGTTCCTGCATTATTAAAAACTTTTAGCCAATTTTCTGCCATTGAATCCACAGAAAAAAATATCAATATTGATAGAATCAATATCGATTTGTTCTTAAGTGATAAGATTATATGACTGAAGTAAAAGTTCATCGCTGAAATAGCATTTAACCATAAATTTAGTTCAAAAAGTTGAGATATAGCTTTTTATAAATGAAGAGGATTTATTTTAACAATGAAACTGTTCTAACAATTTTTTTGTTCTCTAGCTCTAAGTATACAATATATGTGCCTACAGGGCAGTATTCATTACCGATTTTACCGTCCCACTCTAAACTTGTCTCTGTTTCATATAGTTTTCTTCCCCAACGGTTAAAAACGATAAACTTCTTTATTTTACATACACTACCACCTATTATTTTGAATGTATCGTTTATGCCATCAGCATTAGGAGTAAATATGTTTGGAATAAATAAATTCGAGGAGTCATCTAACAAATCAAAGTCAAAAACTTGAAATAATGTATCTGCACAATTTGTATTGGGGTTGACAATTAAACCAACATTATAAGTGCCTTCAATAGAAATGATAGTAGAAGCATTTATTTCTTGAGAAATAATGTCGTTATTAAGTAGCCAGCTATAGGTATTGTCGTTTGTATGGATGGTATTATTCGTAAATAAAACAGTACCTGAACATGAATCTAATATATAATCGAAGCCAGGTGTATTAAGCGGTGCTATAACTAAATGTATAGTATCAACTTCTTGTTTACAATCATTATTACTTGTTAATGTTACTATGTAATTACCTTGTGTACTAAAAGTATGTGTAGGATTTGACTCCGTAGAACTATTGTTGCTTCCAGAAGTTGGGTCACCAAAATCCCAATTATATATAACATTTGGATCTGCGGAGTTAGCATTAAATGCTATTGGTGAATTTGGACAATAATTCCTTGGAATATTATTGATTTGAGTAGCTAGGTCTATCCCTTCAGAAATATTTATTTCTAAAAAACTAGTGTCGGGCAAACAATTCCCAATTGCAATTAAAGTAACAGTATACTTTCCTTGAGTTGTAAAAGTATGTGTAGGATTTAATAATACTGAAGAGTTATTACTACCTGAAGTTGGATCATCAAAGTTCCAAATAAAAGAATTCGAAACTCCACTAATAGTACCTGTAAATGAAACCATCTCATTAACACAATAGGTGTTTTTTATGGATTCAGCAAGAGCCGACACACCTCCTGTAATGTTAATTGTTACAGAATCTGTATCGCTATGACACATATTATTGGTTATTAGGTATATTTTATACGTCCCATTACTTGTTAAAGTGAAACTAGAATTTTTTGTGCTGAAAGATTTCACTTTCAAATTTGCAGCATTATACACATCCCAAGAATACTGGGCAAGAATATCATTCGAGTTGCCAAATAATCGTATAGAATCACCTGTGCAATAATTCAAGTTTGAAATAGAAATTTGACTAGTAATGAATACTTCTGGTGTTATATGAATATGTATAGTATCAGTATCACTTGCACAGTTATTATTAACAATTAATGTTGCAATGTAATCTCCTGCTGTTGTATAAGAATGTGATGCGTTAATAGTAGATGCAGTATTGTTAATCCCAGAACTAGGATCTCCAAAATCCCAAGCGTAATTAGAATTACTAGAATTGAAATTTGAACTAAAATCAACATTTTGATTTGTACAATAAATTTGCTGACTGGTAATTGCAGATAAATTTGAAGGAATGACATCATTTATATTTATACTAATAGTATCAGTATCTGAGGCACATTCATTATTTATAATTAATGTTATTATGTACGTGCCTGAATTAGTAAATACATGAGATGGATTATTAATACTTGAACTGTTGTTTATGCCAGAAGTAGGGTCTCCAAAATTCCATTGGTAAATTACATTTGCAGAAATTAAACTTGAATTGAAATTAATTTGTTGATTTACGCAATAGTTTAAACTTGTTGTTGAAATAGTAGTATTTATTGGAGCTGAACTTATGATATTAATATGAACAGTATCGGTGTCTGAATTACATGCGTTCTGAGCAATTAATGTAATAATGTAATTGCCAGGGTTTGAAAAGGTATGGCTTGTATTATTAGTAGTGGCTATATTATTTGCTCCAGATGCCGGATCTCCAAAATTCCAGTTATAAATAGTATTTGGTAAATTCAAATTTGAAGAGAATGATACATTTTCGTTTAGACAATATTTATTCTTTGTTGTCGAAACAGCTAAATTAATATTGTTTGAGTTTTTAACATTCACATTAAGTGTATCTTTTGTAAGACTACATCCATTACTTGTGGTAACAATTACTTGATAATTTCCAGCGGTGGTATATGTAAAATTTGGATTCTGAAGTGTAGAGGAATTATTAGTCCCAGCTGATGGATCTCCAAAGTTCCAACTATAGGTTGGATTAATTGCATTGGTTGTAATGTTAAAGTTTAACACATTGTTTAAGCATACAACAGTATCTGCTTGTATGGTAGAATTTATAGAAGTGTTAGCACAATTAGAAGTAGATGTATATAAAACACTAGTGCTAGGTGTACTACTAAGATTTGAAAATGTATTTAATGTTGTATTTGAAGTTATAGAAGCAGAACTACTTGCTGTATAGGAAGCATTTGCAATACTATATGTTACATCTGTAACAAATGGGCAGCAATTAATAGTTGGATTAGAAAATGATAAAAATATATCAGTTGATCCATTACCAAAAGTTGATGTTTCACCAACAGTAACAAATTTATTACTACTATTTACCAAAAATGAGTTTCCTTTTGTAGATACAAGCTCTCTATTTGCACCACCAATTCTTTTTGTTCTTAATTTATTCCCTAATAAATCGAATGAAGTAATAATTAAATCATAGTCAGAATCAAATGTGTTTGTATACCCAAAAACAGAAATCTCATTATTTGCATATACAGAATAAAGAGGGAAATCCATGCCATTTCCTCCGTAAACTTTAGAAATTTCAATATTAAAATTAGTGTCTAATTTTAAATAAGACATATCGTATTGCCCAAAGCTAAACGACCAGCTGCCTGCAGATATGTATAATTTATTGTTGATAAATAATGCATGATACATTACTTCATTTTGACCTGCTTCAAAAGTTTTTAAGTTTGATGTATTCCCACTGGGTGTGATTTTCATTATTTGAAAATCTACTGTAGATTGAGAAGATGCACCTACGGCAACAATATTTCCACCTGGTAATTCGACTAAGTCGACAAGCCAATCGGAAAGAGTACTCGTTTGAATTACTTTTTTCCAACGTAAGTTCCCATTTGCGAAAAGCCTAAATGCTAAACCATCCCAGTCTGTACTACTAGTACCAGAGGTAGAAGAATAACCGACAAACATCAATTCGCCATTTTGGCATTCAATAGCTGAGAATGCATATGCCATGAAAGTACCACTAAGCTGTTTTGCCCATTGTATCGTTAGATTAGAGTTCAATCTTATCACTACAAGTGCTGCATATTCTGGAGATGATTGAGTACCTACTACTAAAATGTCATTATTAGAAAGTAAAAGTAATTTTGTAATTGTTAATGTATTGGACAATGTAGCCTGTTTAATTATAGTACCATTATTGTCTACATTTAATAATGTGAAATCATTACCACTACTTTTACCTCCTATGATATACGTTCCATTACTTAATTCAATAATTGCAGAAGCACTTTCTGCACCTGAGGTTCCATAAGTGTAAACGCCATCATTTTGTCCAAATGTAAATGAAGAATAGAAAAGTAATAAACACACTAATAATCTTAGCCTACTCATATATATGTATTAATTTTGCAGCTATGGTATGCGAGTCATAATTTTCTATTGCAAACGCTCTACATAAATCTCTACAACTATTTGCGTTTAAAAATCCCCAATGAATCCCCTCAGAAAAGCTATTTGCATTTTCTGATTCTGCTATATATCCGGTTTTTTTGTGAATTATCATTTCTGGAATACCACCCGTAGGAAATGCTACAATTGGAGTGCCAAATGTTAATGATTCCATAATAGTATTGGGAAGATTATCTTGCTTAGATGGCATTAAGAAAACATCTGCACAAGAATATGCGGCATTTATCTTTATCTCATCAAAGATTCTTCCCAAATAGATTATCTCGATGTATTCTGAATTAATATTGAATTCTTTCGTTGCTCTACCAATAACCAATAAATATGCTTTTTCTTTATAGCTACTTGTCCATTTATTCAAACTATCTTCCAAAGCCTGAAATCCTTTTCTTGGATCATTTGCATTCATTGCAATGAATAGAAATATTTTCCTGTCGTTTTTATTATTTAACCCAAGTATAGAAAGTGCATCTTGTTTGCTTGTAGGAATCTTTGTAGTTGTATCTATACAATTTGATAACGAATTTACTTTTGCAATTTTCAAAAGTGAGCTTTGCTTTGCAGTTGTTGCTAGCCATTTGCTCGGTGTTAAAAACTGAATGTTTTCGAAATGCAAATGAGATTTTTTAAGGTATTGTTTTTGTGCAATATCTATAATAGAATTATTTATTAATTGAGGACAATTATTGCATGTAGTTTTATATTTTAAGCAACCTTCTGCATAATGACAGCCACCTGTAAATGCCCACATATCATGCATAGTCCAAAATATTTTTTTTCCACTAGTGATTAATTTCTTTATATCACTGATTTGAACAAAGCTATTATGTATCCAGTGTAAATGAACAACATCAGCATCTTTGATTTCTTGTATATCGGACAAATTGATTCCGAATAATGATAAAGAATAATCTTTGTTTTTTAACTTAATTATTTTTTGGATAAAAATTTCTAACAGAAAAAGGAAATTAAGAAGTCGCTGTTTAAATTTTGATAGAGGTATTTGTATTACATTTGGGTCATTTGTTGACTTATGCATTACAATAAGTTTACAATCTACGCCTAGTTGTCTTAATGCTTCATATTGACGTTTACAGGCTACTGCAGCCCCTCCTTTGCTCTCAGAAGTATTTACTAATACTACCTTCATTTGGTTATCTATATAAGAATATATTTAACTGCATATCAAAAGCTTTATCTTTCATCTTATTGACAAAAGGAGTAGGCCTGCGATTTTCATTTTTAATGTAATATCTAAAAC
>JACCDN010652087.1_pt1 | contig 10549 bp, 5 predicted proteins | sample 7441691 | NCBI WGS metagenome assembly JACCDN01 (sample SAMN15323439, study PRJNA562643) | freshwater metagenome | isolation source: river surface water | place: USA:Blue River Watershed | collected 2017-08-16
GCAAACGCAGTGGCCTATCACCCAGCAGCAAAAAAATACACTGGTTGCAATGCGTAGCCATTTACTAACACATACCAAAATTGCCGGTGTTAGCCTAGCGAGTAGCGTACCGCTGGATAATAACGGGCTGATTGATTTTTTATCCAGAGAGCCAGATTACAAAAATCTTGAGCAAAATCTATCAACCTTTATTGATCAGGATTATTTAACCCTGTTTGGTTTTGAATTTATAGCGGGGCATAATTTTACTGCCGATGATTTTAGGCAGGGCACACATACGATTATTATTAATGAAACTCTTGCGCGTAAATTACAGCCAGATGGCAAGGTGCTTAACCATCGGTTTTATTGGCGAAATGGGGGGACTGGTGGTGAGCTGAACGAGGTGGTAGGCATAGTGCGCGATTTGAGTTTGCCGGGTGCGCCAGAGCAATCAAGAATGTTTATGCCTTTTATTGCGCCGTTTAATGAGACTGAATTGATTGTAAAATTAAAGCCGCAACAAACAATGACCAAGCAAGAAATGAATGAGTTGTTAGGGCAGGTTGACTCACGCTTCAAAGTGGCTGCAATGCACAGCATGCCAGAATTGCATAATGAATTAATTGCGCAGGCTATTCTGGCTGCAAGTTTAACCGCAGCGCTAACACTCTTAGCCCTTAGTCTCGCTGCCATAGGTGTGTATGGTGTACTAAGTTACAGCGTGCAACTGAGGCGCTTTGAATTGGGGATTCGCATGGCTGTTGGCGCTCGCCCCAATATGATTTTTGTGAAAGTGTTAAAAGATAATATCGCCCCAGTGATATTTGGTTTGCTTGTGGCTGCCGCAGGGCTTGTAGGTTTATGGTTGTGGATGCAACAAACTAATTACAATATGGAGACAAACCTATTAGGTTGGTTGTTGCCACCCATGCTAATTTTATCGCTGACCGCTGCAACGTCGTTGTTATCGGTATGGCAAATTATTCGTAAACCGACGAGTGAAGTTTTGCGGGGGGAGTAATCTAGTTATGTACGTGGCTTATGTGGCTATGGCAGCCAAGTGGTTTGGCGCTTAGTATGAAGGGAGCGAAATAAGCCTATCATGCAGAACAGTGCGGTCAACATACAGTGAACAATGACGGTTAAAAATTGTTCACTTAAATTAAGTTTTGTGAGCTTTCATAAAGATAACCAATAACAGCGATGACCTGCGCTATGGCTGTTTATAATCCCTCCGCGTTTTGCATGTGAAGGATCAACGTTGCATGTCAGCCGGAATTCTTCATTCCCTCCAAACCTTTCAAAAGATAATCATCATGTTAAAAATAAATCACTTGATGTTGGCTTTTATATTTGTCGCTTTAGTTGTTCCTGCACAAGCACAGAATTATAAGAATTTTAAAGTAGCAGTTTACTCTCGATCCTACGAAACCAACTTGATGGCGGATGAGCAATGGTTGGATAAAACTTGGACCGAGGTTACCAATCAGGTTAAGGTGGATAAGATTTATCTTGAAACCCATCGCGATCTAGTAATAGTTGATCAGAAGACGCTGGACATTGCGAAAGCCTATTTTAAAAAGAAAGGTGTTGAGGTTGCAGGTGGCATTACCTGGACTATTGATGAAAGCAATAACTTTGAAACCTTTTGCTATAGCAACCCCGAGCACCGTAAAAAAGTGCAGGAGGTTATTGAATATACTGCCAAGAACTTTGATGAAGTCATTTTGGATGATTTCTTTTTCACTAGCTGTAAGTCTGATATTGAAATTAAAGCCAAGGGTAATAAAAGCTGGACTCAATATCGCTTGGATTTAATGACGGAAGTCACTAAAAATATCATCTTAGCCCCTGCGAAAAAGGTGAATCCCAATGTTAAGGTGATTGTGAAATATCCTAACTGGTATGAACACTTTCAAGGCTTAGGTTTTAATCTTGAGACTGAACCTAAACTATTTGATGGTATTTATAGCGGAACCGAAACTCGCGATGCAACCTTAAGCGCACAGCACTTGCAAGAATATTTGGGGTATGAGGTTGTTCGTTATTTTGAAAATATTGCGCCGGGGCGCAACGGCGGCGGTTGGGTCGATCCGTTCGGTATCAAATCCTATGATCGTTACGCAGAGCAGTTGTGGTTAACACTGTTTGCCAAAGCTCCACAGGTCGCCTTGTTTGATTTGAAAAATATTCAAGCTCCCATCACTGAGAAATTAAAAGCATCCTGGCAAGGTACAGGTACCAGTTTTGACTATGCAGAAATGATGAAACCTGTGCAGGTAAATGGCAAGGCAACAAAGCCAACCACTATTTCTAGAGTGGCAGGAATTACGTTTGAAAAAGTGGATAAATTTTTAGGCGAGCTGGGCAATCCAGTGGGTTTAAAAAGCTATAAGCCTTTTCATTCAACAGGTGAAGACTTTCTACAAAATTTTTTGGGTAATGCAGGTATTCCTATTGAAATGGTGCCGTATTTTCCTAAAGATGAAAATGTTATTTTGTTAACAGAATCGGCCAAATTTGATGCGCAGTTAGTTCCACAAATTAAAGCACAATTGATGGCGGGTAAAAAAGTAGTTATGACTTCTGGCTTGCTTAAAGCGATTCAGGATAAATTGAACGATATTGTTGAGTTGCAATACACGGATAGAAAAGCCTTGGTTAAAGATTTTTTCTTTAACGGGAAATCCTATCACGGCGACAAGGCAGTTTTGATTCCGCAAATTCAATATTTAACCAATGATTCATGGGAAGTTATCTCTAGTTACGATGGCCCTAACGGCTGGCCATTATTGCACGGTGCAGATTATTCTAAGGGTCGCTTACTCGTGTTAGCGGTGCCGGAAAACTTTGCGGATATTTCACAGCTTCCTGCTGAAGTGTTAACTAAAATTAAACGTGAATTGAGTGATGATAAAACGGTTCTTGAAGGCCCGGGGCAAATGAGTTTGTTTCTGTACGATAACAATACCTTGATTGTTCAGAGCTATCGCGATACTCCGGTTGACGTAAAAATATCTGCTGTGAAGGAGTTCTCCCAACTTAAAGATATTATTTCAAACGAAACCTTAAAAGCAGAAGTAAGAAAGCCTGATATGCACTGGGGTAAGGCCTCGGGCAACGAAAAGAGTGTATTTAGCCTAACCGTTAAGCCTCATTCTTACCGGGTGTTTAAGCTTCAATAGTACGATTCGCTTCACAGATTGGTTAGCCATTAAAAATGCCCCGATTACCTCGGGGCATTTTTTGCGCGTTTTTCATAAGCTTGCGAGTGATGTTTTGCGGGGGGGATTAAATACAGGGACATTGGTACGCCCCCTTCTTGTTTGATTTGAGATTTAAAAGTTAATGTGCTAATTCAATCTTAAGCATGTCACCGTCTGCAGAGATAAGTCGGCTCGTTAATGCTTTAGTTCCAGTGTGGTTGATGTGAGTAATGCGGCCAGTGTTCTGTGGAATATCAAATAAAATTCGCGAGTTATTATCGGCTGTAGCATTAAAAGGATATTGTACCGTTTGATAACGTTTGGCATCACGATAAACGGTAAAAACAGATTCGCCTTTTGAGTCAAGGCGCGGAAGGTGATAGCCCAGTTGTGGTGGCGTAATTGAGCTGGCCAATATCTTGTCTTCGCCGGTTGCGATGTTTCGTTTTACAAAACTCTTTTTATCAAAACTATAAAAAATGAGGGATTTGCCATTATCAAAATCTTCGGCGTAAAGGCCGGCATTATTTTGTATCTCGGTAATTTCTAGAGTTTGGCTATTCATCCGTAATAATTTTTTTTCATCATTTTTCATATCTACTGCATAAATACTTTCATCATCATGGCTCCAGTTGAGCGGCATAAGCTTTGCCGGGCTTTGTGCTAATAAGTCTCCCGTAAACGTAGAAAAAATCCCCGTCACGAGCTGCGATTTCTCCATATAGATAGCTGCAATGCGTTGTCCATTGTGCGAAAGTGACAAATATTCAATTAGGGCAGTTTTTATCTGGGTAACAGGCTTTGCTTGTTTTTGGGTTAAATCATAACGCCATATTTCAGCGAAGCCACTGCGGTTGGATATGAAATAAATAGATTGTTCGTCGTGTGACAGGATCGCGCCTGAGTCTAATCCAGTAGAGTTCAGGTCTGGCAATTCATTGGTGATATCCTTGCCTTGGTCAACAATAACATTGTCGATATTAAGGCGTACCGTTTGGCAGTAAATTGCAGGTTCATTGGGGGCTGCAGCTGCACGAACATAAAGTTCACCGCTTACAGAGCGTAAGAATAGCTGGGGTTCACCACCTTCGGGATTAAGAAACCATAATCCCGGAACAGAGTTAATATTGCCTGCAATCATTAGCTCCTGTTGATGGTTGAATGAAACACTATGGAGTTCTTCGAATTGGTCAGACACGGTTTTAATTGTGCCGGTTGCTAGTTCCAATACCATTAACTTGGTTTGTTCAAACTTATAGGCAAAGTAGAGTTTTTTCCCATCTTTAGAAAATTGTGGGTGAGATATGTGATTCGGTAGATTCTTGTAACGATCACGTAATAGTTCATAGTTGCTAGTGCGCATATTGAACACACCGAAATCTTCTTTAGTTGATTCGTTAAAAAATAATTCATCGGGTTGATCTGGCCTGATCATGGCTTCGATGGCGCCAGTATTGGACTCATAAAGTACCTCTGCTTGCTCGCGCAGTTTTTGCCGAACAATTTGGCACTCATTGCTAAATTTACAGCGCGAGTAAAGCAAGGTGGTGTCGTCTAACCATACAGGCTGCGCAGCTATAAACCACTCTTCCCCTGAAATGCGTTCCTGTATTCCGGTTTTTAAGTCTTTTAAGAAAAGGCGGCCTGCACCTTCTGCCATTGATGAGTTAATAAAAACCATTTGGTGGTTGCGATTAATGGCCATATCGCCTTCTACGCCTTCCATTTTTGTGGCGGGTAAAATGTTAACAATCTTGCCGTAAGGTGTCTTCCATACAAAAAACCAGATCAAAATAAATACTGCTACCAAACTTAGACCAATTAAGAATGAAATTAATATTAGTTTGTTTTTTGAGCGTTTTTGAGTGGTGGGAGTCTCGGTGGTTTTTGTATCGAGAAGGTTAGCCTCTGCTAAAAATCGATAGCCTTTTTTGGGGATTGTCTCAATGTACTGCGGTTGTTTTGCGTCATCCCTCAATAAGTTGCGCAGCGCAAAAATCGCTTGTGTAACCGATTCATCTCCCACAACAACATTCGGCCAAAGTACTTCAGTAATTTGTTGGCGAGTGATCACTTCCTTTGAATGTTGTGCCAGGTAGACAAGCAGGGCAATTAGCTTGGGTTCGACACGTTTTTCTTTGCCTGATATGACAATTAAATTTGCACGCGAATCTACTACTACATCTCCAATACTAAATTTCTGATCCGCCAAACTGCTCATGTAATTCCTTAACATACTGATATAAAAGCCAATAATAAATTAATTTTTTCTTGATAGATACCTGATGGTGTATTTCCTCCCTGATCTGCCCAATAGCCCCCGCTCCACGTGGCTTACTAAAAATTAAATACAGACTAAGGATCCTGACTATGCATTTTAAATGGCTTATAAGATCGGCAAGTGTTTTTCCTATATTTATGTTATTGGCTGCATGTGGTGGAGGTGGAGGTGGGTCAAATGATAGCCAGCAACCGCCGGTCATAACATCATCTGAGAGTTCGGTTTCGACTAGTTCATCTTCAAGCAGTTCGACCAGTTCCAGCACATCAAGTTCTAGCTCAAGTTCGAGTGTTGTTGCAGTGTCTACTTATAAAGTGGTAAACATTTCTGCGCCTTCGCTGTCGGGCAATATTATTGGTGATCCCACCGAGCGCGATATTGCAATTTACCTTCCTAAAGAATATTTCAGTTCAGAGGCTCTTTTACCCGTTGTCTATTACCTGCCGGGATTTGGCGACCCAACCATGATCAGTATGGTATTGCCGAATGATTTTGATTCGGGGCTTAAAGGTTTGACGCCCATGATCATTGTTATTATTCCTGGTATCGACAGATTCGGCGGCAGTTTTTTTGTGGATTCGAATGTGACCGGTAACTGGTCTGAGTTTGTGGTGAAAGATGTTGTTAATTATATGGACACCCATTATCGCACTATACCGAAAAATACCGGACGAGGATTAAGCGGGCACTCAATGGGTGGGTTTGGTGCGTTTAATATTGCTATGCGCCACCCAGACGTTTTCAGTTCTGTATTTGCGCTTGCACCGGGATTGGTGGGAACCAAAGGTATAGAAGATACCCAAATGTTTGACTCTCCTGCACATATCAGAGCATTTATTACGGCCATGGAGCCTATTCGAGGTTTGAGTGATTCAGCCGCTTTGTCGGCGCTTGACCGCAATGCCCAGTCCTTTGAAATCGGTTTTGATATCGCTTACGGAATGGCATTCGCGCCCTCAAAAACACCGCCATATTTTGAGTATCCTTATAAGTTAGTTGGCAATGATCTTGTTCGTGATGATGTCATTTTGGCTAAATGGGATGCGGGTTTTGGTGCCGTGCATAAAGAAGTTGATGAATTCAAAACTAATTTAAGCTCACTTAAAGCAATCGGTCTTGATTGCGGTTTGAATGATGAGTATCAATGGATAGTACGTGGCTGTGATTATTTTAACGGTGAGTTAAACGCTGCTGGCATTAGCCTTAACTACACCACGCATGCGGGAATGCATCAAGACAAGATTCGCGGAAGGATTTTGGGAGTGATGCTGCCGTTTTTTTCCAACAACTTCACTAAATAACAAATAAAAAAGCGGGCTCATGATAGAGCCCGCTTTTTATTATTTTTTCAAATCCAACACTTTAAAGTAAGCTGCTTTTGGTTTTGATTGGCGATCAAATAGTAATGGATAGTTGGTGCGGCCTCTAATTGGGAAACCGTTTAGCCATGACTCCGCGTCCGTTGTTCCCCATAGCGTTACACGATCGATATTGTCACGATGTTTCAAATAGACTTTGAAGATATCTTCGTAGCGTTTTGCAAGTTTTTCTTCTATTTCCTTCGGCAAGCCCTTGGTGTAGGGGTCACGTGCTGGTGTGTAATCAAATCGTGTTGATACTTCTGCGGTTGGTAAATTCCAAACCGATGGCAAGACATCAATATCCAATTCGGTGATGTGCGCACGTACCCCAATTTCTTTCAGCATGGTTAAGGTTTTATCGATTTCCTCAACGCCTGGGCCATCAATGCTCAAGTGCTCCTGCATGCCTACGCCTTGAATGGGTACGCCTTTCTTTTTAAAGTTTTTAACCATATCTACAATGAAGGCACGCTTGGCGGGTGTCTCGGTATTGTAATCGTTGTAAATAAGATGGGCTTTTGGATCAACTTCGTGTGCAAAGTGGAATGCCTTGGCAATAAAATCTTCACCCATGATGTTGTACCAAGGTGATTTGCGCCATGAGCCGTCATCTTCCACGGCTTCATTAACAACGTCCCAAGCTTGCAGCCTGCCTTTATAACGGCCAGCTTTCGTTGCGATGTGATCTTGCATTTTTTTGGTTAGGCCTTCTTTGCTGATCACGCCACCGGTTTCATTTTGGAACACTTCTTTTGGGCATTGGCTGTGCCATACCAAGTTGTGGCCAACAATGTACATTTTGTTCTTTTCGCCAAATTCTACGAACTTGTCAGCAGCAGTCCAATCCCAGTCTTTATCATTGGGCCTAATCGGTTCCCACTTCATGCAGTTTTCCGCGGTTATAGCGTTAAATTCGCGTGCAACCAATGCAAGTAACTGGGTGTCATTTTTTAAAAGTGCCTCATTGCTGAGTATCGTGCCAATACGAAAATCGTCTTTATAAAAATCTTTGATGCCTGTGCGTTCGGCAGCGGCAGCAATGGCATTGTTTTTAATACTTAAAAGCGCTACGGCGGCAGCGGCGCTCTGAACGAAATTGCGGCGTGAAATAGTCATGGCTGGAGGTCTCTTATGGTCAAAAGTTATATAAGGCTAGCAACTACTCAGGGGGAGTCAATTATGCAAACAGTTATTTACAGTATGGTCGAGAAAATAGCCTACATCGGATTATTTAAGTCACCTTTTGTGACATGTTGCTGTATAGGTGCAATCTAGGTGCTCACAAAATCGATTTTTCAAATTCTTGGCTATACTCATTCGGTGTGACTTTTCAATCCGTAGGCCAAACCTCAGGCCACTAGTCAGGAAACAATTATGAACAATAAAATCAACAGATTACCTGGATTCATCTCAGTCGTATTGTTATCGGCCTTCATAGTTGGCTGCGGTGGCGGTAGTGATAAACAAAAAGCGCCGCCTCTGACAAATGCTGAAGCTTTTGTCGCTGGCACTCACCCGCGTTTTGATCCGGTGACCTCAGATCTCCCATTTAATACGGATTTGGTTTTTGCTAAGGCTGCTGCAAGTGATGGTACAGCCGATGTTGGCACTCCCTCTGATACGGTGCGTGCAACCCTGAATGGTTTGGATGGTTTTTCAACCTCCGCATTTTTTGATGTCATGATCGATGGCAGCGTGGATACCACCACGGTACTGCCAATGAAAACAGTGTTTTTGTTGGAGCTGAATACCGGCGGTAAAGATGCGTTGAACCCTGCGAATATTGTTGGAATCAGCGGAGCTGCTAGCTTTGATACTAAGGTGGTTTCGCTCGACGGAGGTACAAACAATGTCATTCGTATTCGTCCTCTTTTGCCGTTGAAATCCAAGGCTAAATATTTGGTATTCATGACGAATGATATTAAGGATACCTCGGGTAAACCCTTAACCCGTTCTTGGACTTATAACGCATTACACGACACTAGCTATACCCTTATGGAAAGCTTGGTGCCTGTACGTGCTGCGATTGTGGGCTGGGAGACCTTAGCCTCTGGCTTTTTGGCCGCGACAACAGGCGCAACGCAGGCCGCTGCAATCGATAAGTTGGTATTAACCTATACCTTTACGACAACAGACCCTCAGGCGACACTCATGGCGATGGCGGCGCCCCGTGCAGCCTTGGCCTCTACCCAAATTGCTGCCGGTGTAGCGCCTGCCACCGCTGTTGCGGGTGTTTCCCAATTGGAAGCAGCTGGTTTGTTATCTACCCCTAAGCAGCGCCCATTAAAAGTATCGGTTCTAACGGGGGTGGATATGGGCCTACTGAGCGCTGGTGCGCTCGCAGGTAATGTTGGCAAGCTCTATACCGGTTATATCAAGTTGCCATATTACCAAACAGCGCCTGGCACCTTGCCCTTTGGTACCTTCTTAACCCGTAATTGGTCGCCAGATCTGGTGTTAGCTAAGGCGATTAATGCAACAGTGCCAGCGGATGTTGATAAAACCACCTACAACAGCACTTATCGCTACCCCTTTGCCGCTAAAACTACGGATGAGTCTGTGCCGCTGCAAGTCACACTACCGCAAACCGGTTGGGTTCCCGGCTATGCAGGTTCTGCTAGCTGTGGGCAAATCTATGCGGCTAGTGGCTATCCCGTCGTCATTTATGTACACGGTATCACCAGCGACCGCACCTCCGGCTTGGCGTTGGCGCATACCTTGGCAAGTCAATGTATTGCAACAGTGGCGATAGATTTACCCCTTCACGGTGTTGCGGCCAATAACGCTTTTGTCGGCGTGCTCAATGTAGAAAATGGCCGGTCAATTCCGTTTGCCTCTGTCTACGGTGCCGATGCTCCCCATGAGCGCCACTTCAATGTGGCTGGCGCTGGCGGCGCACCTGCACCTATGAATTTTGCTACGCCTACCGCTAACGATGGCTCTGGTGCGCACTTTACGAATCTTGGCTATTTGCTCAACACGCGCGATAACAATCGCCAAGCAGTCATGGATTTACTCAATCTGAATGCGAGTTTAAAAGGCTTGGATACTGATTTTGTACAGACACAAGGTGCCAAGCTGAATCTTGGTAACGTGAATGTAGTTGGCCATTCGCTGGGCGGCATATTGGGCACCGTGTTTACCACCGTTAATCAGGCGGCTATTGCTAATGAGGCCAAGCTTGGGTTGCAAGCTAACCTGAACCCTGTGCGCAGTTTGGTCGCTTCGGTGGCTGGTACTCAGGTTGCACAAGTACTGGTTAATTCGGCGAGTTTTGCGCCGGTTATTAATGCTGGCCTAGCGAAGGCTGGCGTGAATGTGGGCACCAGCAACTACGAGAAGTTTATGTATGCCGCTCAAAGTGCGGTGGATTCGGGTGACCCCGTAAACTTTGCACAATTGCTCCCCAGTTTGAAAGTTCCAGTATTGCTACAACAAGTTAAGAACGATGCGGTAATCCCCAACAGTGCAGACAGTGCGCCTCTAACAGGGACTCAAGCCTTTGCGAGATTGTTGGGGGCAACCCAACTGGGTTTAGGGCAAGCGCAGCTTGGTTTGGGTTATGTAAAACTAAATGCAGGTGATCACGCATCGCTTTTGCGCCCCAGTACTGCCGCGCCGCAAATTACGGTTGAAATGCAAACACAAGTTGTCACCTTCTTGTTGAATGCAGGTGGTGTGGCGGTGGGTGGTGGCGCGCCACAAAATATAGAAGCCCC
>JACCDN010538418.1_pt1 | contig 10546 bp, 10 predicted proteins | sample 7441691 | NCBI WGS metagenome assembly JACCDN01 (sample SAMN15323439, study PRJNA562643) | freshwater metagenome | isolation source: river surface water | place: USA:Blue River Watershed | collected 2017-08-16
CATCCGAACACATGCTCAGGTAGCGATTGCTGCAACAGAGATTGCGGAACGTGAGCACGCCCTATCGCTGGTGATGCGCGCTAGTGACCGGGCAACTCATCTACTGGGCCAGCTACTCACGCTGGCACGCTTGGATAGCGTTAGCCTGGCGAGCGGATTTGTCGTCTGTGATCTGCGTCGGATTGCGGTAGACGTGATTGCCGAGATTACCCCGCAAGCGCTGGAAAAAAATGTGGAATGTATGCTGGATGAGGGAGCGCCCATATGGGTCAAGGGTGATCCCACCTTGTTAGCCGTCCTCTTGCGAAATCTGATCGATAACGCCATCCGCTATTCGCCGTCGGATACGGTCGTTGCGGTAACGATTCGTCAGCACAGCAAAGATGTCTGTTTGCAAGTGACTGATCAGGGACCGGGCATTCCGGCCCACGAGCGGGATCGTGTATTGAGTCGTTTTACGCGTCTGGCGGGCAGCGAAGCCCCGGGGTCTGGTCTCGGGTTATCAATCGCTTTGCGGATTGCCGAACTGCATCAGGCGACGCTGACGCTGGTCGACGGTGCGGGTGGCTATGGGTTGTGCGTCCGTCTCGATATGCCGGCTACTTCAGCCATCTGATGCCGCTGCGCGTCTGACTCAGGCCGGATGCGATCGCCGCAGCACGTTGGCAAGTGTCACAGCGCTTAACATCAGCACCATCGATCCCACAATGTCACCCGTGGCCATGGCTGCCCAGAGGCGAAAGCTCTCTGCCAGACTCGGTTCGGTATACAGCCCTTTCATCTCGTGGTTTCTGTAAACCAGCTGGTGCAGCGTTGCCGAGAGCAGGCCTTGACTGAAGACAATCGTCATGACATCACCAAAGGTCAGTTCATCAAGGTCCACGCCAATCTTGCGCCATCGGCATACGGCCACCATCATCAGATAGGCCGAAAATGCTGAAATAGCAGCAATCAGAATCACGTTGGTCAGATCCATCGTGGGTATATGGCCAAGATACTCAATCGTTGAGAAAATGGCACCGATAAAGACGCCCGCTGCGCCACGCAGACCAAAAATCAGTACGGCCAGCGTTCTGATACCTGCCGGTAAGAAGATCAGCGAAACCCCAAGCGCATAATCAAGCATGGGGAGCTGTGTTTGTAACTGCCACATCAATTGCCAACCCAGAAACCCGAAAAGGTAAGGGGTAAGGCTTGCATTGACGATTTTTTGCAGAGAGTTGGCAGTGTTCATAGCATTCCTGGACATACATGGATTCTATGACAAGGCATGGGTAAGCCGATATAACTGATATTGATTACATTATATTTTCTTGGAATATAGTGATTAGCTAGAACCCACCTTGATTTTGAACTCGAATTTCAAAGTGCACCAAAGTTAAGCTATCGTATGGCTTGGGCTATCTGCTTGAAACATAAACAACACAAAATCTAAATGCAAATGAAACGTTATTGCATTTGATTGTTAAAACGTTAACCTGTGAGACGGCTAAAATTCAGTCAAAACAAAGGCCCCAAAAAATTATGGGGCCTTTGTTTTGAGAGGAATTAGATCAGCCTGGCCACACCTGGTAAGTGATTCCAGAACCAATCAGTTCAGCAACGTTCGTTTGATTTTCCGTACTCTCAGAAAAGCAAACTAAAACATCGGCTCTTGTTAAACCGGTATCAAGGGCGTTCATCCAGTAGGCATAACCCGTTGATTCTGCATCTCTATCAAGGACGTTGTTGTAAAGTAGGTTAACAAAATCCTCATCCGTACAGTTGTCACCGTAAAGCGTCCCGAACTCATCGCTGCTGACAAAAGCATTGGCAACAGTATTAAGCGTAACACCGTTTTCAAGTGCGGCCATCCAGTAACCCAAGCCCTCATCATCAGACTCGCGGTCAAAAGCTGCTTTGTAAAGACGATAAGCCTGTCCAGCAGCGCCATCGGTATCTAGAGCCACGGAAGTGTCGGAAAAATGTATCCGTTCAATGGATTCAAGAACGTCAGTGCCATCGCGTAATGCTTCGCTGTCCCTGAGCTCTAGGCCATTGGCTGTGGCAGTAAAGAGATACTCAGTATGGTTGCCTTCGAAAAAGGCCTCGTCTGTCCCCACGCCACCATAAAGATGATCATCACCATTAGACCCATAGAGATGATCAGCGCCATCATCTCCGTAAAGGTCATCGTTATCGTTGCCGCCATAGAGGTCATCGTCACCGTAACCGCCGTGAAGCAGATCGTTGCCGACAGAGCCATAGTAATCGTCCGAGGTTGCTGTACCCGTCCAGATATCATCGGCATCATTGCCCCCCTGAATAGATTGAGCAGACAGGGTGTTGAGGGGGTTAGGTGTGTTTTGTGTTGAATAGGTTTGACTGATTTTATTGAAAACGCCATCGCCATCCAGGTCAGCATAAACGGATGTCTGTGTAAAACCATGCTCAAGTTCGTTCTTGATAACCTGATTGCCATTTACTGTCCACGTTTCCCCATACTCAATCTGCTCTTGCTCAGCGTATCCGTTCTCAATTTCGGTAATTCCGACGATAGCCCCATTTGAAACGCTAAATTGATAGCCATGGCTGGCGTTGGAGCTTACAGCGCCATTACTAAAGCTAGTCCCATACTCATAATCATCGTACGAATCGGAGTGGGTGTCGTAGGTGTTAGCTGTTGATGTACTGGTCTGGTGGTAGTCGTCGTTATCGCGATCATCCATTTCGTAATGGTCATCATGGTCGTCTTCGTATTCATAGCGGCTCATAGCGATTCCTTTGGCAAAGTTGATGGATTGCACTTTAGTTAGCCAAGATGAAGCGAACCTGAAGAATTAAAATTAGTTTCTTCATGTTCAGGTAAGGTTAAAGTCGTAGCCTGCAGAAAATTTCTTGTGCCAACACCAATGAAGCTACTCATCGTTGAAGATCAACCAAGCCTTCTGGATGCCACTGCGGTATACCTGAGACGGCATGGATATGTTGTGGATGAGGCTTCTAGTCTAAAAGTCGCAAAAAGCTATATAAAAACCGGGAGTTACGATGGGATCTTTCTAGATCTGGGCTTGCCGGATGGGAGCGGGATCACGCTTCTTCAAAGTTTGCGAGCAGAAGGTTGTGTCGTACCCATCATTTTGATGACAGCTCGTGACCAGATTTCGGACAGAATTGCTGGGCTAGATGCGGGTGCTGACGATTATGTGGTTAAGCCGTGTAACCTGGAAGAAGTGCTCGCAAGGTTTCATGCTGTTTTGCGAAGATATCAGAGCACCTCAACATCAGTGACAAAACTCGGAATTTTCGAAATAGACCGTTCTGCACACCGGCTATTGAAAGAGGGCGAAGATATCGTGTTAACCGCTAAGGAATGGGCGTTGGTTGAAAGGCTGACACGACACGCTGAAGCTGTTGTTTCCAAAGATGCATTGGAAGAGGCACTTTATAGTATTGATGCGGATGTCATGAGCAATACACTCGAGGTGCACATTAGCCGAATAAGAAAGAAAATCGGGAAGAATCACATCGAAACTATCAGGGGCTTAGGCTATAAATTCCATGGGAACGAAACCCATGCGTCCTAGTATTGGGAGAAAACTCTTTGCGCGCCTTTCGCTGCTTCTGGCGCTCTTGTGGTTTTCAGTCATCGTTTCAGTGGGTTGGGTGGTCCGATACGAAACAAACGAGGTTTTTGATAGCGCTTTACAAGAAACTGCCGAACGGATTCTTCCTCTTGCAGAAGCTCAAATCACGGCTGGCATCAAGGATCGAGCTTACGTTTCATCACAGCATGATGAGTATCTTGCTTATCAGGTTGTAAATTCAAAAAATGTTGTTTTGATTCAATCCCATGACGCGCCACATGTTGCCTACTCGGTGCCCCTTGTTAAGGGTTTTTATGAGAGGGGCAATCAAGTTTTTTATGTGCAACCCAATGACCAAGCTTCTTTGTTTGTCATCCTTGCTGAAAATCCCGGACATCGGTCTAGTACGCTTAAGGATGTTTTAATTTTTCTTGGGCTTCCATTGTTGTTTCTTATTCCTGGAACAGGTTTGTTTGTGTTTTTTTTGATTAAAAAAGCACAAACAACGATCCAGGAACTCGGATCGCAACTTGCATCACGAAATAGCATTGACCTTGCTCCTCTGGATACAATGGCATTGCCACTGGAACTTGTTGGGTTAGGCGAATCGATCAATAATTTGATGAAACGATTGAAGTTGGCTTTGGAGAGTGAAAGGAACTTTGCTGCCAACAGTGCTCACGAGTTGAGGACGCCTATTGCAATTGCGATGGCACAAATCGATTTGCTCAAATCAGAACTAAGCGGCGAAGCCTTGAGCCGTGCACTGGACGCACGACTTAAGCTCGAGCGTTTGGAAGGGATGACCGTAAAACTGCTTCAATTGGCTCGGGCAGAGGCAGGCGTTGCACTAAATCTTGGTGCCGTTGACCTAGTCGCCGTAGTTAAAATGATTGTTCGGGATTTCGATTTCAAAGGCAAAAATCCGATCAAATCAAATTTTGATCCGCGCTGCCCCCACGTAATCGGAGACGTTGATGCCATAGGGATTGTTGTCCAAAACCTATTAGAGAATGCTTGCAAGCACGCGTCTGAAGGATCCGTTATTGAAGTGAGTGTTACGGCCGATGGAATATTTTCAGTCATGAATGACTGTGACTGTATTGCGCCGGATGTCCTCGAAACTCTGTGCCAACGTTTTGCAAGGGCAGACCAAACAAAATCAGGATCGGGAATCGGTCTGGCTATTGTTGATGCGATCATTCGCCAGTGCCATGCAAAATTGGAGATGATTTCCCCGTGCTACTCGAATAAACGTGGATTTAAAGTGAGTGTTAGATTCTGCCTAAATTCAGATTTAAAAAAGTAAACTCGGTATTTGTTTGATATAGCTGCGCCACTGCTCACACCGCAGTACAATGGCGACCTTGATCGCGCGGGCGTCGTATAGTGGCATTACCTAAGCTTCCCAAGCTTATGAGGAGGGTTCGATTCCCTTCGCCCGCTCCAGAAGACATGCCATAGGTATGGCATCGTGCAGCACAATGTACGAATTGTGAAAGTGTTGCACAAAAATAAATCAATAAAAACAACGCTGAAGGCTGACAGCGCTCGGAAAAAATGCGATATTGCATTGCATTAATTTTGCGAATTTCCTGAGAGTGTCATGCCCGATTCAAGCCGTATCAAAAACGCGCAGCTGCGCAGCAAGATCATGTCTGCCGAAGAGGCTGCAAAACTGATCCCTGACCATGCCAACATCGGGATGAGTGGCTTCACAGGTTCCGGTTATCCCAAGCAGGTGCCGGCCGCGTTGGCCAAGCGGATTATGGATGCCCATCTGATGGGCGATGACTTCAAGGTTGGCCTTTGGACCGGTGCCTCAACGGCACCTGAACTGGATGGCGCCCTCGCCATGGTCGATGCGGTTGAGCTGCGTTTGCCCTATCAGTCGGACCCGATTTCGCGCAAGCGGATCAACGCCGGCGAAATGGAATACATCGACATGCATTTGTCGCATGTCGCACAGCTGGTCTGGTTTGGCTTCCTGGGCAAACTCAATACCGCGGTGATCGAAGTGGCCGGCATCCGTGAAGACGGCAGCCTGATTCCTTCTTCCTCAGTCGGTAATAACAAAACCTGGATTGATCTCGCGGATCAGGTCATTCTGGAGGTGAACTCGTGGCAAAGCCTTGAACTCGAGGGCATGCACGATATTTATTACGGCACCGAACTGCCGCCTAACCGCCAGCCGATTCCACTGGTGCAGGTGGGCGACCGAATTGGCGAACAATACCTGCGTTGTGATCCGAACAAAGTGGTGGCCGTGGTGGAAACCGATGCGCCGGATCGCAACTCCCCTTTCTCGCCACCCGATGCCAGTTCGCGCGCCATTGCTGGACACATCATGGAATTTCTGGAGCACGAGGTCAAAAAAGGCCGCTTGCCACCGAATCTGCTGCCGCTGCAATCGGGTGTCGGCAATATCGCCAACGCCGTACTGGATGAGTTGAGTAATAGCCGCTTTGAAGGGTTAACCTCCTACACCGAGGTCTTGCAGGACGGTATGCTCAAAATGATTCAGGAAGGCAAGCTGGACATGGTGTCCGCAACCGCCTTTTCCCTGAGTCCGGATGCCTTGCAAACGCTGATGGCCGATCTGCCCCAGTACAAGAGCCGTATCATCTTGCGCCCGCAGGAGATCAGCAATCATCCGGAAGTGATTCGTCGCCTCGGGGTGATCGCCATGAACGGCCTGATTGAAGCCGATATTTTCGGCAACGTGAACTCCACGCACATCATGGGCAGCGGCATCATGAATGGTATTGGGGGCTCGGGCGACTTTGCCCGCAATGCCTTCCTGTCAATTTTCATGACACCCTCAACCGCCAAGGGGGGCGCAATTTCCGCCATCGTGCCGATGGTGTCACATACCGACCATACTGAACACGATGTGCAGGTGATCGTTACTGAACAAGGGCTGGCTGATTTACGCGGGCTCTCACCAAAACAACGGGCCAAGGTGATTATTGATCGCTGTGCGCATCCGGATTTCCGCCCGGCCTTGAAAGAATATTTCCGCCGTGGCGTGCATTACGCACCGGGTAAACAGACACCCCATCTGTTGGAAGACGCCTTCAGCTGGCACCTGCGCTACCTGCAGACCGGCCACATGTAAACGAGCAGCCGGGGCTGCCGAGGGGGCGCTCCGGATGCTAGAATCGGCGCATGAAAATCACCGTCAACGGTAAAGAACATGCGTGCGCCGACGCGGCGCTGGTAAGTGACCTATTGGCCGAGCTTGAGCTCGTCGGACGGCGCGTTGCCGTCGAGCGCAATGGTGACATTGTGCCACGCAGCCTGCATGCATCGGTGATGCTGCAACCGGGTGATCAGATCGAAATCGTTGTCGCCGTCGGCGGAGGTTAACCGTGCAACACCAGGATGCTTTGAATACTGTCACGATTGGCAGTAAAACCTATCGTTCCCGCCTGCTGGTTGGCACCGGCAAATACAAGGACTTCGACGAAACCGGCCGGGCAATAGCCGCCTCGGGCGCGGAAATCGTCACGGTGGCGATTCGTCGCACCAATATTGGCCAGGATGCCGGTGCCCCGAATCTGCTGGATGTGATCACCCCGGACCGCTACACCATCCTGCCGAACACCGCGGGTTGTTACACAGCGGACGACGCGATCAGGACGCTGCGCTTGGCGCGTGAGCTCCTGGATGGTCATCCATTGTGCAAACTGGAAGTATTGGGTGACCCGACCACGCTGTTCCCGAATATGCCGGAAACCCTCAAGGCCGCTGAGGTTTTGGTAAAAGAAGGGTTTGAAGTCATGGTGTATTGCTCGGATGACCCGATTCAGGCCAAAATGCTCGAAGACATCGGGTGCGTCGCCATCATGCCGCTAGCCTCGTTGATTGGCTCCGGTATGGGTATTCTGAACCCCTGGAATCTGCGCCTAATTCTAGATCAGGCCAAGGTGCCGGTGTTTGTCGATGCCGGCGTGGGTACGGCCTCCGATGCCACAATTGCCATGGAGCTCGGCTGTGCCGGTGTGCTGATGAATACAGCCATTGCGCACGCGCAGGATCCCGTGCTGATGGCGACCGCGATGAAGCTGGCCGTTGAATCCGGCCGCGCCGCTTATATTGCCGGCCGCATGCCACGCAAGTTCTACAGCGCGGACCCGAGCTCGCCAACCACGGGCCTCATCGGCCGTAACTAACGCATGCTAAAAACGCGTGGCTGGCTGTGGTGGGTGCTGTTGGGTTGGGCGGTCACGGCTGCGGCGCAGCAAGACCAGCAGGAGCAGCGTCATCATGCCTATGCGTTTGATAATCCGGAGTTGGTGAGCACGCAACGGGCTTTCGGTGTGGGTAATGCCACAACGCTTCTCGGGAAAGCCTGTGCTGATTTTCCAGAAGCCAAGAAGAGCTATGACTCTTGGTTACAGAACAACCAGTCAATCTTCACGGCAATGACAGATATGCTGGCGGTGCATTACCGGATTCCATTAGGCACAAATCAATTACAAGCGCGTGTCGCCGAGGCGATGCGTTTAAAAACCTCCTTGGATCTGACGCAGAGAACGCTCGACGAGGTGTGTCCTACTTTGCCAGAAACGCTGGCGCTGCCAAATATGAATTTGCAGCAGCGTTACCGGGAATCGCTCGTCGAAGTGCGTGACCCGAATTATCTGAATCCGAAACGTAAACTTGCCACCAAGCCACGACCGGCAACGGCAACGGAAGAAACGCAATGAACGAGAAGAGCAAAACCGTCCTGAATGATTTGCCAGAGCATTTTCGGCGTATACGCAGTTTTGTGCGTCGCGAAGGACGACTCACGGATGCGCAGAGTGCGGCAATTGCTCAGGGTTGGCCGCAGTGGGGTGTGGATTACACGCCCACTATCCAAGATTGGGATACCCGCTTCGGTCGTCAGGCACCGCGTTTTCTCGAGATTGGTTTTGGCATGGGCGGCGCTACGGCGGAGATCGCTAAGAATCACCCGCAGAATGATTACCTGGGCATCGAAGTCCATCGCCCCGGCGTGGGCAATTTGCTGAAACTCATCGAGCAAGAGGGTCTGACCAACCTGCGATTAATGACACATGATGCGGTGGATGTCGTGAACCAGATGATTGCGCCGGATTCACTGGATGGCATTCTGGTGTTCTTCCCCGACCCATGGCACAAAGCACGTCATCACAAGCGCCGTCTGATTCAACCCGATTTTGTACGTACGCTGGTCTCCCGCCTCAAACCCGGCGGCACGATTCACTGTGCCACTGATTGGGAAAACTATGCCGAGCAGATGTTGGAAGTGCTCAGCGCGGACCCGCAGCTGGAAAACACCGCACTGGATTACGCGGAGCGTCCTGCTTATCGCCCGCTCACCAAATTTGAGGCACGCGGCCTGCGATTAGGCCACGGCGTGTGGGATCTGGTATTCCGGCGGAAATGAGTTAGAGAAAACGCTGGAGCAGCACATTCAGAAAGCGCCGGCCTTTCAGGGTGGGGCGCAGATGCTGACCCGGCGTCACCCATTCCAGAAACCCATCGCGGACAGCGGCATCTACCTGGCGAGCGACGACCAGCCAGGGTAATCCGGTATAGCGCTCATAGAGATCAATGCCGAAACCCTCATTGAGGCGCAGCGCATTCATCATGAATTCACCGGTCAGATCGGCGGGCAGAATCGGGTCGTCCGTCTGAATAAGATCCCCGTTTTCAATAGCGGCCAGATAGGCCCGGGGCGATTTATGGCGCATCTGACGACGCGCACCCTCGTGATTCGTCAGCTTGCTGTGCGCCCCCGGGCCGATGCCCAGATAATCGCCGAAGGTCCAGTAATTCAGGTTATGCCGGGATTGATGACCCGGGCGGGCAAAGGCCGAAGTTTCGTAGTGCACGTAACCAGCTGCGGCCAGGTGATTTTCCAGCGCATCTTGTATCTCGGCACAGGTATCGTCATCGGGCAATCCGGCCGGCGGCGTTGCTGCAAATGGCGTATGCGGCTCCAGCGTTAACTGGTAGCAGGAAAAATGGGGCGGGTTAAAGGCCAGTGCCTGCTGAATATCGGCCAGTGCCGCAGCTGTATCCTGCTGCGGTAGGCCGACCATCAGATCGAGATTGAATGTGTCGAAGTGCTGGGCGGCGGCTTCAATCGCCGCGATGGCCTGTTGCCGGTCATGGATACGGCCCAGTGCCTGCAGGCTGGCATCGCTAAAACTCTGAATCCCCAGGGAGAGTCGATTAACCCCCGCCGCCTTGAAACCGGCAAAGCGTTCGGCATCGACTGTGCCCGGATTGGCCTCCAGCGTGATCTCGGCCTGTGGCGATAGCGGTAGCAGCATGCGGAAACCGGTGATCAGTCGATCAATCGCCGCTGGCGATAACAGGCTGGGCGTTCCGCCACCAAAAAACACCGTCTCGATACGGCGACCCCAGATACCGGGCAATGCCGCCGTCAGATCCTGTAGCAATGCATCAACCAACGCGGCTTCAGGCAGGTTCTCCGGTGCCGCATGCGAATTGAAATCACAGTACGGAAACTTACGGACACACCAGGGGATATGCACGTAGAGCGAGAGCGGTACAGCCTGGGTAAAGTTCGGTTTCAGTGCACCGGTCGCGGCTGCGCGCGAGCCAAGCGAGGGTACGAACTGGATTGTCTGCACGGCTTAGAGGTCGCCCAGTTGTGCGAGCAGTTTCTGCATGGCGATACCGCGATGCGAACAAGCGTTTTTTTCCTGAGGGGGCATTTCGGCAGCCGATTTGGCGACCGTAGGAACCCAGAAGAGTGGATCGTAACCAAACCCATCGGCACCCCGAGCCTCATTCAAAATCTCACCAAGCCAGTTGCCTTCGGCAATGATGGGCTGCGGGTCGTCTGCGTGGCGGACCAACACCAGGACGCTGACAAAATGCGCCGCCCGATCCACTTGGCCTGCCAGTGCTGTGAGCAGGTGCGCATTGTTCCGCGCGTCTGATTTGGGTTCACCAGCATAGCGTGCTGACAGAACACC
>JACCDN010430609.1_pt1 | contig 10543 bp, 5 predicted proteins | sample 7441691 | NCBI WGS metagenome assembly JACCDN01 (sample SAMN15323439, study PRJNA562643) | freshwater metagenome | isolation source: river surface water | place: USA:Blue River Watershed | collected 2017-08-16
AGCAGATGGGTGAACACGTCGCCCTCCCGGTGATATTGGACAGGCTGTCGAACATTGCGGCAGGCTTCCAATTCCGGCAAAAGCCTGCCCAGCAAGCCAAATTCGCTCAGCTCCTTGATCGCATGGGCCCGGCTGGGGTGCAGCAGCATCTTGGTCAGCTCGCTCTGGACCCTTTCCTTCGAGACGCCGTCGATGAGATGGGCCAGATCCGCAATGGCCTGGCGGGTGCTGGGAGCGTACTGGAGATCGAATCGATTGCGGAAGCGGACGGCCCGAAGCAGGCGAAGGTGATCTTCTTTGATGCGCTCATGGGGCTCGCCAATGAAGCGAAGGGTTCGGCCGCGAATGTCCTTTTGACCCCCTACGTGGTCGATGATGCGATTGGCGATGGGGTCGTAGAACAGACCGTTGACGGTGAAATCGCGCCGCAGCGCATCGGCTTCGGCATCGGAAAAAAGCACAGCGTCCGGCCGGCGCCCATCGGAGCCGCTGGAATCGGAGCGGAAGGTCGCGACCTCGAACGCATGCCCATTGACGAGGGCCAGCATCACGCCAAAGCGCTTGCCGACAGGGACGATCTTCACGCCTTCCTCCAGGGCCAGCTTCTCTTCCAACGGCAGTAGGATGCCCTCGATCTCCTCGGGCTTGGCCGAGGTGGCGATGTCGTAGTCCTCCGGCTCGTGGCCCATCAGCCAATCGCGCACGCAGCCCCCGGCAAAGTAGGCCTGGAACCCGGCGGCCTGGAAAGCGGCGACGATGTGGGTGGCGGTGTCTTTCATGTCACAAGGAAGTATAGCAGAGGGGGCGTGAAGCTTGATTTATTTATCTATGTTTTATAAAATAAAAGTTGATTTAAAAGCACAACTATGAAAAATGAGGCGGAAGAATGCATGGAGAATCTGGAGATGAAAGGAAACAGGGAGATTTTGGAAAAACGCTACAAACAGTCATTGGATTCCGGCGAAAGCGATTTGGCCGTCTGATCCAGATGAGCCTGAACGGAAAATAAAAAAGAGTCCCGACGGAAGGTCGGGACTTTGAGCGAACCTGATGGTCGCTCGGTGGCGAAGGAGGCAATGAGCAAGCGGTGTCGCTCAGCACTTGTTCATCGACCGAACCTCGCCGTGGGAGCCGCCGGGGCTGGCCTCCTGAAGGGTTGGCGGCTGAAGTTGCGGAAGGCCCTCGTTCGTCGAGGAAGAGGTGCCGAGGACGAAAGCGCTATTGGGCGGATGATTCGGATCCATGGTTCACCAGACTGTCAGCGCCAGATGCATGAGACAGGAAGTCTGCTCAAGGCCTGGATCATTGACGGGAAGAGTTTAGGATAGCGCCGACCATTGAGTCAACAGGTATTTTTCAACTCCTGCTTGCATATGAAAAGGGACAGTCATTTCAATTCCTCGCCCCTTGTTCAGGGCGCCATTTTTTTGCTATTTTTGAATGCGTAACCCCTAATACACAAACCAACATGATGGACCTCAAAGCGATCCTGGCCCTGCTGGAGCCCAAGAACCAGAACCTTCCGCCCATCAGGCTGGAAAGCTCCGCCGCCAAATACAGCCGAGTGAACGCGCTGGTGTTCCAGGGCGAGGAAAAGGCCGCCGAGAAGCGCTTTCCGGCACTGAAAGGCAGAAAGGATTTCGGCAAGAAGAAGGAGCTGACCGAGGTGATCAAGGCCGACCAGGCCCTGTGGGCGCACGGCCTTGGCAAAAAGGAGAAGATGACCCCTCGTGAAATCCGCCGGCTGTATGGCCGGCTGTACCTTTCCGGCCTTTCGGGCAAACCCAAGCAGATCGTCATTGAATGCCCGCCGGAGTGGGTGGAGATGGCCGCGCTGGGCATCCATGTGGCGGCGCTGAACCCGGCGCTTTTCAAAAAGGAGAGCTCCAAGGAAAAGGCCCCTGAGGTGGTCCTGGTGAATGCGGAATTCAAGGCCAGGGCCGCCGAGGCCAAAAAGGCCCTGCAGCGGGGGCTGAACACCGCCGAGGCCCGGAACCTGATGCGCCTGCTGGGCTCGATGGGTCCCAACAGCCTGCGCAGCACAGTCTATGCCGAAGTGATCAAGGCCTTGGCCAAGAAATGGGGCGTGGCGGCGAAGCACTGCAGCAAAAAGGAGCTGGAAAAATACGAGCTGCTCAACGCCGTTTCGCTGGGCAGCAGCCGACCCTCGCAACTGCTGATGCTGAGCCTGCACCCGGCAGCGGGCCCCAGCAAGACCTGCACCGTCATGGTGGGCAAGGGCCTCTGCTTCGATTCCGGCGGCGTGCAGGGCAAAGGCGACCAGATGCGCCACATGAAGCAGGACATGGCGGGCAGCGCCGCCCTGCTGGGCACCGTGCTGGAGCTGGTGAAGAACAAGCGCAGGATCAAGGAGAGCGTGCATTTTCTGCTGCCCTTGGCCGAGAACATGATGGGCAACGACGCCATGCGGCCGGACGATGTGTGGACGGCCGGAGACGGGCAGAAGGTGGAGATCATGCACACCGATGCCGAAGGCCGCCTGGTGATGGCCGATGCGATCTGCTACGCCAAGAACAACCTGAAGGGCATCCGCCGGGTGATGACCGTGGCCACCCTGACGGGCAGCTGCGCCATGGCCCTGGGCGAGGTATACACGGGCGTGCTGTGCAGCGACAAGGAGCTGGCCAGCCACGTGGAGAAAATGGGCGAAGAGAGCGGCGACCTGATGCATGTAGGCCCCTGGGACCTGGAGTACGACGACAACCATTCCGCCGTGGCGGATACGGCGAACCTGGGCCAAAAGCAGCGCAGCGGGGGCTGGCTGCAGGCAGGGTTCTTTTTGAACCGCTTTGTGCCCAAGGGCAAAGATGGCGAGAATGCCGCGCAGTTCTGCCATTTCGACATTGCCGGCTCGGTGGACATGTACCAGGCCGGCAGGCCTTGGAGGAGAAAGGGGCTGTCCTCGGGCGTGGGGGTGGGCTTTTTGGGCCGCCTGCTGGCGGAATGAGTAACCTGCGCCTTTCCCACGAACGCTAGGGGGCGGGTGAGTTCCTCCCCCACCCACAGGCATTGCGCCTAAAACCCATTGATGAAATGGGTTTTTTGTGCTAAAATGCAGGGATTAATTTAAAAATCATGACCGGAAATAACCCTCCCTCAAGCATCGTGCCGGACCTAGATGATGAAGGGGAAGCAAAATTGGGCGAAGGCCTGACATCCATTGCCGACGGTGGCGACAGAGCCGAAAGCGTGGAGCTTGATTCAGGTGAAAACGCCCTAAAAGAAGTCCGCAGATGCCTCACACAATTGCTTTTGGCCAAAAGCAAGTATCCCTCCAACTACAAGGATGCCTGGAGTTCCTGGCATGCAAAGTTCGAACAAGCCTACCAGGCTGCGATAGAAAAGAATGTGGAGGAGTCTGACCTGGCCCAACTGACGGAAGGCTACCACGCCCTTCGGCGCCTGCTGATGGTCGAAGAAGGAAAGGCCTTCGCTAAGACTATGGGGAAAAGCCCATTGGAAAGGATCATAGAAAAGGCACGGCAGAAAAGGAGAAATGTGGGGTTGGTAGAGGCGAAAAAATACATTTTGGAAAAGCTGGCCCAAGGGGAAGCCTTGGAAAAGCTGGCCCAGGCCGTGGGGCAGAGCGCCTTTGAGCAAGAGCTGCAAGTTGCCGCCTGGCAGGCTTTGGCCAGCGGCGAAGCCGAAGCGATAGCCCAAACCATAGAAAGAAAAGGGTACGACGAACTCCGGGCAAGCACATCGCCAGAGGATCTTTTGGCATCCTGGACGAATTCCGATTGGGATGAGCTAGGCAAAGCGATAAGGCTGACCCAAAGCTATCAGGAAAAACAGGGTCAGGTCGAAAGCTCGGGCGAAAAACTGGCAGACCCGATGGATTTGGAAGAGATTCACAGGAGAATAGCCCAGGCGGACCCCACCCAATTGATGAGTGATTTGCGGGCGCAGGGGCTCAAGCCAAAAGCAGATGCGTGGAAGATGCTGCTTGAAAAGCAGCCTGGATCCAGCGATGAACCAAAAACGGAGGAGGTCGCAATCGATGAGATCATGTTGGAGCTATGGCGAGAGGGACAAAGAATAGGGAAGGAGCCCTCTTTTGGGCTCGCTGAAAAAAGAGATGAACGCTTGACGGAATTGCTGGCGGAGAGAAGGAAAAAAGCAGAAGAAAGAGAGGAGCGCTTAGGGAAGAAGCAAGATAGGGTCAAGAAATGGAAAGAGGAAGGAACAGAAAGAAGGGCCAAGGTGGAAAAAGAGATGGAGGAAATTCGGGCGGCGGAAAAAGCCGCACGGGCCAGGCTGAACGACATGCTGAGGATCAGCTACGACAGGCACTACGGCGAAGCCGAACTGGCTAGCGTAAAAGAAGATTGGAACGTTCCTTCAAAAAAGATAGAGCAGCTGATAGAAGATTTCCATGCCGTGCGCCGATTCTTGATGCTGGCCAAGGACAGCCCAGACCCGGCTGTGCTGAAAAAAAAGGAGAAATTGGAGGAAGCGATCGCCGAAGGAAAAAGGCTGGAGAGCCTGCGGAACCTGGCCGACCCCGCCCTTTTCCGGAAAGCGGCGAATGCTGTTTTTAAAAAGGACGGGGATCACAAAAGCCTTTGGGAGAAATACCTCAGAAACATCAAAAAAATTCCTGGCCTTCGCGACAGTGAAGCCTCTCGGGGCTTCGAGACATTCTATGGAATCAATCAATGGCTGCAGGCCGATCTGGAAGCATTGGCCAAGATGGCGCAATCGCCTGAGGAGACCCAATCAGGCCAGCCTGCCATAGCCCCTGAAAGCCCAAAAGCAGACGAAGCGACAGCTGCTCCTGCCCAGACGGTAGCAGCAGAGACAAAACTCCGGCCCCTCATCGTCCGCGTTTCCAAACGGGATTTCCAGCTGCCCCAAGACGATTGGATAGAGGCCGAGAAAGTTCTTTCCGAAGCACTCTTTCACATGGAGGCCTACCCCCCCACGCAAGCCGAAAGAAATTATTTGATTTTCGCGCTTAGCAAAATCCATCCAGGCTCGCCAAAAGCTAAAGGAAGCCAGAAGACGGAATCAGGATGGGAGATGGGGAGCCTTTTAGGTATCAGGGATGCCGTATTAAAAGGGAAGTTGAAGGAAGACTGGAATGCTTCTGGATATTTTTCTGACTATCGGCTCGCAGATTTGGACTGGAAGTTGTGGATAGAAAGAATCCAGGACCTGCCTTCCGTGGAGCAGGTCTCGAAAACCAAATTCAACCTTCGAGAAGTACCATCGCAGGAAGTGGAAAAGCCTAACGGCTTCGACGAATTCGCATCCTGGTTAAATGGAAAAATAGAAGAAGAGCAACCAAAGGAGAGAGTAAGGATGAAAACCGATCTGGTGAAAATTCTAAGAACACTCTCCCAATTGGAAAAAGGCCAGTCAGTAAAATGGGAACAGGACCTAAAAAAATCGGCAGGAGAAGTAATGGCTCGCCCCGAGATTCAAGGATGGAAGCCGGAAAATTTCAGACTGGCGCAGGATGAGCTTCTGCTCAGAGGCATGAAACCAACTCCCCCTAAAGCAAAGCCAGCACCCAAGGCCAAGGCTGAAGAAGGGCCATTGACAGGCGGACTGCTGGATGCCCAAGGTGGACTTCTGGACCGTACGGAAGATCACTTGCTCCATCCGACCAATCCCTGGCCAGCAACCCTTACAGCTGATTTTTGGGCAGTTGATTTGGAGCACCTCGATTGGCCAGATTTCCCTCCAGACTTTTGGCAGGCTGATCTAAAATCCCTCGATTTGAATCAGCTTAAAAATAGGGCCCTGGAGCTTGCGCCCAAAGGAAGCGCTGAACAAGAGCAGGTCGTAAAATTTTTTGAGGGATACGAAATTGGTAGCGGCAAACTTAATGAAGCGGTAAAAAAAGCCATAGAGAATGGCATCCGGGCCATCAAAGGCTTTGTGGAACGAGTAGATGGGGGAAATTTGGCCACGGAGAAGGAAAAACAGGCCGAATTCCAGCGGCTTTTAATGGGAGGCCTAAAGAAAGTGGAGAAACTGAGAAACAGGGTCCTGGAACTTGCTCCGGAAGGAAGTGCGGAAAAAGCGCAGATCGAGAAGCTTTTTGAAGCCTATGAAAAATGGAAACGCAGGGAAATCATGCTTGGTAAGCTAGGAGAAGAGGCTCTATTAAAAGGAATTCGGGCCATCAAGGAATTTGCGGAGTATGTGGAAAGAGGGGTAGCGGTGACCGAGGCAGAGCGACAAGCTAAATTCCAGCAGCTTTTTGCCTGGGATTGGGGGAACCCTGAAGTAAAGAATGGTGTCCTGCGGCTGATCAGCCAACTTAACTTCCCCTCAGCGTGAGCAATACCGACAGAAGCAGCGGCACCCCGGCAGAAATGGATTTGGCCCACTACCAGGCCATTGTTTCGACGATTGAGGAAGGATTGGACTCAGAGGATTTGGAAGAAAAAAAGGCCGCTCTGGAACTGGCCCACGAAGCGGCTGAGAAAGCCGGGCTGACTCGCGAGGCCATTCATCACCTGCTGTCTGCGGAAGCGGAAACGCCGATTCAGGAGGAGCTTTTGGCGATCCGATGGGAAATAAACCAGCTCTTCCTTAGGGAAGGCAGCCAAAACAGGCCGCCCCTCGCGCGAACGAACCTGGCCGCACCTTCGCCATGGGATCCAACTATTTCGAAAGGCCTGGAGATCACAGACGAGCAGCTTGAAGCTTCTATTGCAGAAGCCCGAGACTACGTGGAAGCAGGAGGCGAACTGGAAAGGGAAGTCATCGATTTGCCCTCCTTGGAAACGGCGGAGATTGTGGACAGCAGCGGCCGAACCGTGTCTGTTTTGCAGCCAGCGGCCACCGGGCCTGATGAAATAGACTTGCCCGACGCTCCAGGAGAGCTTGAGCTGATTGATGCCTTGGGGAATCCTGTGGCCCCCAGCCCAGCAGCTTCTGTCGCGGCACCGGCCCCTGCCTCCACAGTTCCAGCACCGGGCCCAGGAACCGCTCCTGTTCCTGCCCCAACGGCTCCGGCCCCTGCTCCGATCGCTCCCCTTCCCGGACCTCCCGGAGCCCCCGCTCCGGCTTCTCCCGGATCGCCTCCCGCCCCTGGGCCAACGCCTCCGGCCCCCCCTTCCGCGCCAACCCCTGCTCCAGGCCCAGGAACCGCTCCGACGCCTGCCCCCCCGACACCCCCTGTCGCACCTGTGCCTTCTCCCTCAGCTCCAACGCCAGCACCTGGAACCGCTCCTGTCCCTGCACCTGCGCCGACTGCCGCCCCCACCGCAGCCCCCCTTACGCCAGGTCAGATCGCCGCGCGCGTGGGAGACATCGTGCAATCGGTGCTGCTGCACGGGGTGAACTACAATCCCAATACGGATGCCGCCAGCGCGGCGATCCGGAACATAACGGCCAACCTGCGCGAAGATCAGCTGCTGGGCCTGGAGAACACCTTGCGCTACAAGAACAGCCGCGGGCTGGATATAGCCGCCCTGTCCACCCGGCTCGGCTTGGCTCCTGGCCTGAGCAATAGCGAAGTCCTTTCTGAAATGGAAAGGCGCAATAGGGATATGGGGCACAGAATAAGGACCTTGGACAAACTGAGAAATCCGACTTCCACAGAGACTGCCGAGCTGACGAATTTGAGCATAGAAAAAGAGAATGTCGAAAGCGCCATCGCTGCCCTGAAAAACAGGAGCACCTACGCCTCCACAGCCGAAGCGCTGGGCATGGTACAGCTGTTCTTCGAAAATGCCCAAAACAACCCGAACGCCAATCTGGCGCTCGACGAAACCCTGGCTGCCCTGAACGCCACCAGCCGACGGTCGGAGCAGCTAGAGCCAGGGGGACGGGAACGCCTGAGATCTTTGGACGGGCTGCGCTTGGGCACCATTATGGACCAGCTGGCCGAGCAGAAGAAAGTGGGCATCGCCAAGGAGGAGCTGGCCAAAGTGCTGGAGGTGGCCCGCAATGCCCACGCCGTACGGGAGTGGGTGGCGGCCTTGCCCAATGCCGAAAAAGACGTGCCCATGCTGGTGGCCTACCTGGAAGGAGCCTTGCGGGCCCGCCAAGGCTCGATCAACACCGTATCGATCGGCACAGCGCTGGCCCTCATAGACAACCTGGAGGCCGGCATGCGCCACAGATTCTTCGAAGAAGCTAAGAAGCTGACCGGCAGCCCTAGCGAAAAAATGCTTTATCCGGGCCAAAAGATACGTCAAATGGAGGCGGCCCGCCAGGACGTGAACACAGCGCAATTCAATGAGCTGCTAGCAAACATGCGGCGCAAGAACTCCCTTAAACTAGTTTCTAAATTCGCTTTGGCTCCCGCCGCCTTGGCCACTGGCGGAATCCTGGCGGCCGGAACCATAGGCGCCGCAGGCGTCGGAGCCCTGGCCCTAGGAGCAGGCATGGCTGCCAAAAAGGCGAAAAGCTTGGCTGGGAACGCAGAGTTCATGAAGAAATTCAAAGACCTTGGAGAGGGCGCAGCTGAACGCGCAGGCCTGGCCAGCATGATTGGGCTGGTGGGGGTCGCCGCTGGTTTGGCCGTCCCGGCAGCAGTCCTTGTGGCGGGAGCAGGATTGGCCTTTAAGGACAGAAAAATCCTGCGCCCCCACCTGGAAGCCGCCGCGCCTTATGTGGAAAAAACACGCAAGGCTGTTGGAAGGACTCTTCTAGCTCTATCTACGGGAACTGTGAGCGAGTTTATCAAAGGAGGAAAGGCGGCCTACGACAGACGACGAGGAATCGCGCCGCCAGCCCCGGCCGCCTCGGCAGCTTAATCTAAAAATCCTATGAACAGCCAACAAATCCAAGCCCCTTTCGACCCTCGCGTTTGCACGGAAACCGTGATCGCAGCCGTGATGCGCCTGCTGCCCCTAAGCGAGCCCAACCAGGCCGAACTGCGCCGCCAGCTGGAGTAGCAGGTCGACCAGATCATTATGAAGATCCTCTCCCGCCATTTGGAGCCGGAAGCCATCGATCGCGTTCTGGAGCAGTACGGCGAAAGCGGCGATTCGGAAAAGCTCTTTGTGGAGCTGCTCAAGGCCAGCCCAGCCTCGCAGCAGGCCATCGCCGAAGCGCTGGACCGCTGGACGGAGGAAAGCGTCCGATCCTATACTCAACTGGCTTCCAACTTCTAAATGAAACATTTCCAGCATCCCCATCGGGAATTCTCCTGGAACATCGGCGAAAGCCGCTGGATTTGGGGAAAAGTGGAAGGCGGAGCAAGAGCTGAGGTCCAGGCAGGAGGAGAGAGCAAAAAAGAGAAAAGGAAATTGAAGAAAAAAACCAGGGAAATCAAGAAGCAGGCCAGGGAGGAGCGCAAAAAGCTCTTGGAGGAACTAGAGAAGAGGAAAAAAGGAAAAGAGAAGGCCAAGCCCAAGGGCAAAACCGTCTTCGACCGGAATTTTACCCGGGAGGAGCGTCAAGGCGGGTCTCCGGAAAGGCAAAAGTACTCGCCCAAGAACGACGAGGCCATCGACGCCCTGCTGGAGACGGAACGGGCCATGACCCCGCCCGAAGTGCAGCGCATGCAGAAGGCCCAGGAAGCCCTGTACCGCCAGTACATCGACCCGGCCTTTGCCCTGTTCATCCACAACCACCCCAATGAAGATGCTGTGCGCAAAGACATGCGCCTGCTCATGAAGCACCCCGGGGATTTTGTGTACCACGAAAGCCAAGGAAAGATCGAAATCACCAAACGCCCCACAGGCGATGCCGAGATTCCCGATAATTTCCGGGTCGTCATGGAGAATACAGGCAGGATCGACGGAGCCGACAGCAAAGACATGCAGATCACCCATGCAGCCGACTGGAAAATGACTCTGGATAACGGCGAAATTCCCTGGATGGACAGCGCCAAGTACAAGGACAGGATCTACGACTACATGGACCGTTGGTCGAATGCCTATTGGGGCTCGGGGGCGGACAGTTACGAAGCGGCCTTCGACGCCGTGCCCAAGGAGATGCTGGATGTCTTTGAGATCAACCACATCGTGATGCCCAGGCTGATGATGGAGATGGTGGCCGCACGGAATTTTGGCGTTGAAAACGGCCGAGCGGACTATCAGGATTTCGCCGATGCCATGACGGGCCAAGCCGTAAACCTTGAGGAGGCGAAACAGGCTCCCGGGGAAAAGCTTCTGGTGATGCTCGACAAGACGGATGAGAGGCCCGAGCTCTACGGATTCAGCGTGCAGGGGGATCTGGGAACCTTTCTGGTCATCAGCGACGAAGGCTATTTGATGGAGCCGGACGGGAACGGCTACTATCGCCTGGCGAGCCCCGACTACACCAACCGCGTGGCGAGGGATTACTACGCCGCGCATCCGGAAGCGGAGGCCCTGATGAGCGATCAGGACAGGCAGTGGCTGGAGCACGGAGGGGCAAGCCCCCAGCCCCGGCCTTCCGGAGGGCCCAGCGGACCCCAAGCCCCCGAGCAGCTAGACAAATCCGCGCGCATCCAGGCCATTCAGCAGAGCCTCCCCGGGCAGGACTACCAGTGGATCAAGGAGATCGGCTCCTACCTCAGCCCTGCGCACTACGAAGTCATCCAGAGGCAGGAGGAGGGGAACAGGGCCCA
>JACCDN010758685.1_pt1 | contig 10543 bp, 2 predicted proteins | sample 7441691 | NCBI WGS metagenome assembly JACCDN01 (sample SAMN15323439, study PRJNA562643) | freshwater metagenome | isolation source: river surface water | place: USA:Blue River Watershed | collected 2017-08-16
AACTATATATGGTGACATTCCTATAGATAAAGCACTTATTAATATTTATCACTTTGGTCCTGCTGCAACAAAAGAAAAGTTTCTTAGAAATGCTAAATCGTATGCAAATAAGGCATTGAAGAATGTAAGTACATTAACTTACACACCTGAAGCTCCAAAGAATGTTACAATATCTAAATCTAATAATGCTGCTTTATTTAACGCTGCAGCAGCAGGTAAACCAATGAAAGAAGATGGCGGAACAATTAACTACAATGATTATTCTGTCTCAGCTCCTGAAGGATATGTAGGTAGTGGTTACTTCAATGAAGGACGTAACTATTCTCCTGCATGGGGAGGACAGTTTGAAGATGGTGGACCTGTTAAGAAGTTCTTACAACCAACTCAAACTTTTCAAAATATTGGATATAATCCAAGAGAAAACGGAATATCTACAGAGTATTCTACAACAGTTGGTAAAGATGGTGAGTATTACTTAGTTCCAGGATTTAAACAAGGAAGATTAGTAGAGGATCCTGAAGGATTGTTTAATTTTACAGGAGAACATTTAGGTGGTCCGTTTAAAACTATACAATCTGCTGAAGACTTTGCTAACTTTAGACATAAGTATGTAGAACAGAATAAGAATATTCCTTTACTATTTAAAACTAAAGATTATGCGATGGGAGGTTCTCTTCCAGGAGCTGTAGGATTCACATACGCACGCACAAATAGTCCTGCTCCTAGCAATGGTCCATATGCCAAGAAGACAAAAGCTTCTGCACAGAATGGAACAGAGATGAAGTTCTATCAAGAAGGACTTGACTGGACTCCTAAGACTATTTCTAAGAATGGTTCTGTTATTAAAGATGATATGGGACAATGGGCTCATCCAGGAGAAATCACTGAGATTGGTTCTAACCAAATAACAATGCAAGGTGTACCTTATCCTGTACTAGGTATATCTGACACAGGAGACATGCAAATGATGTATCCTAATGAAGACTACACATTTGATGGAGAGTCTGTCACAGAGTATCCTATGATGAAACAAGGAGGACAGTTGACAAAGCTGGACCAATTAACTAACTTTACTAATTACAACACTAAACAACCAGGAGGCTGGTTAGATAAATACCAAGATTAATATGAAAGCTCAAATCTTAAAAATTGCAGGAGTTAAAACTGAAGCTGAATTCTACAAGAAGTTTCCTACAGAGGAAGCCTTCATGAAGAAGCACGGTAAAGAATTAAAGAAAGCACAAACAGGTGCATGGATTCCTGGTGTAGGATTTAGTTCAGATGTTCAAGCAATTGATAAAGCTATTACTAAGAAGAAAAACAAAGAAACTGCTTTAGGTTTACTTACTAATCAAGCTGGTTCTATTGTTGGTTTATCTCAAACTATTGCTGATAAATATGGTAAACAATCTAAACAGTTAGATCAATATGGAGATATTGCTAAGTTAGTTAATAAAGCTGCAGCATCTGCTCCTACACCTCAAAGACAAAAATATGTTCGTCCAGAAGATCAAGTAAGTCAACCTATTAATCCATTAGGTGTACAAGGGTTTGGATACTTCCAAGATGGGGGAGAGATTCAGAATACATATGCTCCTAATACTTTATATACAGATCTTGGTTATGAACCATTAAATGATAGTAATCCTAAACAATATCAGAATGGTGGTTTAGCTGCTAATGCTAATCAGTATATGTCAGCAGCTGGATCATTAGGTGGTGGCATAGGAAGTTTACTTGGTGGTGGTGATTTTGAGCAAACAGAAGAAGGACAATTAGGTTCTACTATTTTAGGTGCAGCTGGTACAGCAATTGGAGGTCCTATTGGAGGATTGATTGGTGCAGGTATTGGAAGTTTAGCTGGAGGATTCTTTGGAGCTAAAAAGAACAAAGAAAGAAAAGAAAAAAAGCAAAACTTTCAAAATGCTGTAGCGTCTGCAACAGGTATTGCTAACATTCAAAACATGAATCAAGGAAGTGCATTTGTTAGAAATGGTGGTGATATCCCTTCTTATGAAAATGGAGGATATATGAATCCAGAATACAATCCGCAAGTGATTGCTAAGTTTGGTGATTACTCTATGGATCAATTACTTGCTCCTCCACATGATGCTGATATGCTACGTGCTGGCGGTCATTTAAAAGAGTACACTCCTCCTAGTGCACGAGCTATGTACACAGGACGTGACTTACCATATCAAATGGAAGATGGTGGACAGATGGCTATGGGTGGTGATCTACAAGTTCACCGTGGTAAAGCTGAAACTATGTCTTATAATCCGTTCTTACCAAGTGGTGGTGAGACAGTTATGTTTAGAGGACCATCTCATGATAATGGTGGTATGCCTATTTCATTTGGTGAGAATGGTGTAGAGGTAGAAGGTGGAGAACCAGCTATCCAAATGCAAGATGGTGGAGAAGAAGGAAACTTAGTTGTATATGGTAATATGGTTATTCCAGATTATGGTGTAGAAGAACTGGGTGATCCTAAAGCTAAAGGTAAAAAGTTCAAGCACTATGTAGCTGACTTATCTAAAACAGAAGCTAAACAAAATAAACTAATTGATAAAACAAGTGATATGATTTCTATGGTTGATGATAATGATCCATTTGATCAATTGAAATTAAACACAGGAAAAGCAAACTTAATGGGTGCAACAATGAAATTAAAAGATATTGCTGATAAAAAAATAACAGCAGCATCTGTACAGAATGCTATTCTAGACACAGCAGAAGAATTTGGTTTAGAATCAGATGCATTAGCAAAAGGTAAAATCAAATATGCTAAGGCTAATGACCCTTATGCTGAGTTTGGTACTAAGTTAAGTAAAGCTAAATATGGTAAGGATACAAAGAAATATGATCCTGAGTTTGAGAACTTTATTAATCAAGCTATGCAATTAGAGCAAGCTAATAGTCTTCAAGCAAATAACTACCGTGGAGGCGGTTCTTATTTTGGAACAAATGATAAAACTGGAAAAATAAAAACCATTGAGCAGGCAAAAGAACATTACTATAAGAACTATTGGCCTATGGTAAAAGATCTTCCAGCAGGATTAAGAACTCGTGCTTTACAAATGGCTATTAATACAGGTGATCCATATGGTGAACTACTTGTTGCTGGTAAAGAAATGACTGTTGAGGAAAGAAGAAAATTAATTGATGAGGCTAAGAAGTTAGGGGTAGAAGGTTTAGAAAAAAATAAATTTATACAATCAGGAAGATTTAGAGACAACAAAGAAAAAATAGCAAAAGTAGTTGAGAGTTATAAAAAAGATCCTGAAGCTTTCTTGGCTAATTTAGATGCTGAGCAAAATAGATATTATGATAGCTTAGTTCAAGCTAACAAATATCCTGATTCATTTAGAAACTTCTACACTCAGTATACAGATTTAGCTAAAAATGCTGCTAAAGGATTTATACCTTCTAATCAATCAGCAGCAACGCAAGCTGCTCCAACATCAGTTGCTACTCCTGCTGCTAAAACAACTTCTGCACCTGTACGTAATAATTATTCTGTTGGAATTGGTTCACCATTAGAAGGATCTGTTAGTCTTTCTCCAATTGCTGAAACACAGCCTGGTGCGTACATTCCTAACTTAAAAGATCAAATTATCAATGCTAAAATTGCTCAAATGGAAGAAGGCAATAAAATGTTAGATGATGTGAGAGTTGTAGCACCTAAGATTAATCCTTTAGCATATCGTCCAGCAGAAGGTTCATTTGATCCTACTGAAGGATATGAACTTGTTTCGCAAAATGAAGATAGAGTTGGTCAATTTCCTATTACAGATTTTCAACCAACAATTAAATCAGAACCTGTTTCATTCCCAACTAAATCAAAAGGAAAAGAAGAAGAAAAGAAACAGAATAAAAGTAATTGGTGGGAGACAGGAACTCAGCTTGCTAACTCATTAATTCCTTATATGCGTCCTAGCAATCAAATGGAATTATCTCCTGCTCAATTAACTGGTGAGATGTTTGCATTATCTGATAATACATTGGATCCTGTATATGCACAAACATTCCAACCAGATTACACTCAACCTGTATCAGTTAGTTATCAAGATCAATTGAATGCTAATCAAGCTGACTTCAATGCGTTACAAAGACAATTTGGATATAGCCCAGAAGCAATGAGTGTATTGGCTGGTCAGAAGTATGGAGCAAACTCTAAAGTATTAGCAGAACAATTTAGAGCTAACCAAGCAGAGCAACAACGTGCTAGAGAAACAAATCGTGAAACAGCAAATGCTGCGAAGTTACAGAATATGGGTATCTTCCAAAATCAAGCTGATAAGATGGCGCAGACTAAGAGTATTATGAAGCAACAAAAGATTGCTGCTCTTAATTCTATCAATGATAAGTTCCTTAAGAATCAACTTGAGAACAGACAATTAGGTATTGCTGAAAATACATACAACTATAGATATACTCCTAAAGGTGTAGCATATAACATTAACCCACTAGCCCAATTTAATGTAGGTGGTGCAGGATCAGCTTCTAGAACTTCAGGAGGAGACTTAGAGGAAGGTAAAGACTTCTCATACAACAAAGCTGGTAAGATCATCGGTATACACTCTACAGGTAAAGATGATAAAAAGAATGGTGGAATTGTTAAAGCAATCAAAAACCTCTAATCAACTTCGTTATACAAGATTACTAACTTTTGTTAGTAGTCTTTGTATATGTAATATTTTAAATTATATTTGTTAATTATACTATCTTATGGCTTCATACACAGATGCAATAGCGCAATTTAACCCTTATGTTCAACAACTCCCTGTGGAGTTGATGATGAAGGTTGGTATGGCTAAGCAAGCCCAGTACGATGCTGGTGTTCAGAAGATTCAGCAGTCCATTGATAATGTTGCAGGATTAGATATCTATAGCGATATCGATAAACAACACCTTCAATCTAAACTAGGTGAACTAGGTAATAGGCTTCGTGGAGTAGCTGCTGGTGATTTTTCTAATCAACAGCTTGTTAATTCTGTTGCAGGAATGACAGGCACTATTATCAAGGATCCTCTTATTCAAGCTGCTGTTAAATCTACAGCTCATATAAAATCACAATTTGAAAAGATCAAAGAGTTAGAAAAAAAAGGATTAACTGATAAGAACAACGATGATTACTTTGCTACTCAGTTAAATAAATATAGTAGTAGAACAAGTTTAACAGATGAGGCTGGTAATCCTATTGTATTTGGCGAAGACTATACACCTTATACAAATATATCTAAAGCTTTAAAAGAAGAATTATTAGGAGCTGGTTTAGATGAGAAAACTATAGAAGAATTATTTGAAACAGAGAATGGTATACCTAAGCAATATGATGTTCCTGTAATGGGAAAAGATGGTAAGCAAGCTGTAGACAAAGCTGGTAAACCTGTATTTGAAAAGAAAGTAAGATATGCAAATGTTAAAGCTGTAGAAAAGATTGCTAGTAATAGAGCTGCTGTTGAAGCAGGTATACAGAATGTATTTCGTAGAGGAGATGTTAAGAAGCAATTACAAATTGATGGTTGGGCAAATTACAGAAATACAGATGTAGAAACACTACTTAATCCATTGACAGAAAAGCATCAAGACATAGATGCAATGTACGATCAACAAAGATTAGAGTACGTAACTTTGATGAATGCAGAAAATGCATCTCCTGAAACAAAAGCAGCTTATGAAGAAAAAATAAAAAATCTTGATGCAGATAGAGCAAATAGTGAAAAGCAATTTTCAACATTATATAAGTTTGCACAAGACGATCCAGAAGCATTTAAACAAAACTATTACGAAACTTCTGTCAAGAATGATTTGATGAGGGAGTTTCTAAAAGAAAATGTAGCTAAGACATTTGAAGATAATCCTGCATTGAAGCAACAGAACTGGGAGCAAGATTACGCTTTCAAAGTTCTAGATTTGGATAATAGAACTGCTTATCAAAATGCCACATTAGCGCAGGGAGCTGCTAGAATTAAATTAGATCAAAGTAGTAATGCTCTTAAGTGGAGAGAATATTTTAGAGATACTGAAATTGATCCAGAAACAGGAGAAGAACGTAAGAAAGCAGATCCTAATAAAGTAAAAAAAGTAAGTCCACAAGATTTATCTTTATTCAGAGGATCTGTTCCTGGTGCAGAGCTTCCTGTAAACTATGCTAGAAATATGGTTGAGGATGATATTGTTACATTAGCTTCTGGAAAATCGAAACAAGCTTTGGAGTTGTATACAGACATGTATAAGAAAATGTATCCAAATCAAACTCTAACACAGAAACAAATAGCAGATAACATAGCTAAGCATACGGCATTACATAATAAGAACAATCCAAATAATAAAATTACTCCTGAGCAATTTTTATTTAGAACAGTAGATGGTCTTAAGAATAAATATATTGAACAAGGTTTAGAATTTGATTATAACACTCAAGCAAAGTATAACATTTATGCAAATTATACAGATGAGTTAAATAGAAATATTCAACTTACTACACAACTTGCTAATGAGACTTGGAGAGAAATTGGTGAACAATCTAAAGGAAGACCTCAAGCTCGTACAACAAAAACAATAAATTTAAACGGTAGGAATGTTGCGGTTACTCCAGATGACCAAGAATTATTTTACATAGCTTACGGAGATGTAAAAAATCCAGCACATCCTTTATATAGAGAAAATGACGAAAGTTTTTTTGCAGGCATGCCTTTTATAGGTAGTGTTTCTAAAAAGAAACAACAAGCAAATGAGATGCTTGAAAAGAAATTTGGTAAAGGTTATGCTAAAGCTTTCTTAAATCAAATTGACATTAACAAAATCTCAACAGAAAGTTCAAAGTTTAATGAACTATATAATCAAAAATTACAGAAGATTGTAGGAGTTAGTGATGTTACTTCAGGTAGTTTGCCTTATGGTGACGCAGAAGAAAGATCGATAACAAATGGAAATATTGCAACATATATTGCTAGTGCAGATGCTAGATCATTAGGTGGTGTATCAAAAGAAGCTGTACTAGGGGCATTAGATGGTGCAACTGCTATTTCTTGGGTTGGTAAAAAACCTACAACATTTAGAGAAGATTGGTCAGGTAAAATTGTTATTACATCAAAAGCTGATAAAACAGGAGTAGCTCAGCAGTTTGTAATTGATGATGTTAATAAACAAGATTTACAAACATTAGCTAATATCGAACTTCAAGATTACGTAAAGAAACCAATACAGATAGCTATTCGTAGTAATACAAAAACAAATTCAACAAATTCTGCATATGATCCATCATCACCAAATGCTTGGAAGACTGCATTCTTAAAGGAAAATAGAGCAGATCCTTCTGTAACACGAGCTGGATGGACATATCGTGCTGATGCTGTTGAAGCTGCTGAAGGAGGAGGATATAGAATGATACATTATATAAAACCTCCAAATGGTAACTTTACTACTATCTACGGTAAGACAATAGTAAATACTGACGCTGGTGTTGAGAAAGCTTATTCAACAGCAAACATTCAAACCTTACAATCGACACTTAGTAATTATTTACAAAATCAGAAAAAATAATTAATAGTTATGCCAGATAATATAAACGGACCTTCACGTGTTTTACAACCAAGTGCGCCAAAGGTTTCACGTATTCAAGCACCTCATATTGATGATATTCCTACTCAAACATTACAAGGTAAACAAAGTGTTACATTGGATGATTTGGGAAGTATGGTGAATGCTACTCCTAAGAATCCTAGATTAGTATCTAGTGAAACTCCGTTTGCATCTGATGTTGCTTCAGAATTAACTGGTAGATATGACTCTGTAGTATATGGTGCTAATAATGAGAATGCTTGGGCACAACAACAAGGTGCTTTAACACAAGCAGTTAATGGTACATTGAAAGGAGCTAATCTAGTAGCTACAACTGTAGCTGGTGGATTTGGCATGGTTTATGGTGGTATCAAAGCTGCATTACCTGGTGGTAAACTTTCTGATATCTGGAGTAATCCAGTAATGGAAAAATTAGATGATTGGAATAATAAAGTTGATCAAAAGTATCTTCCTAATTATTATACAGATATAGAAAAGAATGCTAAGTGGTATTCATCTGATAACTTAATTAGCTGGAACTTTCTATTTGATAAGCTTGTAAAGAATGCTGGTTTTGCAGTAGGTGCAATGTACAGTGGTAATATTGCTAATGCAGTATTAAAAGGAGCAGGTGCGGCATTAGGTGCACGTGCTGTAAGTTTAGCAGCAGATATAGAAGCATCTTCTACTGTCGCATCATTGTCTGCAAGATCTACTATTGCTGCAAATACATTTAAGACATTTACTCCATTACTTCGAAACTTGTCTCGTGCATTTTCTGCAGCTAAGAATATTGAAGCAGATCAAATATTAAAAGCTGGTTTAAGTAGTATTGGTGATGTTGAAACAGCATCTTCTGAACTTGCAAATATTGCTCGTACAACAAATAAGTTTGCAAATATTGGGGATGAGGTTAGACGAACAGCTATTGCTGGTTATTCTTCTGCAGGAGAATCTTCGTTCGAAGCATTTCAAACTGCTAAAGAACATAGAGAAAATTTAATTGAGCAATATAGAAATACTCACTTTGGTGCAGATCCAACTGGTGATGACTTAGATGCTATTGAAGAGAATGTAAGAAGTCTTGGTGCTGCATCATTCTTTGGTAACATGGCAATCTTAGGTGTTACAGAATACTTTCAACTTAATAAATTATTAGGATCTAGTTACTCTGCTGAGAAACAAGCTGCTAATAGTTTAATGGGTGAGATTAATCAAACTGTAGTTAAAGGAGGTAAACTTGTTGCTAAAGTTCCTACTACACGATTTGGTAAGATTGCAAAAGGAACAATAGGTGTTGGTAAATATATTTTTGATCTTAAAGAAGCTGGGCAAGAAAACTTACAATATGCTTTACAGATAGGTACACAACATTATTTTAATAAAGCGTATCAAGGTAAAGAAGCACAAAATCTTGTAGGTACAGTGTTATCTATAGGTGATAGTGCAAAGTATGGATTTGTTGGGGAGAATGCTCGTGGAGAAGGTGTAGGTTCACTTAATTCTAAAGAAGGATTAGAAGGAACATTACTAGGTGGTTTGACTGGTGGTCCTATGCAAGCTATTGGTAATTGGGGACAAGCTTCAAAGAAAGCTGCCAATACTGAAAAGTTTTTAAAGGAATTAGACAATGCTCCTACATTCAAGAAAGCATTCATTGATAGAATGGGTAGCGTCAACCGTGGAACTAAGTTACAAGAAGAAGAACAAGCAGCTGTAATTGCAGGTGATAAACTTGAAGCAAAAGATCGCAAGGCTGATCAAATGCATAACTACTTATCTACTCGTATTAAGTATGGTAGATTTGATATGGTTATGGAAGATATTACTGATCTTCGTAAAATCTCTTCTACAGAAAAAGGATTAGGTCAGTTAAAAGAAGAAGGTGTAGCTAACATCAATGATGATATTCAATCATTCCAAAAGAGATTATCGACATTTGAACAAATTGCTAAAGATACAAATGATCTTTACAAAAATCTAGATATTGTATATTCTGGAGTAGTTGATAAAGAAGGTAAACAAGTATACACTCCTGAAGTAGTTGATAAGCTTGTTTATGCTGCTTCTAAGATTAGTAACTATGACCAACGTATTCCTGGTGTAAATCAAGGATTAACTGCTAATAATATTCCTACATTTGATTATGTATCAAGAATCTTTAATAATCAAGAGGCTCCTGCCTCCGTATTAAAAGAAGGTTATGATGCTATCAATGCACTTGATATCTCTCCTGTAGAGAAAGATAACTTAAAGCTTCAATTGGATGACGTTATTGAAATGTCATTACGTAGAAAGCTTTACATGAATGAGTATGAGGATATCAAAAAGAATCCTAACAACTGGAAAACTGGAGATCAAGGTACTTCTGCAAAAGATGTAACAGAAAAAGAAACAACTAAAAAACCTGTTCCAGCTCCTCCAGTAGCAGCACAACAAACTCAACAAGCTACACCAACTGTTACTCCTCCAGCTCCTGCTCAAGGTGGTGCAGCTGCAGAAACTCCTACACAACAAACTCCTACACAAACTCCTGCAGAAGCTCCTACTGTTGTAGCAGAAGCTCCTAGTGTAACTTTTACAAACAAGAATGGTGAAGAAGAATCTTTCCAAGAAGGACGTGAGTATGTTAACAAAGGATGGAAAGAAAATGATCCTTTACACAAGTTCAAAGTAGTAAAGGTTAATGAGGATGGTACAATCGATGCAGAACTAGCTGATGGATCGATTGCTAGATTTAATCCTGAATTATTCTCAGGTGCACAAAGAGTTGCTGATGGCAGAGATGGCATCATTAATAATGCACAAGAGATTAAAGATATCCAAGATGCTTTAGAAGACAAGTCTGAATTCAGCACAGGAACTGATCGTGATGAATACAATGGTCCTAAAGAAGAAGGTCTTCCTTCTGCAGAAAGATTGTTCTTCCGTACAAAGACTGCATCTAGTATAAACTATCCAAATGGATTACCAATCA
>JACCDN010815179.1_pt1 | contig 10543 bp, 8 predicted proteins | sample 7441691 | NCBI WGS metagenome assembly JACCDN01 (sample SAMN15323439, study PRJNA562643) | freshwater metagenome | isolation source: river surface water | place: USA:Blue River Watershed | collected 2017-08-16
GATTGATGTTACTGATGATATCAGTATATGAAAAGCATACACTTGCACCAATCGAAGCCGAACCATTTACAGGCTTAATAAAACAAGGATACCCAAATTCATCAGTCTCATCTTTAGTAATATTATTACGTAAAAGCTTTATTTGCTTAATATAGGGTAACTCAACGTTTTTCAATGCTTCTTGGGTTAAAAATTTATTTTTTCGATAGTCCGTAAGAGCTTTATCATTAGAAAACTGTGGAAATAAATCATTACAAATGGCTTCAAACATCATCAATTCTTCATCTATACCATTTAAAACAAAATCAAAGTGGAATTGGGACAATGCTTCTCTAATTTGCGTTAAATCAGACTGGGCAAATATAATTTTGTCAAATGTATTTTCTTTTATCTTAATATATTCATTTTGCAGATCGATAGTATATAAGGCAACCGAAAATATGCCAAATTCTCTCAACTTTTCCCCAAGATACGCAGCACTACTAACTGGGTTAAATATTAAGATAGTCTTTTTCATTTTACTTGTCATACCTAATTAAATAAAGAACCATTTTTTTCACGTGCAAAAAGCAAGTCTACGTCTTTGTTCAAAGTGTCTCTGTGTTCATTGAGCAACCACAAACCCGCCGAAATTTTTAAAAACAGATCGTTACCTTGATCCCCAGATATATCAACAATTCCAGGTCTAAACATAATAACTTCATGTTGTGATGAAATCCCTTCCAAGTTTATGGTGGTTGCATCTTTATTATAAAAATTTGAAAGTCCCAAAATCTTGGAATGTGCAAAAATCGACGTTAAATTAAATTCTTGTGTTTTTTTATTTTCGAGCAGATCAAGGAACATAGATATTTCATCAGTACCATAACATTTAGAGCTAAGCATTGGAAGTTCTACACCTGAGAGCCGATTATTGATTTCAATTAGATATGGAATTCCTTTTTCATCAACAATCAGCTCATTATGTGTAATACCATAATTAACTTTCAGAGCATTAAGACAAGCTAGGTTATATTCTATTAAATTTTTTATAAAGAGCCGATCTTCTTTACCATCAAGGCTTAGAATCTCTAAAAGTCTATTTTTACTCTTTCTATACTTAAATATACCAGCAATATGATGTTTGCCGTTATAAGAGGCAGTATTAACAACCCACTCTTCCCCTTGTATATATTCCTGAACTATTACATCAGTAATGGCTTGATCATTAAAAATATTTTTTGTTGCAAACAATTTGTTAATTATACAGGTCGCACTAGTAAAATCATAAGCGATCATTACATTATTACGTGCTGCTGATAAGTTAGTAGGTTTAATAATTAATGGAAAATTCATATCTTTGATAATATGTTCCTTTTCTAAGATTTCATTCTCTGATTTGATGAGAATACTTCGTATGCACCTTATTTGTGCACGTTCTAGCATGGCATTTGTTAAGAATTTATTGCACCGTGCATGGCTATATTCTAGATCTATATCTGTGCTTAAAAAGTGATTAGCCAAAGCATCTGCATATTCAGTAGAATAATCGAAAGCATTTATCACTCCTGTAAGAGCTAAATTTTCCTTCGATAATAATTGCTTTATTACTGCAATGTCAGTACTTATCTTGCCACTAATATGTAACGTATAGTCGCTAAACTTTTCTAAAATTGGATAACAATGTTTAATCCAATTGATATCAAGTGGCGTGATCAATGTTATAATTTTATAGCCTCGATTTTTTATCGTACTATATAATATCTTTTCGGAAGTAAATGGATGAACAATCAAAATCGTTTTTTTAAGGCATTCTTTCACAATAATTCTTTTAGTTATAAATAATTAAAAAATTATATACTTAAAAATAAATATTAATAACCACCCAAAATGGTATACTGTGTTTCAAAATCAATGCTAAAAATATCTATAATCCACTCTTGGTTCATTATCAGGTAAATGATTCAAAGCTTGCACACAATTAGGCAAAAACATCTGATAAGAAAAGGCATATTGCTTCACCAAATGTTTGACTATATAATACACAAATGCCTAAATTTAGATTTTGCTTCTTATTCTTTCTCATTATTTCATTTATCCATGGAGCCTTTATAATTTGGCATTATCACCATGATCGTTGGCCTGAAAATTTATACAATCACCCCATAGAGATAGTCGGAACTATTGTAAATCTCCCACATGTGAATCAAACCAATGCCGAACAGTTCTGGCTCAAAACTAAAGAGGGAATAATTCAACTCAATTGGTATTATCCTTATCCATATTTAAAGCCGGGAGAAGAATGGCAATTGGTTGTGAAAATTAAGCCCAATCACTTTCGGAACAATCCAGGAGAATTTGATTATGGCAACTACCTAAAAGAACAAGGTATTTTGGCTTCAGGTTATGTAATGACAAAGCGTCCACCTACCTTGCTTGGCGAAAACCCTTGGCACACCCCCATACAATCTTTACGCTTTTATGTGTTTAACCAGGTCATTAATGCCACTCATGGTCTTGCCATGCAGGGAATTCTTCTCGCGTTGATTTTGGGAGATAAAAGCTTACTCAACGCCCATCAATGGCAAGTTTTTGAAGACAGTGGCGTTTCATATTTTATGGTGATCTCTGGCCTACATATCGTACTTTTTGCCGCCATGGGAGGACTTGCAGCACGCTATCTATGGTGTCTTATTCCACGAGCACCATTAAAAATTCCAGCGCAACGAATCGGACTGATTGTCGGTCTTAGTTTTGGAATGTTATATAGCATTTTGGCCGGCTTTCCTGTACCCACCCAACGCGCATTGTGGATGCTTTGGTTGATGGGAATGGCCAAACTATTTCTAGAACGCGTGCCAGGAATGCATTTACTCTTTGCAGCTTTTGTTATTGTCATGGCATGGAATCCTTTATCTTTTAATTCAGTGGCTTTTTGGCTTTCTTTTGTAGCGGTTTTTTTTCTCATTTATACGATGGCCTGGCGCAAACATAAATTAACACATCTTGAAGAATGGATTTACCCCCAATGGGTAATGTATTTTGCCCTCATGCCTATTTTGCTTTATGTTTTCCATGAATTTTCTATCATTTCTTTAGGAACCAATTTTATCGCTATGCCTTTTATGATGCTCGCTGTCATTCCCTTAGCCTTGCTTGGAGGCGTGATGCTTTTTATCATCCCACCTTTGGGCAAAATGCTCTTTATCGCTAGTAATTGGATCATGACGGGACTATTTAAAATTTTGAACTATAGTGTAGATTTCCCCCATGTTTTAATCCACCCAACCGAGCCTTCTTTATTCTTAGTAGTTTTTTCTTTATTAGGTTGCATGATTTTATTTGCTCCGCGTGGCGTTCCCGGCCGATGGGTGGGATTATTAATGATTTTGCCTTTGCTTTTTCCCAAACCATTATTGCAAGAAGACCAAATAAAAATTACAAATCTGCAAATAGAAGATGGCAGTGTTACTATTTTTGAAACTCAGCATCACATTTTCATCGAACAAAACATTCATCACTTGCGTGAAGCAAAATCAGCGATCCATCACATCATCGAACCTTATTTACAAACCCATGGTGAAACCAGCATCGATGTTTGGGTCATAAACGGCGCTAAAGATTATCATGCAATACAATCGCTTGAAAATACCTGGCAAACAATACAAATTAGCAAAATCGTCTTACCACATTTACCCAAAACTTTTGACAATACAATTAGCAGCTGTGAGCAACCCCTTTTTATGCAAGAAGATCATGTGAATTTAGCCATCTTACCAAACAATAAACAATGTAAGATCACTGTAACTCATTGAGTTTCATGATAGTTTTAGAAAAACTGTCGTCTTACTCATGAAAAACTCTAGTATCGGCACTAATAGCTATGCCAATTTACAAAGCACAGCTTTTGGCAACACCCTCCTTGATTGGGGCACTAAGAGTAATTTCGCTAATAACTAGCATAAGCAATAAATTTATGTGAAAATTAGTTCTTATTTCTATAAGAAGGATGCGTATGCTCAAAAAAAGTTATTTATCGGTTTTAGCACTTCTTACCCTATTACCACTGAATAATTATGCAGATTCACTGGAAGCCTTCAACACACTGCCAGCACAAACAACGATTGATTACTTTAGCGTAAATATGCCCAATAATGAATCTCCAATGGGTTTGATTGGTATCCATTACGGCTTGAATTTGTTACCCATTCCTGATTTTTACACAGGCCCGGGAATGTATGGCGCTGTTACTGGTAATAACGGTGGATTTTTTGCCTTTGGTCTAGATAATGATTATCGCCCAGAGATTTACAAGTCGCTTTACTTAGATTCTGGCGTATTTATTGGCGGTGGAGGTGCACGTTCCTCAGAAGTGGGGGGCGGATTTATGCTCTTACCTCATTTAGGCTTAGGCTACCAATTGGGTAACGAACGCATTAACTTAAATTATAGTTATATTACCTTCCCTACCGGACAGATTTCTGGTTCGCAAATCATGTTGGGAATTACGCTCCCTAGCGATCTTAATTTTTTTGCACCAACCAACTCCTCTGGTAATAACAGTTCTATTGATTGGCAAGAGGACCATCTCTATTTAAGTCCCATTATCCAGGTTTATCATCCCAAATCTGGCAATACGAATTTAAATGGTAACCTACAGGATGATAACATGGGGCTGATCGGTGCTGAAGGCGGTAAATTTATTACCGATCGTGCTTACGTAGCCTTACGCGCAACTGCAATTGCCAAAGGCAATAGCGGCAATGGTTATATGAGCGTCATGGCTGGCTTAGGCTATCAATACCCGTTCACACAATCTTTTTACTGGATTAACGATATTTTTGCAGGCCCGGGAGGAGGCGGTGAAGTGGATACGGGCAATGGCATCCAGCTTGAAGCTGATACTGGCTTAGGCTGGCAAATTTCCCCAGAATTTATGCCTAAAGCCACTGTGGGTTATTTAATTGCACCTGATGGCCATTTTAAAACCTGGGTGGGCACATTAGGCTTTAACTACAATTTAGGTTGGCTCTCAACACCTGAAGGTATGAACAATATTCACTATTATGTTCCATTTGATAAAATTCAACATTGGCGTGCCCAAATGTTTAATCAGACCCTATTTGACCCACAGCGAACTAACAGCAATTCCGGCAATATCAACCTCATTGGTGGTGACTTAGAACAACAACTAAATCCTAATTGGTTTCTCAGTTATCGCACTTCTTTTGCTTATTCCGGTGATGGAACTGGTGGTTTAGCCATGGGACAAATTGGAGGCGGTTATCAATTTAACCCACAAGGTTGGATACATCCACATGCTGAATTTCTAGTAGGCGCTGCAGGCGGCGGCGGTATCGATGTTGGCGGGGGCTTCTTGCTTGAACCTGAAGCAGGCCTGCGCGTTGATATCACACGTGATTTTGGCCTGGATCTTTCCGGTGGCTGGATGAAGAGCACTTCTGGTAACTTGAGTAGCGGTGTGTTGAACGCAGGGTTAGTTTACTCTTTTGGCAAACTAACACAGATACCTTAAACCCGCATAAATTCAAGGCCTTGAGAAAACCATTTTGCTACCAAAGCTTTGGCCTCTTCAGGATATTTTTGTCGCATGATTTCAGCAGCTTCATGAACTTCGCTTAACAAGGCACGATCACGAATTAGTGATGCAATGCGAAATTGAATCCCACCAGTTTGACGCGTACCCAAAAATTCCCCTGGGCCACGCAGTTCCAAATCTTTCTCTGCCAATTCAAATCCATTTTGACAATACCGTAGCGTGGTGAGTCTGGCCATTGCAGTTTCTCCCAAAGGAGGATGATACAGCAACACACAATAACTCGGTTTCGTACCACGCCCGACCCGACCTCGCAGTTGGTGTAATTGTGATAAGCCCATCCGCTCCGGGTTTTCAATAATCATAATGCTGGCATTTGGCACATCAACCCCTACTTCTACCACCGTGGTTGCTACCAAAATTTGAATTTTCCCTGCTTTGAACTCCTGCATGACTCTAGATTTTTCTTTCCCTTTCATGCGGCCATGCAATAAAGCGATGGTCAATGTTGGTAGTTCTTGGCTTAAGCGCTTAAAGGTTGCTTCTACCGCTTCTAATTCAAGCTGTAAAGATTCTTCAATTAAAGGACAAATCCAATAGGCTTGCTCTCCACGTAAGCAGGCCTCTTTGAGCCTTGCAATAATTTCTTCCCGACGTGTATCTGCAATTAAAACTGTTTCTATCCCTTTACGCCCCTTGGGTAACTCATTGATATTAGAAATAGCCAAATCTGCATATAGCGTCATGGCAAGTGTTCGTGGAATAGGCGTTGCAGACATAATCAATTGATGTGTCGCTCCACCTGCCTGCTGGTGTAATTTATAGCGTTGTCCAACACCAAACCGATGTTGTTCATCAATAATAATAATCCCAGCATTATGAAATACAACCTCATCTTGAATCACCGCATGCGTGCCAATTACAAAATTTGCCTCTCCTCCTGCAATCTTAGCATAAGCTTCTTGTTTCATTTTGGTTGACATTTTGCCTAACAAGGCAATGATACTAAAGCCAAGCGGTGTAAACAAAGCATGGGCTTTTTCAAAGAGCTGTTCGGCTAAAATTTCCGTAGGGGCCATGAGAGCCGCTTGAAAACCAGCCTGCATTGCCGCCAAAGCACTTAAAAAAGCAACAATGGTTTTACCTGAGCCTACATCTCCCTGAAGTAAGCGCTGCATTGGGCTTGGTTGCTGTAAATCCTGTATAATTTCAGTAATAGCCTGGCTTTGGCCATTGGTGAGCTCGAAAGGCAAAGCTTTGATAAATTCATGCAACTTCGTTTTATCAACATGAATAACCGTAGCTTTTTCATCTTTTAATGGTTGACGTACTGCAAGGCGATGCGCCAAAAGCTCTTCAAAAATAAGCCTCTTTTGTGCAGGATGTTGATAAGCATTCAACGCTGTCAAAACTACATTTGTAGGCGGATAATGAATAAATTGAAGTGCAGACCAAAAAGGTTCCAAATGGAATTTTTTAATAATTTCTGTAGGTAAATCTTCCGCTATCGCCATAGACTTGGTTTTAAGAAACGCACTGTCAATAAATCCACGTATGCGATTTTGCGTCAACCCTTCACTTAAAGGATAAACGGCATAGGATTCTGCAGAAACACCCTCTCTCTCGACTAAACGGCACTCAGGGTGCATCATTTCAAAATTGCCCCCTACTAAGCGTACCTCACCAAAAGCATAAAGATGCTCCCCCATGGGGAATTGCTTAGTCCAATTAGGATAAAAATGAAAAAAGCGCAATGTGAGCAATCCGGTACCATCAGCCAGCGTGACCAAAAGCATCCGCCGACGCGTTACTACTACTCGACCATCTAAAATTTTGCCCACAATAGCATTTTTATCGCCTAAAATGATTTCACGAATAGACGTAGTCTTTTTCCGTTCTTCGTAAAGACGGGGCACATATAAAAGCAAATCAAACAAATTAAAGATGTTTAACTTGTTTAATTTTTTTTGGTAAAAAGCCCCGAGTTGGGGCAGAGTATCAATATTCTGTTGAAATGGACTCACATCACCTAAAAATTAAGAAACTTGATCTATTTTATACCGTTTCTATTTTAAAGGGGAATGTGTATTAGCCCAATTTCTCTTGTTTGGTGATCATCTCAAATGCTGCATAAGCATACGCATTATCTTGCTCTATCATTTCTAAATCATGTTCCAAAGTCCGTGCTAAACGTTTAGCTAATTCAAGTTCAACGGTACTACCGTTTTCTTCAGCACGCAGAACTAAATCGCGAAGAATATTTGCAGGAATTTTAATACTGATCTCTGGATCTTTCTCAGTAGTAATAACGCGATAGTTTTTCATTTTCCATCCTTAACTTTGTTTTCGATAGTAATTTTATATGTTCTAAAACAAAAAATAAATAGGTTTGAGATATTTTTATTCATGGTTAAATCCAGCATGCAAATTTTGTGCGTCTATTTTAACCACAAAGAAATGGCGCTGCTTTGCGCCCCTATCGAGTTCTTATATACTTAATAAATTATTCATTTTTTTCTCTGGAAATTCTCAATCATGAGTCACTTAAAGATCATTGGAACCTTTACAATCGCCATGATTAGTGTATCAGCTATTTTAAATTTGCGTGGCCTGCCTATGATGGCAAGCCTGGGTTATACCGGCCTCTTCTTTTATCTTGTGGCATTCTTAAGCTTTTTAATCCCAAGCGCGCTTATATGTGCTGAATTAGCCACTCGCTATCCTCACAATGGTGGAATTTATACCTGGAGTACCCAGGCTTTTGGTAAACGCACAGGCATATTAGTCATGTGGATGGAATGGAGCAATAATATTATCGCCGCGCCTGCAACACTCTCAACCATTGTACTTACACTATCTTATATTGGCCTCCCGGCCTTAATGCATGACAAAACTTTAATATTTTTAATTATTCTTGTTATTCTTTGGACGACTGTCTTTTATAATATTCTAGGCATACGAGCCTCCAGCCGCCTAAATATTCTCGGTGCGTTATTAGGTTCTATTCTCCCCGGATCTTTCATTATCATTTTGGGCTTTTTTGCAATACATCGTTATGGCTTGCCACATTTACATATGCACTTTATTCCTGATGCTAATATTCACCAATTGGCTATTTTCATAACCGCTTTAGGGGCATATGCCGGAATGGAAGTAACCGCTTTTCATGCTGAAAACGTTAAAAATCCGCATAAAGCATATCCGCGAGGACTTTTAACTGCAGCAGTTTTGATTTTTATTGTAACCAGTTTAGGGATAGGCGCAATCTTCTCCGTCATCGCTCCAACACAAATTAACATAATTAATGGTGTAATTCAGGCTTTTAATGGCTTTTTTACAGAATTACACCTCTTATGGTTTGTGCCGATTTTAGCCTTACTCATTGCTTTTGGAGGAATATCCTCTTTCAGTGCTTGGCTGGTGGGTCCTGCGCGAGGCTTACGGGAAATGATGCTAGAACATCAATTTTACCCTAGTCTCACCCAACTCAATAAGGGAGCTATGCCATATAAACTTTTACTGCTGGAAGGCATTATTGCTACCCTACTGGCCTCATGCTTTTTATGGATGCCAAGCCTACAGAGCGCTTTTTGGCTACTAATCGCACTCACCAGCCAATTTACAGTTTTGGTATATATTGCCTTATTTGCAAGCGCAATTAAATTGCGTTCATCAAAATGTCGCAAAGACCATCAGATTTATACCCTTCCTGGCGGAAATCTGAGCCTATATCTACTTGCAGGCCTTGGTATTCTTGTATCCGCAACTGCTTTTATTTTCGGCCTTTTCCCTATCGATAACATCTCGAAAACCTCCACTCTTGAGTACGTCCTCAAAATGATCACAGGCGATGTTATTATTCTTATTTTACCGTTTATTCTCTTCAAAAAATTACGCGCTTAATTTTTTATTGCATTCAGATTCGAGCTTCTATACAATCATAATAAAATTGAAAGGATCCTCTTATGGAAAAAGCATTCATCACCCGTAATACAACCCTGGCTCGTAACGCCCTACTTGCTTTTGGTTGCAGCATTATTCTCGCCGTTAGCGCTCAACTGTCGATTCCGCTTTTGCCCATTCCAGTCACCTTCCAAACTATGGCTTTATTAGGCATGGCAGTTCTTTTAGGCCCAGAACTGGCTTGTAGTGCGGTTATTTTATATCTCTTTGAAGGGGCCTCAGGCCTTCCAGTATTTGCAGGTCTTCAAAGTGGCCTTCCCATTGGCCCAGCCGGAGGTTATTTACTTGCCTTCATTCCGGCGGCCCTAATTGCTGGCTATATCGGCCAAAGTCGTAGTTTTACACAGGTAGTCTTAGCTGGTCTTGCTTCTACTATTATTGTATTGACAATTGGCATGCTCTACCTCAGCCATTTTACCGGTATGCATACTGCGTTTGCTATTGGCGTCAAACCATTTATTCTGATTGAAGCGCTTAAAGTCTTGGCTGTCGCTACAGGAATTTCTTTATCCGTATGTCGCAGCAAAAAAGCATCCGCTTAAGACCCCATCATTTGCTATGTACCTTTTGCTTTGAAGGCAAAGGTTATTCCCCTGGTTTCATAGACAACTATAAAAGGCTCGATGCATGTATCAAAAATAATCCTGATAGTCTAAACATTGAGATTGTCGCAGAAACTGACGATGTTTGTACCCCCTGCCCACATAAACGTGGCAACCTGTGTGAAACTCAAGAAAAAGTTAGCAGTCTAGATGCGCATCATAGCGAAATGCTACACATTAAAGCAGGAGATGTCCTCACCTGGAATACCATATTGCAAAAAATGAAAGAACACGTTACCCTGTCCAAATTTCATAAAGCATGCGCAACCTGTCAGTGGAAAGCCATTGGCATTTGTGAAACCAAAATTCGGCAGTTAAAATGAAACACATCCATATCTTAGGAATCTGCGGCACCTTTATGGGGTCGCTTGCTATTATCGCCCGTGAAATGGGTTTTAAAGTCACCGGATCAGACGAAAATGTTTATCCACACATGAGTACC
>JACCDN010119305.1_pt1 | contig 10541 bp, 12 predicted proteins | sample 7441691 | NCBI WGS metagenome assembly JACCDN01 (sample SAMN15323439, study PRJNA562643) | freshwater metagenome | isolation source: river surface water | place: USA:Blue River Watershed | collected 2017-08-16
CCCATGAGCAGCTCTTGCAGGTACCCGTCAAAGCCTGTCTTTTCATTAAGCTTTTGAAGGCTGATGGCGGGAAAGCTGCAAGCGGCGACAGGCGTAAGGCATCCCCCTTCTTCCCGGGTGACAAAAATTTCTTTCACTTCCAGGGTCATTTCGCAAAGCAACCCGTGGGTGTAGTCTCTGGCCCTGAAAACATGTAAACATGGGGAAAACTCCTGAAAATCAACCAAAAACGAATGGCTGAGGGAGGCGAGTTCTGGTTCAGGGCCTTGAGGCAACCCATTGCCCCTTAAAGGGTGGGTAGTGTTGATGGTTGCTTTAGCCATGGCAGGTCTCCTTATTTGAAGAGTTTTTGTTTCCTGTTGAATCATTTCCTTTTTCTATTTGAGGGTTTCTTGTGTGATCCTCTCTTGCGGGTTAACATTCTTGAAGCTTCAAAGCTTTAGCCCTGAGGGCAGGACTTGAGGTAACGCCGGATGGCCGGATTATCCCGTTGCCCGCGCCATAGATCTTGCTCAAACGCGAGGCTGGTTTTGTTCATAAAACCGCGCCATCTATCAAAAGCTTTACGGTCTGTCGGGATAACCATTTCCGTTTGTTCTCCCTTTTCCGTCAGGGTTTCATCGTAATGGCTAAGAAAGTCATGGTAAATTCCGAAGCCTTCAGCCTGGGCGTCATCCATGTAGATGGTGAGTTGGGAAGCGTCATGATCGGCGCAAAATAAAAATAGTTGCTCCAGCGCCTTCATTTGAAATTGAACCACGATGATGCCGTAAAGGGTCTCATCTTCGTCCAGAAACTTGTTTGATTCCTTCAGCATAGCAGGGAAATGGCAAACCGCTGTCGTTTCATCCCTGCTTTTCTCAATTTCCAGGATAAGGTCGCATCCCAGGTCATGGAATGGATCCTGGATATTCATTTCATAAATCTGCAGGCCGATATTGCGCACTCCAGCCATAAAGCCTGCGGTCGAGGGCATGATTTGAGAAGAATCGTCAGCTTTTTCTTCCAAAGGATCGGGATTGGAAACCACAAGCTTTAGATGGCGGGGGGTCGTATGAGAAGTGGTTGCCTCAGAAATAGAAGGCTTATTATTGCTTTGAAGGGGGCGGGATTTAGAATCAGGATCTTGCGGCATGCTGTGACTCCTTTCATATAAAGGGCCGTAAAAACCAATGGGGGGTCATAGTATCTAGCTTGGCATTTTACAATATCCATATTTAAGATATGAACAAATATTTTATGGATATCTTATAAAGATATATACCTAGGATTGTGAAAAGTCAACGATATTCTTTGCTTATCCACAATCTACTATCTAATTTTTTATAATGGCAGCTCAGGTAGGGAAAGAAAGGCGTTGTGGGTTTAATAAAAATGCATTTCTTTCATCAAGCAGGGGAAAAGCTTTTCTTAAAGACTTTTTTTCAACATATTGAATTAATGAAGTTAATAAAGGATACAGTACATTTTAATGGTGGATTTTGCCCATGCCTATTGTTGCCTCTGTGTTTTAAAGTATGGTATAGGTTAGGATGTGTAGTTAGAAAATGGTGTTTTACCACCAATTCAAACCCTTCTCAGGCTTCTGCAGAGACGATCTTTAAGGAATACTCTCTGTTGGCCTCTGGCTTTTTCTTTCTTTTCATTAATACATTTTTTGGCCGAATGAGAGACTATGAGAATAAAAGCATTAAAAACATTTGTTTATCTCGCGGAAACGGGCTGTGATTTTGATGGACACAAGGCTTTAGGGATTCCCCGGTCTAATATGTGGAACCATATTAACGAAATTGAGAACGAAACAGGCTTAAAGCTTATCGAAAGGCAGAAGGGGAGATCATTTCTTACCAAAGAGGGAGCGGCATTTGCACCCATAGCTCGCAAGATGTATACCACGTATGAAGAAGGTCTTAGAGATATCGTACATGAAGAGCACCTCCAAGTTGAGGGAAACATTATTATTTCTACTACCGCTGCTATTTCTTCAGGAGTTTTTATGCAAACCATCAGGGACTTTCATCTGCATTATCCAAACCTGAAAGTCAATATCATCGCAAACGATTATCTGGATAAAAGTACGGAAGCAGGTGCCGATATTTTGTTAAGACCCATTGGAAACAACCCTGATCTTGTTAAAAAATGGCACATTAAATACCACCATGGCCTTTTTGCCAGTGAGTCTTATCTGAAGAAAAAAGGCGTGCCAAAAGCGCCCGAAGATCTTCTTAATCATTGCATGATGGGATATGGTACCCACGAATTTAGCCATTTTGAAGAAATTAACTGGCATCTAAAAGGAAAAAGCTGGGGATTGCCAAAATTACTGCCTATGTTAACCATAAACTCTACCTCTTCCCTATACTTGGCTGCTGCCCAGGGTATTGGGATCTGTTCGGCTGCAGCAGAATCTAATGCATTTTATGACGAAAAAATGATAAGAGTCCTTCCTCAAATTAAGGGGCCAATCATCAAGACATATTTTTGCACCAAACAAAATGCAAGTTCATCTATTAAAAACAGCACGGATATTTTTCAAAACTTTTTTGAGAAATACTTGGAAACCATAGGAGTAAAAATTAACCATGGATAAAAACAACAACATCCATAAATCTCTTTTGCTTGGTCATATTCTTGAATGTTTCGATAATACCTTATATGGTTTTTTTGCCGTTCTCCTGGCGCCAATTTTCTTTCCCTCTATCTCCCATACGGCAAGCTTGATGGCTTCCTATGGGGCATTTACGGCTGGTTTCCTTGCCAGACCCTTGGGAGCTATTCTCTTTGGTTTATATGGGGATAGAGTCGGTCGTCGAAAGCCGCTTTTGTATTCTATGGTACTTGTCGGCGTCCCTACATTTATCATCGGGGTTATTCCAACTTACGAGGCCATCGGGATGGTGGCTCCCCTTGTCCTGATTATCTGCCGTCTTGCGCAAGGGCTTTTTATAGGGGGAGAATATACAGGCGTTAATCTTCAGTTATCGGAAAATAACTTCCAGAAAAATCTTGGAGCGCAGACCGGGATTTTGATCTCATCAGGTGTTTTTGGCGCTGTGTTTGCCACAATGTTTGGTGCGATTGTAACCCTTGAAGCAATGCCATCGTGGGCTTGGCGTGTTCCCTTTCTCTTTGGGGGGATTTCTGCTATCTGTATCTTTTTTTATCGGCTTCGCTTAACTGAAACGGATGCATTCCAACAAGAAGAACAAAAACATAACCTTCTGAAATTCCCATTGGCCTACTTATTCAAAGAACACAAAACCGACCTTTTTATAGCATGTGTTATTAGTGGCTTAACAGTTATGCCCCTTTATTATTCAACAATTTTTGGGAACCGACTCTTTCAAGAATTGGGATATACGCATGCAGAAAGCATGTTTTTGAATATGGTCGCTATGTTTTTTGATGGGATTTTAATTATTTATCTTGGAAAGCTTGCCGACAAAATTGGATTTAGCCGGCAAATGTTTATAGGATCTTTTCTTACAGCCCTTTTCACTTTTCCCGCCTTTTATTTAATATCAGGTTCATCAATCTCAGCTTTCCAAATTTATGGGTTTATAGGGATCCTTATTTCTACTGGTATCATCATTAATGCCTGTACTATGCCTTATCTTGCCTCTTTTTTCCCCACAAAATGCCGCTATTCAGGCGTTGCCCTGAGTTTTACGACCGGGCAAGCTATTTTGGGGAGTACTTCCCCGCTCATGGCTTCGTGGTTAACAGACACGTTCCAGTCACGGCTTGCGCCAGCATTTTGGTTAACTTTTGTGGCTCTAGCGGCTGCAGGGAGTATTTTGTACAGGCAATTCACCCGTAACGGCTTTTCAAGCCTGACTATTAAACCACTCCATCCCCATTCCATAGACAGTGAGCGGTCATAAAAAGTAAAAGGTTGTGCCAGATGTTTAAGGCAAGGCCTAAAATAAAGAAAACCTCTCACAATCAACTCCCAGCGCCTTAGTGCCGCTATCAAGCGCCTCACAGAAATTTGAGTAATTCATTGCGAAGAACAACAACAACTTCGATTAAGATTAACAAGATGATGGTCAGCTCCAGCCGGGAAGAGTGCCGATGATTCAACTCGCTGGATAAAATATCGTAAAGTTCATGGATCACATCAAGACGGCGGTTGAGGATGTCCAGCCGCGTTGTAATGTCCATATATTCTGAGGCCATAAGATAGTAAGGTTCATATCGGGGACGACGCCAAAAGAATTCAGGCGTATCTAAAATATCGTTATGCAAGTTGATTGAGTTTCGTTCTGAGAATAAGGCGCCTATCTTTTTAGATAGATTTTTACGTGACATGGAGATTTTGCCTTTTCTGGCAAGTTCTTCAGGTAAATGACGTGTTCTTTCAATGGTGCGGCTAACGGATTCTTCAAACCATTCTAATTTTACAGATTGAGATAAGCCGTGAGACAAGGAAAGTTTAATTAATACATCGTCTGATTCCAGGACAATTTCATCATCTTCTTCTTCAATGGCCGTCATATCACCATAATGAAAAGTGGATTGATCATGCGTAGGAAACATTAAGGGATGACCAACATAGGGACGTATGTCGGCCAGAATTTGATGTTCCGCTTCCTCTTCTAATCCCCAAAAAATAGCGCATCCATAAGGAAATAAAAAGGCGTCTCCCCCGGAACCCTCTTCATTTTCTTTGCGAATGTGAATGACATTATCATAAAATTTAGGCTCCCGTCCTTCCGCCCTCAGAAATTTTGACAACTCGTCAATATCATAAATATCACCTACGCAATAATAAGAACATCTCATGTCACACCGTGCATTGTTAATCCTGGTAGGGATTATGACCGAAAAGCCTATGCCAGCACAAGCCCTCTTCCTTTACGACGAGGGATGCACGCGCCTGTTTTTCATCGAGAACGGGGATACCAACCTCACCAGCTTTCTGGCCCTGATTGTTTCCCGGGGTTCATGGGCCATCCCTATTTTTGATGAAGCAGCTTCAAACGCCAATGAAACAACAAGGAGAAAAATGCTGGATGCTCTTTACAAAAGCAGTGTTCTTGAATGGCATTTTTGGAATAATGCTGATAAAAAACAAAATTTTGATCTTATTGGCGCTGAAAGGTAAAGACCCGATCGTAGAAGAAAGGGGGGATGATAAAGACCGCTTGATCCAGGCAGCTAAAAAACCTGCTGATGGTTGTCCCGAAGATTAGACGTTGTTGAGGAATTAAAAGTGTGATACATATATAAATTAAGGTCTTATCCATAAGGTTCGTTATTATACTTTGAAAGAGCATAATAAGAAAAAAGATTTGCAATGACTTACGTTGTTACAGAAGCTTGCGTTAGATGTAAATACATGGACTGTGTTGAGGTATGCCCCGTCGATTGTTTTTACGAAGGGGAAAATATGCTTGTTATCAATCCAGATGAATGTATTGATTGCGGGGTATGCGAGCCGGAATGTCCGGCAGAGGCTATTATTCCCGATACGGCGCAAGGAGCGGAGAAATGGGTTGAAATTAACCGTCAGTATGCAGGAGGATGGCCTAATATTACCCGCAAAGGGACGACGCCTGAGGATGCTGACCAGTGGTTAACCGTCAAAAATAAATTTCAAGAACATTTTAGTGAAAAGCCTCCGGGTCCGAAATTCCCGGGGGATTAAGTCAGAGTCCCTTGTCAAAACAGGTGATATGCCTGCGCAAAGAAAAGGTCCTTAAGTTCAATCGAAAGAAAAGAGAGTTTGACAATGACGATCCCGATGACAAAACTGTTTAATGAAGGTGATTATGTTGTCTATCCGGCCCATGGCGTGGGGCGGATTGTTGGACACGAAACCCAGGCAATTGGAGATATAGAGGTTCAATTGCTGGTCGTATCCTTTGAAAAGGACCGCATGATCTTACGTCTCCCTTTATCAAAGGCAAAAACAGCAGGACTTCGTCCTCTCAGTACGTCTGAAGATATGACGCAAGCGTTAGAAATGTTAACGACCCGTACCAAATCCCGTCGAACAATGTGGAGCCGCCGCGCTCAAGAGTATGAAGCGAAAATCAATTCTGGAAATCCTAAGTCTATTGCGGAAGTTATCCGTGATCTATACCGCGCAACGACACAATCAGATCAATCTTATAGCGAGCGTCAAATTTACCAAGCTGCTTTGGAACGCTTTGTCCGTGAGCTTGCGGCTGTTGAAAAAATTGACGAAACTTCCGCAACCCAAAAACTTGAGGGTTTCTTGAAAGCTGCTTAAAGACGCCCCTTGCCTTATGTCCTTATTAACCGGCTCAAAAATTATGAGTTTTTGAACCGGTTTCAGTAAGCGACTTTACACAAATTAAGCTTCCCAATCTCCCACAATGGCCTGATAGCAAGCCACAGCAACAACAGCTGCCGTTTCGGCGCGTAATATGCGAGGGCCCAAATTGATAAATTGCGTAAAAGAAAATGATCGCAGATAAGCAATTTCCGGGGTAGAGAAACCCCCTTCCGGTCCAATGAGAAATCCAGATGGCGCATTTGGGGATAAAGCCCCAAGCGCGTGCGCAAGTGAAGGAACTTCACCACGCTCCTGGCACACAAATAAAGGGATATGAGAGTCCCAAGCTGCCAGAGCCTTGCTGAGAGACATAAGGGGATAAATGACGGGAATGTCAAAACGTTCACATTGCTGGGCTGCATCTCTTACATTGTTCTGCAAGCGATCCTGGTTTACCCGGGCAATATTGCAGCGTTCCGTCATAACTGGATAAAAACGACGCACCCCCAACTCAGTTGCCTTTTCCACTAGAAAAGTCAGGGGATCATGCTTAATCGGCGCAAATAAGAGTGAAATATCCGGTCCCGTAATGGCGGGACGGCTTTGTTCTTGAATCATAACAGTTGCCAGTGTTTTTGAGAGCGTGGTCACAACAGCCGACCACTCGCCCTCACGCTCATTAAAAACAACCAGCCGATGGCCAATCGCCAACCGTAAAACATGACGCGCATAATGGTTCTGCCCCTCATTTAAGGTTAAGATTTGGTTTGGGGAAAAGTCATCCGGATGATATAGACGTATCATAAGTCCCTCCTTGCTCAAGTCTTGAGTCGTTGAGAGATTAACAAAAAACGGGTAAGGTTTGAATAAATTTTAAAAAGGGATATTTGATGAAGCGGAAGCAATTGCCAAAACATTTACCCGGCTTTAGTTTGATTGAGCTTGCCCTGGTTTTAATTGTTATTGGCATTTTAGCGGGCGCTATTTTTAAGGGGCAAGATATTCTGGAAGCTGCTAAAATTCGCTCTGTTTTGAATGATATTAACCGCATTCGTACAGCTACGGCCCTTTACCATGATACATTTGGCCAATGGCCAGGCAATGATTCCCAGGCAAGCGCGCGGTTCGGGGAAGGGGTTAGCAATGGCCAGGGTAATGGAACCATCTCAGGAGATGAAGCAAGCCAATTTTGGATTCATCTGGGAAAGGCGGAGCACTTGCCAGGGACAGTTGCTCCCACCTCTAAATTAGGGGGCGCCTTTACCGTTGAGGGAGACCGGGCAACGCACAAGAATTTTCTGGTCCTCTCCGGGCCGGAAAAATCAGGGCTTTTAACGCCAAAACAAGCAGCCGATCTTAAAGCTAAAGCAGGTGACGGCGCCCCCTCAACAGGGCAGATCCGCATCACAGAAGGAACAGACGCAGCGCCAAGAAGTTGCGTCAATGAGGGAGTATTTCAGTTAGCAACAAAAACTCCCGCCTGTATTCTTAGGGTGGAATTGCAGTAAAGAGCATGATATTTATAGAGATATGGTACCCTCAATCAATATGATCCAACCCTTTAGGGAAAAAGAAAGGAAAAAAGATGTCATCTTTGAACCATACGACTGATGAAAGTTTTACGAAAGATGTTTTGCAATCAGATGTGCCCGTACTCGTTGATTTTTGGGCAGAATGGTGTGGCCCTTGCCGCATGATCGCCCCCATTTTGGAAGAGGTAGCGAGTGAAATGGGCAACAAAATTAAAATCTTAAAGCTGAATATTGATGAAAACCCAACCATAGCCGCATCGTTAGGCATACGCAACATTCCGACTTTAACTTTATTCAAAGATGGCCATGCCGCTTCCACCATGTCGGGCGTCAAACCCAAAAGTAAAATCATTGAATGGGTCAATACAGCGCTTTGAAAAACCGGATCAGTTGCGGCCAGGTTTCATAGATTTTCCGGGGGCTTCCCAGGTCATCCCCTGCTTTGCGACAAAGGCGCGTGAAAATTGGCTACGGGCTTGGGCTTCAATACCCGCCATAAAAGCATCATCATGGTCAGGGCTGTGATGAAAAAGGGCAAGCTCCCCAATAGCTGCCGCTTCAGCAAGCGCTACGGCCTGGTTCCAGGTGGAATGGCCCCAGGCCGGTTTGGCCGCAAACTCTTCTTCCGTAAATGTTGCATCGTAAACCAGCAAATCCGCGCGGCGGATGAACTCAACCAAACCCTGGTTAAGTTCCCCGGGCGTATGGGTTGTATCTGTAATATAACAAACAGACTGATGACCTGTATCGACGCGATAGCCGGCGCTTCCCCCCGGGTGATCCAGCGCAATGGTCGAAATTTTTAAATGATTCAAAGAAAACTGGCCCCCGGTCGGCACGTCAAGGCAAGTTCTTGTACAGGCGATCTGATCCCAAGGAACAGGGAAATAGGGCGGCGAAATCACTTGGGATAACACAGACTCAATACCCCCTCGTTTTTGGTCTTCACGCAGCAAACCACTGGCAATAATGGTTATCTCAAAATCCGGGTGGTGCAGCGGCTTAAAAAAAGCGAACCCGCTGATATGGTCAGCATGGGTATGAGAAATGAGCAAGATAGCTTTTTTGAACCCGCGTTTTAATACCTCATTGCCGGCATCAACGAATCCGGTACCCGCATCAAAAATTATGTACTGACCATGAACTTCCAGGCTGACACAGCTGGTATGGCCTCCCACTTCCGCAAAATTAGGCTGGCACTGAGGGCAGCTGCCCCGCACCCCCCAGAATGTAACTTTCATGGTATCATCTTTATGCATGGCTTCCCCGGTTAGATGGCGCTTTTAAGTCCGCTCTTTCACTCCAGCAGGCGTTGTACTACAGCATTTCCCTTAGATCTTGTATATTATGCAACAAATGGTGCCGCATCTTACGGATTGCCCGCACTTCAAGCTGGCGTACCCGCTCTTTACTGATGTTCAATTGTTTTCCGACATCCTCTAAAGTCGTTGGCTGGTCCGCTAAACGGCGGACGGTAATGATCATCCGTTCGCGGGGGCTTAAGTAATGCATGGCCCCTTGAATCCATAACCGGCGAATGCTCTCATCAAGGGTTAGCACAGCTGAGGCTTCCGGATCTGGCTTTTGATCCGCTAAAGAATCCACCCAGTCATCGCTACCGGTTTCATTCATCGGCTGGCTCAAGGACAAATCGTGGGAAGAAAGGCGGTTTTCCATATCTTCTACGTCATGAAGGGGTACTTGCAAGGTTTCGGCGATGTGTCCCCGCTCTTCCACGGTCATTTGGTCTGTGCTGATTTTAGATAACTGGGCCTTAAGCCGCCGTAAATTAAAAAACAATTGTTTTTGAGCGGATGTTGAACCGGTGCGCACAATAGACCAATTGCGCAAAATATATTCCTGTATATGAGAGCGTATCCACCATCTCGCATAGGTTGAAAACCGCACGTCCCTTTCAGGATCAAAACGCTCAGCCGCATACATTAACCCAAGGTTTCCTTCTTGGATAAGGTCAGATAAAGGAATGCCGTAGTGACGGAACCGCACCGCTGTGCTGACCACCAAGCGCATATATGCCTGAACGAGCAAGTGCAGGGCTTTTTCATCATGCTGATCATGCCAGGCAAGAGCAAGGTCATGCTCTTCATCTTTTTTCAGAAGAGGCTGGTCCATCAACTGGCGGATAAATTCCAGGTCTGCATGTTGCGTACTTGCTCCAGATGAAAATTGTTTCATTATTTCTCCTTACTTATTGGATAGAGCGCCACAGAAGAAAATCTTTCTTTACCCCTTCGTAAAATGCCTATTGACCTATCTTAAAATAGAGAGCCTGAATATTTGGTTAAAGAGGCCTGGTTGCCTTGACCACTCCTGGCTCCCGCAGCATGCCGGTGAGCGCGGACAATGCTCCCATCACTCATATGTCATTCGAGGTCTCTATCTTTTTTTTAAACTTCCAAACTCTTATCCAAATGGCCTTTTTTAACCCAGCGGCTAGACCAGTTGTAAGTCGTTTACCATGAACCAAACTCTTCAGGTAAACCTCTCCAGGGAGGCTCTGTTCTTAAAATCCAGCGTACAGCCTCTATAAAGTTTCGGTCGTCTTTGCCATGTCTGCCTTTAGGGGCAGAGCTTATCTGTTTTTTCCATTATCTCAACGTAACGGCAGAGTTAATAAGTAAGGAACGTGACCGAAATAACTTCCGATTATTAATAAAATTGATATGATGCTTTGTGTATAGCCATGAGGTGAAGGCTCCCATGAATAATTTTTATGACCAAACTGCCGAGGAAGGCATGCAAAA
>JACCDN010232725.1_pt1 | contig 10538 bp, 10 predicted proteins | sample 7441691 | NCBI WGS metagenome assembly JACCDN01 (sample SAMN15323439, study PRJNA562643) | freshwater metagenome | isolation source: river surface water | place: USA:Blue River Watershed | collected 2017-08-16
ACATCCGTGAGCTGTTCACTATGACGGCTGAAGCACGTGTCCGTGGCTATAAGCCTGGTCGGTTCTCGTTCAATGTTCCGGGAGGTCGTTGTGAAACCTGTGAAGGGAACGGCCAAATCGCGATCGAAATGCACTTCCTGCCAACGGTGTATGTTCCCTGTGATGTCTGTAAAGGCAAGCGCTTTAACCGTGAAACACTCGAAGTAAAATATCGCGACAAGAATATCTCAGACGTTCTCTCGATGACGGTCGAAGAAGCGAACAAATTCTTCCGCGATCTGCCGCCAGTGCATGATCGTACGAAAATCTTGGAAGAGGTTGGTTTAGGCTACATTAAGCTCGGTCAATCGGCGACAACGCTCTCGGGTGGAGAAGCGCAGCGCATTAAACTCGCAACAGAGCTCGCGCGTCGCGATACAGGTCGCACGTTCTATTTGCTCGATGAGCCCACAACCGGTCTTCACTTTGAGGATATTCAGAAATTGTTGGTCGTGATGCATCGTCTCGTACAACGTGGGAATACCGTCTGTGTGATCGAGCACAACCTCGACATCATCAAAAACGCGGACTGGGTGATCGACCTCGGTCCAGAGGGCGGGGACAAGGGCGGCACGATCGTCGCGCAAGGTTCACCGGAGGATGTCGCGAAAAACGCCAAGAGTTTCACCGGAAAATACTTGAAGGATGTGCTGAAAAAACGCTAAGGGAACTCATCGGTATGCTAACGCCCGCTCTTTTCCTCCTTCTAATCCTCATCTTGGCGGCTGCTGGGTATGTAGGGTTTAAGGCGTTCCTTTCAGGCCTGTTACCGACCATGGTCTGGGGCGCGCCCTATGTCCCTACAAATGCCGCACTCGCCCGTATTGTGATCGAGCTCGCTCGCATCACGTCTACCGACCGAGTAATCGATCTTGGCTCGGGGGACGGGCGTTTGGTGATTGCAGCCGCAGAAGCAGGGGCAAAAGAAGCGATCGGCTACGAAATTGATCCGGTGAAAGTACGCGCATCTAAAAAAGAGGCAGAACGTCTCCATCTCTCAAATGCAATTTTCTACGCTCAGTCCTTTTGGAACGTGCCATTGAACGCGGTAGATGTTGTGTTTATCTACTCACTCCCACCGTATATCAAACGTCTCGAAAAGAAGCTGCGACAGGAACTAAAACCAGGAGCTCGGGTCGTGATGCTGATGGATGAACTGCCAGGCTGGAAACTTCAGGCGGAGCAGCAGGGGGTACGACTCTATCAGAGAGATTGAGGCAAATAGTGTCAGATCTTGTATTCTATCTTCATGATCCCTTCCATCATCAAAATCAAAAACGATAAGCTCCCAGAATGTCCGGGAGTCTATTTGATGAAGAATGCGGAGGGGACGGTGATTTATGTCGGTAAAGCGACGAGCTTGAAGCGGCGCGTCCCAAATCACTTCATTCGGCCGCACTCACCCCAGATCGCCGAAATGACGACAAAAGTGGTTGAAATCGATTACATCGAAAAGCCCACCGCATTGGAGGCATTGATTCTCGAAGCGAACTTAATAAAATATTACTTTCCAAAATACAACATTCGCGATCGGGATAATAAGAGTTTTTTGTACTTGGTCATCACGGACGAAGACTTTCCCCGGCCATTGTTGATTCGAGGAACGGACCTGGAAGAGCAGCAAGCGAAAAAGGCGAAAGCCGTCTTTGGACCCTATACCTCCCCCCGTTCATTGCGGGCAGCCTTGGATTATATTCGTAAGATTTTCCCTTGGTCTACCTGTCTTCCGGGTCAGCCGCGAGCCTGTTTTTATGTGCACCTGGGCTTGTGCCCCGGTGTTTGTATTGGAACAGCTGATAAAAAAGCCTACGCCAAAACCATACGCGATCTCATCGCCTTTTTTGAAGGACGAAAAGAAGAGATTGTTAAACGCTACCAAAAAGAAATGAAGAAACTCGCGGCCGAACAGCGCTTCGAAGAAGCGACCGTTATTCGTAATCGACTCTTCTCGCTCGAGCATATTCAAGACATTGCGATCATGAAACGTGAAGATGAAGAGGTAGATCGGATTCGAGAAGGGGAGGCGCCGATCGATTTGTACGGCCGCATTGAAGGCTATGATATTTCGAACATCTCTGGGACATCGTCCGTCGCCTCGATGGTGGTGTTTGAAAATGGAGCTCCGGCCAAAGCGGAGTATCGCAAGTTTCGGATTAAGTCGGTGGTAGGGGCGAATGATGTGGCTTCGCTCCAAGAGGTGCTCATGCGTCGTTTCCGAAATGACTGGCGCAAGCCAGACCTCCTCTTGATCGATGGGGGATTGCCTCAGGTGCACGCTGTCGAGCAAGTCATCCATCATCTGAACTTAGGGATCCCCGTCGTTGGAATCGCAAAGGGCCCAGAACGGAAACGAAACGACGTCATCTGCGGCTCAAAAGTGAATAAAGCCATTTGTGACATCTGCGAGAAACAAGTCGATCTCCTGGCGGCTGTGCGCGATGAAGCGCATCGCTTTGCGATTGGATACCACCGAAACCTCCGAGGTCGTCGCTTTTTGGGGAAGGATGTCGTAGGACCGAGAGAGCCGACCTAGTGTCACATGGCCCTTACCGGGCACGTTTCACAGAGGTAACAATGATTCTTTTCTCCATTAATCAGCTATCTATGACAAAAATTTCTCTTCGTATTGCAGGTATTGGAGCCATTGTGCTCGTATTGGCCGGGCTGGTAGGGGCAAGTGTTCACGCGGCCGGCGCTGTTTCTCGTAATACTCTCCGTGTGACGCGTACCACCTTCTGTGTCGCGGAAAAGACCGTTTGTGATGAGCCAAAAGGGCATGTCGCCCTGTTCTCCGGCTGGTTTGACCTTCGTTTGCTGGTTACCCACGCGGATGGTCTATTGAACCAGAAGCTCATGCCCCTGATTCAGGGGAAGGAGGTAGGACGAACCGGCTTCTATCATGCGGGGATCCAAGACGATCTCGTCTTTGTCCGAAAGGCGAATACGCTCCAGGTACAGCGTGAGACGCGGGACGAGATGTCGACAACGCCAAGTCCTCGCGAACCGATTTTCACCATGTATTTGCCCGCTTCCGTGAAGTTGGAGATCGCAAAGTAAAGAGCGCTGTTTTTCTAAAAAGGACCCCCCTACCAGGAGGTTCTTTTTCGTTTAGCGGGTTCATTTTGTCCTCCAGTCCACACAAAAGCCTTGCTGAGTGGGAGACAATAGTAATAAAATGGGTGAAAGTGGGAAAAGGTGGGAAATTTCCTGCCTGAACAGCCACTTTTCTCCTCATGTTCCTTGGCGAATATCGACATGCTGTCGACGAAAAAGGCCGGTTATCCATTCCGGTGAAGTTTCGTGCTCGCTTAGAAGAGGGGGCGGTGGTGACCCGTGGGTTGGATGGGTGTCTGACCCTCTACCCCGTCGCCGAGTGGAAGGTATTGGCCGAACGATTGGCCAATTTGCCGATCAGTCAGGCGGATGCGCGCGCGTTTTCACGCTTACTGCTCGCAGGAGCGATGGAAGTCGAGATTGATCGCGTCGGACGCATCATGCTGCCGAGCTATCTCCGCAGCTACGCCAGTTTGAAGAAAGAAGTAGTGGTTGCTGGATTGTATAACCGGATTGAACTCTGGGATCAGGAGACGTGGACCAACTACGCCGATGGTACGGCGAAACGCGGCCCTGAGATCGCCGAGCGATTAGGAGGAATAGGTATTTGATATGAGTACGACCGTTCACATTCCTGTCATGTTGCAAGAGTGTCTCGAGGCCCTAGATGTGCGCTCGGGTGGTTTTTATATTGATGGAACATTGGGCGGAGGGTCACACACCGCCGCGTTGCTCGAAAAAAGCGCTCCGCTCGGACAGGTGTGGTCATTTGATGTGAATCCGAAAGCCTTGGAAGCGGCGGATGAACGTTTTGCGAAAGAAAAGAAGGCCAAACGTTGGACGGGGGTAGAAGCGAACTTCCGACGGATGGATTTGGTGGCCCAAGAACAAAAATTTCATCAGGTGGATGGAGTCTTGCTCGACTTAGGGTTGTCTTCAGATGAGCTCAAAGACCCGGAGAAGGGATTGTCGTTTCAAATTGATGGTCCGCTCGACATGCGCCTTGGTCCAGCTTCCAACGAAGACGGTACGATGGCGCTCGATGTGGTCAACCGCTGGTCAGAGACGGAACTGCGTGAGTTGATCCACGAGATTGGGGAGGAGCGTTTTGCCGGCCGCATCGCGAAAGCGATTGTTACGGCGCGAAAAGGGGATCCGATCATGCGCACGCTCAGGCTCGCGGAGATTATCGTCGGGGCCGTTCCGCGTACCTACGAACATGGTCGCATTCATCCAGCAACGCGCACGTTTCAAGCGCTGCGTATCGCGGTCAACGATGAACTCGGTGCGCTTTCCTCGGCCGTTCAAGCCGCCTGGAACGCGCTGAAAGTAGATGGCACGTTGGTCGTGATCTCGTTTCATTCGCTCGAAGATCGAGTCGTGAAATTTGCTCTGCGAGAAGCGCAATGGAAGGCGCTGACCAAGCGCCCACTGGTTCCGACAGACGAAGAGATCGCTCGCAATCCTCGCAGCCGCAGCGCGAAGCTCAGAGCCGCTCGAAAAGTCATCGCCTGAAGCCTCTCATTGAACCTTGCCCGAACCTTTGCTGAACCTTTCTATGAACCCACAACCACGTTCCTTCGCCTTTACCTTGCAGCGCCCCTCCCAGGCGCTCGGGTTACCGATGCCGGTTTCGCGCCGCATCGATCCATCGGCAGTCCACCGGAGCCTCGCGCTCGGTGTTCTTGGGCTGGTATTTGCGACGAGCATTGGGATGTATGTTTCCATGATTGGTCGGGCTGCCCAGCGTACGGTGGAGCTCCGCGCCCTTGATCGACAAGTCGAGGTACTTACAGAAATTGTCGCCGACCTTGACCAGAAGATTGCACGCGAGCAAGCCATGCCCACCATGGAAGCGCGCGTTCGCTCGCTAGGGTTTGTTTCCATCGATCGTTCAGAATACGTTCGCGTTCCGTTGCATCCAGCGGTAGCGAGAGAGTAGCGAAGGGAGTATAGTAGCGGCATGTCACTGCCTGTTCTTTCGGTTGCCTCACGTCTCATCCACGAGGAGGTTTTTTTCATTCTCCGGTATCCGTTTTGGTGGTACACCACGGGTTTCCAGAATGTTCTGAGCTGGGTCTATGAGGGGCTACGCTATCGTTGGCGAAGCTATGCGATTGGACTCTGGGCCCGCCATCTAACAACGCCGATGTATGGCGAGTACTCCATCTGGGGGCGAGCAGTGAGTTTTGTGATGCGCGTCGCAGTGATCGGGGCGCGTAGTGTTGCGTGGGTGGTGGAAGCGTTGGTCTACATGCTCCTTCTCGCGCTCTGGTTCGCCTGGCCACTGGCTGCGGTTGTGGGGTTAGTCTATGCGGTTTTGAATCAAGGAATTGATCGCTTGGTCTGATTTTTATGTCTGATGCTCTGGTCTCTGTCGTGTGTCCGCTCTGCCAAGGGGAAAGCCGAGCGATGGTGAACTGTCGTTCCTGTAGTGGAACTGGCATCTACGTTCAGTATCCCTTCGGGCGTGTCTTTTGGAAGCCGTTGGTTTCGCAGGAGCTGTTCTTGGCACGTAAGTGGCGTCGCTATTGGCAGCGCGCGTTTGTTTTAGGGTTCACGCTGATTGCACTGGGTCTCTTGGCTTGGCTGGTCGTGGCGATCGTGGGAACGGGGGCGGCGGTGACGGATTTGGTGACGAGTCGTTTTTGGATGACCTTCATTGGAACGCACAGCCTGGCCTTTTGGAGCTTCTGGTTGATTTTGAGTCTGATCGTCTATCGCTTGGTCGGGATGGGAGAGCAGTTTGTCTCTTTGCCGAACTGGGGAAAGACAAAAGAGCAGTGGAACGCGTGGCTCGCGCGTCACAAACGTTCAGAGCAGCTACACGATATCTCACCGCACCTCGAAGAAGCGACTTGGCATGTACTTGATCTTGCGCTCGGCTTTGCCCAACAGCTTGGGAAAGCGGAGATCACGCCCATCCACTTGTTTGCCGCGGCGTTGGTGAGCGATGAAGGGTCGGTCTTTTTGACGCGTTTGGGATTAACGCTTGATCGAACCAAGCAAGAGCTCGCCGCTCTCTTGCGAGAAGGTCGTCCGGGGACGGATCCGGTTTTGTCTGCTCCTGCTCGCCAGATTTTGCTCGGAGCCTATGTGCGCGCCTTGGAAGCGGGAGGAAAAGCGATTGGGGTATCGGATGTCTTGCTGGGTGGCTTCAACGCGGACCCGCGTCTTCCGGCGATGTTGGATCGTCTTGGCTTTCCAGCCGTGCAAGTGGAGCAGGTCGCGGAATGGATTCGCCTGCAGACGCACATGGAAGATGAGCGTGACCGTTTCGTAAAACTCGCTTCGCTCAAGCCAAATACGGCGATGGATCGTTTGATGACCGCGCGTCAGACCCCAACGCTCGAACAGTTCGCCGAAGATCTCACACTTTTAGCTCGCAACGGCTACATCAGTCCGATTTATGGACGTGAAGAAGAGGTCGAGGCCATCCTCCAGGCCTTTGATGGAAACGCGCGTGGAGTGGTGTTGGTCGGGGAAGCAGGGGCCGGAAAAATGGCGCTGGTCGAAGCAGTCGCGCGTCGGATGGTCGAAGAAGATGTCCCGCCGATTTTGTTTGATCGACGCTTGGTGTCGGTGCATTTGCCACGCATGATTGCGGCGGGGGATTCAGATGGTGCGCTTGAACGTTTGCTCGCGCTTCTGATGGAGGTTCGTTTAGGAGGTAACGCGATTCTCGTGTTGCAGGGGATTGATGTACTGGCAGGGATCGGAACTGGGTCACTTGATCTGTCAGAAGCCTTTGCCTCGGAACTTGATCAGGGCGGCTTCTTTGTGATTGCGACTTGTACGCCTCAAGCTTGGACCGAGTCGATGGAGCGCCGCACGCTTGGATCGAAGCTGACGCGCGTAAACGTGAAGGCGCCGACCGTCGAAGAAGCGGTGCCGATGCTGATGGTGCGTTCAGGGCATATCGAACATGAGCAGGGCGTGTACTTTTCCTATGCGGCCTTGAATACCGCGACACAATTTGCGAATCGTTTTATCCGAGACATGGCCTTGCCAGAGAGTGCATTGGATTTGCTGCAGGCATCGGCAGTTCTTGCGCGTACAACGCATGGAACAGGGAGCTTTGTTTCGCTGGAAGATGTGGCGACAGTTGTGCATCGAAAGACGGGTATTCCCGTCGAGGCCGTCGCAACGGATGAATCCGAGAAGCTCCTTCATTTGGAAGAACATCTCCACCAGCGAGTCATCGGCCAGAATGAAGCGGTTGTACAAGTTGCGCAGGCTCTGCGACGTGCGCGTGCAGATTTGCGTGATGGTAAACGCCCGATGGGCTCCTTCTTGTTCCTGGGGCCAACAGGTGTGGGAAAAACAGAGTTAGCCAAAGCGCTGGCCGATAACTATTTCGGGAGTGCCGAGACGATGGTTCGCCTTGATATGTCTGAGTATCAGGACCGTCGTTCGATCGATCGGTTGATTGGGGCAGCTGGGGACGTGAAAGGGGGATTATTGACCGAAGCGATTCGTCTCAAACCCTTCTCGCTCTTGTTACTCGATGAGTTGGAAAAGGCCCACCCGGATCTTCTGACCTTGTTCCTCCAGGTCTTGGACGACGGGCGTCTGACGGATGGAATTGGTCGGACGGTCGACTTCACTCACACGATTATTATTGCGACTTCGAATGCGAGCAGTAGCTTTATTCAGGATTCCGTAAAACGTGGTGATACGCATGAACAGATTCGCACCGGCTTGCTCGAACACGAATTACGCGAAACCTTCCGCCCAGAATTCTTGAATCGTTTTGATGGCGTGATCGTCTTCTCGCCACTCACGATCGACGATGTGACACGTATTGCGTGGCTTCTTATCAATCAGGTTATCAAGAAGCTGGAAGAGAAGGGCGTGACCTTCCAGGTAGATGATCAAGCGATTGAAGCGTTGGCGCGGGCCGGCTTTGATCCGCTCTATGGCGCCCGCCCTCTACGACGGATCATCCAAGACCGCGTCGAGAACCAGTTGGCGGACGCGCTCTTGCGAGGGGAGCTTCCACGCGGTACACGAGTATTCATGCAATCCGATGGAACGTTGAAAATGTCTCACTAACGAGGCTATGGATTCCCAACTCCTCCTCACCTGTCTGCTCGTCATTGGGCTGTCTGCCGGCGCTTCCTATGGGATGAGTTTTGTTTCGCGCTGGATCGCCAAACGCGCCAAAGCGATCGATGAACCCAAAGGCGGAAAGAAGATCCACCGGGTGGCGACGCCGCTCTTTGGAGGGCTAGGACTGTTTGTGGTGGGCTTGGTCGGAGTCGTGGGGATGGCGAAGCTCGGGTGGCTGTCTCCCGCGCTCTCCACCACGCAGCTCTTGGGATTTGGGCTGGGTGCCTTCATCTTGTTGGTGGTTGGGTTGATCGATGATCGTTGGGTTCTCCCGCCACGAGTCCTACTGCCCTTGTATGCGCTCGCCTGTTTGTGTGTGGTCGTGAGTGGAACGAGTGTCCGTTTGATTACCAATCCGGCCGGAGGGGTTTTTTCACTCGTTACAGATCAGTGGAGTTTTCTTGGCGGCCGTTTCCTCTTCGCCTGGCCCGCCGACATCCTGACGGTGATTTGGTTACTCGTTCTGTTATTTGCAACCAAACTCATGGACGGCCTTGATGGGCTCGTGAGCGGCCAAGCCGCGATCGGTGCGGGTATTATTTTATTACTCTGCTTGTTGCCTGCCTATCACTTGCCCGCGATTGCCCTGTTGTCGGCGCTGATGCTCGGGTCCTATCTTGGGTTCTTGCCCGCAAACATTTTCCCCGCCAAGCAATTCTTAGGAGAGTCGGGGAGTACGTTGGCCGGATTTATGCTGGGCTTTCTCGCGATTGCTTCTGGAGCAAAACTCGCTACCGCCTTCATGGCTGTCGGTGTTGCGTTGATTGATATCGCTCTCGTGATCTTCGGCCGCATGCGTCGTCATGTCCCGATCACCCAAGGAGACCGCACGCACCTGCATCACCAGCTGCTCGATGCCGGCTTTACGCAGCGCCGCGCCGTTGGGATCCTGTGGTCGGTAGGTCTGGTCTTCGGCTTAGCCGCGCTCGCCTTGCAAACACGTGGGAAATTGATCCTCTTCGCCTTGCTGATTGTTGTCACCATTAGTTTGTCTATCTACGCCACCCGTCGCAGCAAACGTCTTTAAAATACTCGCTCAAATACTATGCCTCCTTCACCTGAAGCGCCCCACCTCGTTTCCAAAGACCGACCGTTTTCCGCCGGCTGTGTGTTTTGGTTCGTGGTAATCGGATTCGCGTTGACGTGTATCGCTCTGTTCGGCGCCAAAACCGTCCGTACGTTCGTTTCGTCTGGGGGTGATCTGTCGGTGCTAGGAATCTCTCTTACACCTTCCACGCTTCCTGCTTCGACCGTAAAGGAATTCCAGACGGTTACCCTTGGCTCTAAGGCGTACCGTCTCGAAGTAGTAAAAACGGATGAAGCCCGCAATCAGGGATTATCTGGCCGCGATTCGCTTCCGCCCGGTACAGGCATGTTGTTTCTCTTCGATCGACCGGATAGCTACACCTTCTGGATGGAGAAGATGCGTTTCCCGATTGATATCGTATTCATAACCAATGGGACGATCGTGAATATCGCTAACAAGGTCCAACCCCCAAAGACCCCTACAGAGCCACCCGCCACAGTTCGCCCACTTCAAGCCTTCAATCAGGTGATCGAAATTCCAGCAGGGGATGCAGATGCATTGGGACTGAAGGTTGGTCAGCGCATCGTGCTGCCCTAGTCTTCTCTTTCAAATCAAAAACAAAAACACCCTTCTGTGTAGAAGGGTGTTTTTGGAGTCTTCCGAATGATGTGTCGGAAGGGCACTCCTCAAGGCACTAGAGATGTGTGAGAGGAACCACCGCGAGAAACGCGGCGGATGCATCGTTCGCCAGGAAGGCGTTCGATGGCCCCGGATGGGGCAGGGGGGGGGAAGGTGAAAGAGCGTGCAGTTGATCAGCGCCCGCGGATGATCTCCGTGAGCTTCTGGTCGAGCTGCGCCAGTCCGATCCCGTTCTCGCAGTATCGGAGGACGGCATCGGCGCGCGTAGCCAGCGGGCTCATCGCGCCGGGGAGCAGGTGCGTCGGGATGCCGAGGTGGAGCACGAGGGTTCCGAACTGCGAGTCGAGCAGGCCGCACATCCGCGTGTAGATCGCGTCGCGGTTGGGCGTCTGCGCCGCGGGCTTGTTCGCGCTGTCGTTGACGAGGAACTCGTTGAAGCGCGTGTCGTTCGGGAACTTCGAGAACATGATGCCGACGAGCGTCGGGAGATCCCCGAGGTTCTTGGCCTCGCGCATCAGGTTGCCCCACACGATCTCCGCGGGCCCATCGAGCTCGACGCGGGACGAGAGCCCCAGGTCGCCACCGATCTGGCGGATGGCCTTGGTATCCGACACGCGCTCGCAGCGGAGCCTGCGGAGCTTGGCGGGGAACGGCCCGGACTCTCCGC
>JACCDN010314463.1_pt1 | contig 10538 bp, 13 predicted proteins | sample 7441691 | NCBI WGS metagenome assembly JACCDN01 (sample SAMN15323439, study PRJNA562643) | freshwater metagenome | isolation source: river surface water | place: USA:Blue River Watershed | collected 2017-08-16
CATTTGGGGTTCTATCCATATAGCGGGAGTGTTATTTCTAGTATGAAAAAGGAATTGATAAAATATACAACAACCAAGGGCTCAGTTCATTTTCCTAAGAACAAGAAGTTACCAGTCGGTATTATTAAAAAGCTTTTAAAAGCAAGAATAAAAGAAATATGAAAAAATATATAAATGTGATTCTAAAAGTTTTGTTTAGCTTGTTAATGTTTATGCCAATAATGGGGGCAATTCATTTGTTTCCAGCGCCTACAGCAAGTATGTATAATAATTCGCAAGCCTTTGCTTTTATAACCATGATTATGGGGCCGGCATGGTACATAAATTTTACTATGGCTGTTGTATTTGCGCTTGCCCTTGTTCTTTTTTGGACAAGACGCAGGGCTTTGGCAGTTGTTCTTGTTTTGCCTGTCACAGTAAATATAATTAGTTTTCATTTGTTTCTCGATGGTGGCTTGTTTACTCCAGGCGCCATTCCTGCCGTTATGATATTTGCTCTTAATTTATATTTTGTATGGCAAGAAAGGCAGAACTACACACAGCTACTCGCCAGGTCAAATTAACCGATAAGATAAAAATTTTTAAACCTGACTTAACTCCAAAAGAGATGCTTGAGCTTGGCGTCTTTGGTGGAGTATATTTTGCAGACAAGCCAAAAGAATTTCCGAAGAGCTGGTTTGTTAAAGCCAAATTATCAGCCGATGGTAAGCGTCACAAAGAGCTTAATTTTTTTCGTGTAAATGCTAGCCAACCTCTTTCTGTGTGGCAAGCCAAAGGTTGGATAAATCCACAAGATCCGCGAGGGTGGTTCCAGTGGTATTGTAGGTATTATCAAGGACGTAGAACTGAAGATGACGAAAGACAGATAAAAAGATGGTACGCAATGCGTAGGCATATAATGCAAATTAAAAATAATTGTCGGATGGGTGACATTTTTTGTCGCCCAAGACAAAGACAAGCCCTTTTACATTGGGCCTATGATTCCAGAAACCTTTAGGATAAAATAAGTTATAAGTAGTAATAACTTAACAAAGTTGTTTTTATAATGGTATAATTAGATTGTTATTAATTAAGTATAAAAAATATGTCAGCCAACATCGCCTTACCTCAAGAGTTAAGTAGTAGCCTAGGTAGTGAAGCACAGGATTTTGCCATAAAAGCCGAGAGAGCTTTGCCGGTAAGAAAATGCGTCAGTTTGATTGTTTTGGGATTAGTTTGGACTGTTTTTATGAGTATGTTTTGGGTGACTTTATTAGGCCCTGTGCTTATGGGACAAGAAGCAACCTTTAAAGTCAATGGTGTACAAACTGCGGTTGGTCCTGGCAACCTGGCTCCACTATTATTTCCTGGGTTAGTGATTGGTGTTTTGACTTTGGCTGGGTTAGTATTTTTATTATGGGGAGTCGCCTCTCTTTTTCGTGAAGGGGGATATTTTGTGGGCACTGCGTCTAGACTGGTATTTTTTAAAAAAGGAAATATCAGGTCAATGGATTGGGGAAATTTTTCCGGTGATATAGAAGTTCGAGGTGCTGACCAAAAAGGTGATATTTCTTTGCGAATGAGTTCGGGAAAAATGGAAAGCAGTAGATACGGTCGGGACAGGTATGTAGCAGACATGATCTATATGGCTGGTATACCCAATGTTTTTGAAATAGAAAAAATTATTAGAAAAAGAATTAGTGAAAAATCTTCTTTGGCTCAAAAAGCATAGAAAAAAAAAGGTTTAAGTTATGTTTTGCCAAATCTGCAAGACCAAAATTGACCCAGGGGAGCAAGCTTGCCGGATTTGTGGCACACCAGTTTTGACGACAGGCGGTATAAGTATGTCTAGCCCGGAGATAAAAGCTATTATTTTAATTGACAAGCACTTAATACCAAAACCAATCAAGTGCGCGAGTTGTGGCTTTGCTGGCCAAGGGCAATTTACGAGAAAAATGACTACACAGATTGCAGCTTTGCTTGCTATATTTTTCTTTCCTATCTTTCCACTCTTGTATTTTACTTTTACCTACAAATACAGATGTCCTCAATGTAAATCAAATTCGCTTAGTATAAAAAACAGCGAGGGTCAGTTTGAAAGCCAGCTTGAGAAAAAAAGAAAAACGCAAAAAATATTTTTTACTATTCTTGCTATTTTTCTAGGGCTAGTTTTATTATTGATAGTCAAAGTCTGGAACTAGGCTTTTGTTTGAGATTTGTCTTCCGCAAAATAAAGCATGCCATTACTCATAAACTTGGCTAATCCAATGGCCACATTTTCATAGTTGGCTTTAAATCTTGGATCGTCTGTATACATCTTGGCCATACCACGATACATTTGCAAGTTTGGTTCATAGAAAGCACGCAGGCCTTCATAATGTTTGGCAATCAGACTTTGTACGGCCTCACTTTTTGGGTCTTGACCTGATTTCATTGCAGTAGCAATTGTCTGGGTCAATTCACTAGCATCTTTAATAACCTTAGCCAGTCCAGCTTTACCCATTTTCTTTACTCGTTCTTGGGATTGCTTAAAAGCATCGGTATGGCCCCATCTTTTTTGGGCTTCTTCGGAGTATTTACCCATCTCTTCTTTGGAAAAATTACCGTATAATTCCTCGTCTTGCATATTGATTTCTTTATTAATTTTTTTAATTGTCTTGTCGATTGTAGTAATCAGACGGTCAAGGCGGTGTCGTTTGAGCTTGATTAAGTTTTTTTGTTCTTGCAACGCCAAGCGCATATCAAATTGCGGGGAGGATAGAATTTTTTGAATTGTCTCTAAAGAAAAATCCAGCTCTCGGAAAAACATAATTTGTTGTAAGCGCAACAGTTGCGTCTCTTCATATTGACGGTAGCCATTTTTTTCTTTTCTCGCGGGTTTGAGTAGATTCATCTCGTCATAATAATGAAGAGTGCGCACGCTCACACCTGCTAGGCTGGCTAATTGTTGAACTGAATAAGACATAATTCTCAGGTTTAATATTTTTTGGTATCGACCAATCTAGGTAGTTCTAGATTCACCTTAGCATATTATAAACTATGACGCAACGTGATAGTCAAGGGGGTGTCATGAAGCTTGTTTTTCTGGTAAGATAGGTAAACGTCAGCTTCTGATTGTTTTTAATTCACTAATGATTTTGTATGCAAAAAAACATATATTTTATAATAGTTAGCCTTGTTTGCGCGTTGGTTTTAGGCCTATCTCCAGTTTTTGCTCAAACGTATGATTATGGTGGAGAAAACGGACGTTGGGGTCGGGCTAGTGACTTTCAGGACAAGATAAATGCCTTATCAAGCGAAGCTAATAAGGCAGTGATTATGCCAATTTTATTTGGTGTGGGCATAAAAAACATTTCTCCAAATTTTGGCGACCCACGTTCGGGTGGACGCAGTCATGAAGGCGAAGATATTATGGCTACAAAAGGCACGCCGATTATTTCTCCGACTGCCGCAGTAGTCTTGCGTACTGGTTTTGGTGACAGCGCGGGTAATTATGTTTATACGGCTAATCCTGGGGGTGAGACTTTTGTGTATATGCACTTAGATAGAATTGGTGAAGGCGTAGTACCGGGTTTGGTACTGACGCAAGGAGCGTTGATTGGTTATGTTGGTAATACAGGTAATGCTTCGGGCGGTGCTGCCCACTTACATTTTGAGATTCATAATGCTGGCGGTAGTCCAACCGATCCGTTTCCGCGGTTGACGGCCGAGCTATCATTGGCGGAGAAAATGTCTTATCTAACTGCGATTCTTAATCAAACTACGGATAGCAAGTTTTTGGCGCAATTTTTGGTCACAAATTTTCGTTCGACTTTTAATTCGGCTATGAATGCGGATGTTATTTTGCCACTAGCTATTAATAATTTATTAGTTCCTGAGGGCACGACCGCAGAAACACCAGCTAGCGGTGATTTGCAAGCAGGCTCTTCGGGGGCGTCTGTGGTGACATTACAAAAATATCTTATACAAGCTAATTCTGGACCAGCTTCTCAAAAATTAAAAACAGCGGGTGCAACAGGTACCTTTGGACCAGTGACTAAAGCGGCGCTTGTTGAGTTTCAACTAGTTAAAGATATTGCTTCAACAAGTGGCGTTTATGATGCGCCAACCAGGTTATATGTGGCAAGTCATACGTTTGGTGAAACACCAGTAACTATCTCTGCTATACCAGTTGCAACTGGTAACAATAACATTTTTTTAAGCCGAGATTTGCGTCGCGGTATGACTGGGGCAGATGTGCGTGCATTGCAAATATTTCTAAACTCCAAAGGATTTATGGTAGCGGGTACTGGAGTTGGCTCACCAGGAAAAGAAACAAATTATTTTGGACTGGCGACAGAAGCAGCAGTCAAGAAATTTCAGGCAGCTAACGGGATTAAGCCGATAAATGGTAGGGTGGGACCGCTTACCCGCGCGACCTTAAATAATCTCTCGGACTAATGACAAAGTTTATTCGGCTGTATATAATAGATGCAAATTAATATGCATAAAGTTTCTAAAAAACTAACCATTTGTAGTCGGGGACATAAGTTTGAGAAAAGTAAAAACAGGCCAACTTGTCCTGTGTGTTGGCTAGGGAGGTATAAATAGTAAATTAATATTTACAGAATATGCCAAAAGAAATTCCATTTTATCCTCACTCGGCATCTGGTCCAGAAGCAGTCATACCTTACCACGAAGAAGGCGATGACTTTGAATTTTCTAATGAAGCATCAGACAGGCTGATTTTAGGCGTAGATATAGGGATATCAAGAGATGTAATTGGATTAAAGAAAATTGATGAGGTTGTAGATAAGCTAAAAGATAGCGGAAAGCTAACCAGTCAGGATATTAAAATCATAGAAATATTTAAAGAAATAGGCAATGATTTTAATGGGGTAGCAAAAATATTAAGAGAAGAGGAGGGGGTGGAAATTTCATCTAAAGAAGTGGAAAAAGAATGGCTACGAATTGTAAACGAAATTAAGAGAGCCATGCCTGTAGAGAGAACCTTATCACCGGAAGATTTAGTTAAGAGGTCAGAAACTCCTTTCTATGAAGGACTTCAAGCATTTTTGGCTGAAAATCATGCCAGACGCAAAGAAGATTTTGATATTTTGTTTAAAAAATTTGTTTTAGAAGGATTTAAAGATGATATTAAACAACCCCTTCAGAATTTCAGTAAAAAAACAATAGCTAGGTACGGTATTGATCCATTTTCAGATATACAAGAAATAGAAGAGGTTATTGATTCTGCTATAGAAGAAGTGCGAAAAGATATATTTGATAATCTTACAAAATTACAACAAGAAAATTTTTTGTATTTTTTTAAAACTGGCAACAGTGAGGAAATGGGCGAGATGCAAAAAAAGATGCTGGAAAAGCAGGTTCGGAGTGTGGTCCTTAAAATTCAAGATAAAGTTCGAGAGTGGGCAGTGCAAAAGTTAATAAGTTTTTTTCAGAATGAACAATAAGATTTAGAGATTGAAGTCAAATAAAGTAAATAAAATATGCCCCCAAAACCACACTGTCTAGCCTGTGGCAACAATCAAATAAACCACGCTCTTAATTGGCTTAGCCAAACACTGGCGGTAATAACTTTGCCAGCACAGCTTTTTTTGGCAAGAAGTTTTTTGGCTACTTTGGCTAGCTATATTACCAATCCCGTTTTGGATTTTTTTGTTTGGTTTTATCGCACTGTCGGGGTTTTGAAAGTGAATAATGATCCAACCAAAACTATAAATCAGCGAGGCAAGGTGTTGTGGGAAGAAGCCAATCGTCGCGGGATACCTTTGCATAATTTTTTTATGTTAGGCAAGCCGGTTGATTTGTTTGGTGCCACAGTCAAAGGCAAAAAGTTTTATTTCAATGGTCTGCCTAGACCAAAAGTTACGCCTAAACATTCGGAGTGGTGGGCTGACGATAAATATTTGCTCAAACTTGCTTTGCAAGAAGCAGGAATCCCGGTGGCAAAAGGAGGAAGCTTTTCTAAGTTTGAAACACTTCTGAAAAAATTTCATGAATTAGAAAAACCGGTAATTATAAAACCGCGCCTGGGTTCGCGTGGACGACACACCACAACTTTTATATACAATGAAGAAGAATTAAAAAAAGCTTTTGTGCGAGCTAAACAACTTTGTTATTGGGCGGTAATGGAAGAGCATTTGGTGGGTAGTGTTTATCGTGGCACTATGATAAATGGCAAGTTGGCTGGGGTGTTGCGAGGCGACCCACCAAGAATTACTGGAGATGGAACACGCACAATCAGCGAACTTGTAGAAATTAAAAATCAGCACAAACATAAAGAGGTAAAAGATGTTGTTATTTCTCAAGAGCATATTAGTTTTTTAGGTAGGCTTGGATTAACTACTAATTCTATTTTACCAGCCGGTAAAACCATTGATTTGACTGAGAAGATCGGCGTTAATTATGGAGGATGCGCCGCTGAAGTGACTAATATTACTCACCCCGAAATAAAAAAGACTTTGGAAAAAGCAGCCGAGGTGATAGGCGATCCGATCATTGGCTTTGATTTTATTGTTGAATATATTGACCAAGACCCAAACAAGCAAAAATGGGGAATTATAGAATGTAATGGCTTGCCATTTATAAACCTGCATTATGATCCAATAGAAGGTGAAACAAACAATGTGGCCAAACCGCTCTGGGATTATGTGGAAGAAAACATAGAGAAATTTTAGTTATGCATGATAATAATAAAAATTTAGCTAAAGATTTTATCCATCTCACTGAGATGGTTTTTGCAAAAAGTCCAATCTTGAAAGAAAATTTCGAAAAAAATGGAAAGAAAACTTTGTTTGAACATGCGCAAAGCTATAGAGAAAATAAATTAAGCGCATCAGCATTGGCGCGTCGCCCAGAATTAGTCTCGGCTGTTTCTGCGAGAGCAACCAAAATTTTTGGAAAAGAAATTGCATATAGTGTAGCTAAGCAATTAGAAAAAAACTTCTTTGTTTCTACAGCCGATCATCATGGAATGATTTGTCACCCTTTTTCTTTGAGCGCAAATTTAATTGCCGCGACACAGTCGGCTAGTTTGGAAAATCTATTAGTATTTTCTTGTGGCAATGTTTCGCTTAACAATTCATCCTTTCCTAAAGGCCTTATTTTTCATAGCGACAGCCATGATTATAGGGCCACTCAACAGCTTTCTTTTTTTCCGGCTAGTGAAAATCAACGACCAGTAATCCGAGTCCAGGCTTTTACAATAAAAGACATTGCGCGCGTGAAAAGAAACTTATGGTCAATGGTAAAATCCAAGGCGGTTAGTATGGACGTTGCGGAAAAAATATCAGGAATAATTGATGAGGTATATACTCAGCCAAATATTTTAGGAGTTGAAGGTTTTGCCAAACAAGCCTCGATAACGAATATGTTATTGTGGCAAAAATTTTTCTCTACCAGTCAAACAGTGCCACGACTTATATATATTGACCAGGAAAGCATAGTTAGCGATCTATTATTGTTACACCATTTGTTTAAGGAAACAATGATTAGTCGAATTATATTTGATGAGACTGTGACTTTGATTTTTAGTAAGCATTTTGATGGTATTAGGGGTGGTTTTTCTAAGAAAGACAAGAAAGGTTCGTATTTGTTTTGGGCAATTCCAGAGGGCGCCAAATATCGTCAGCAATTATGGCTGGAAGGGTGTGAGCTCGTGAGCGCGGATGGGTCTTTTCGTATACCTTTGGAGGCCGAAGCGGTAGCTGAAAAATTGGAAAGTGGAGAATTAGTGCCAAGCATGCTTTTAACTTTTTTAGTACTATCTTTTTATTATGGTCTAAAATGTTTGGGTGGGTTTTTGCAACCTAGTTATCTAACTGCTATGAAACATGCGTATAGTCAGACGCTAAGAGATATGGGTGCCAAGGAAGAAATAGAGGTATTTGCCAACACTGAAACCAAGGCTATGGGTGGGGATTTGGCGTTGGCGTTTCTCCAAGATAAGAACAAGCAACTTCATCAAGCTACAGGTTTGGATCTGATTTTGTATGGTGATACAAATATTTGGTCAAAGTTGGTAGACTTAGCAAAACATATGACAGTAGAAGAGTCGGTGGCAGTAATGATGCCGCTGTTTTATTCGGTTTTGTATCAGGGTCAGGAGAGTGATAAAAGTTTGGTAAATATCAATGTAGAGGGTATAATTAAATTGACTGGTTTGGATAAAAAGATCAGACCTTGTGTTTCCATGTAGTTTATTCAGTAATTAATTCTATATGAACACCTATAATTGGTACGCCCAGCTAGTCAAGCCTTCTTGGGCGCCACCATCTTGGCTTTTTGGTCCTGCCTGGTCAGTGCTCTATGTCCTGATTGGCATATCTTTCGGTAAAGTTTTTTTGATGTTTTTCAAAAAAGAAATTCCTTTTATAGTTTTGCTTCCCTTTATTTTGAATTTAGTTTTTAATGCGATTTTTACTCCGATCCAGTTTGGTCTAAAGAATAATTTATTGGCTACGGCCGATATTTTACTTCTTCTAGGCACTCTTATTTGGGCGACGGTGGCTATATTTCCTTATGCTCGTTGGGTTAGTTATATTCAAATTCCTTATTTACTTTGGGTATCGTTTGCAACCGTTTTACAAATCACAGTTACTTATTTAAACAGATAATTATGTTCTTGAAACTTTATGCCATCGCCCTACCTGTTTTTTTTGCTATTGACATGGTTTGGTTAGGTTTGGTCGCCAAAAACTTTTATGCAAAACAGATTGGTTTCTTGATGAAGAGTAATATTAACTGGCCAGCGGCGATTATTTTTTATCTTTTGTTTATTGTTGGGTTGGTGCTCTTTGTTATATCCCCAGCTTTGGAAAAGCATTCTTGGATGTACGCAGTTTTGTTTGGAGCCTTGTTTGGACTTATTACATATGCGACTTATGATTTGACCAACTTGGCAACGATGAAAAATTGGCCATTAGTTATCACGATTGTGGATTTGATTTGGGGTTCCGTGCTCGCTTCCTCTGTCTCAATAGTTACTTATTTTATAGCCGTTAAAATTGGTCTATGAAGTATTTTTTAATTTTATCTTTTGTTCTCTGGGTCTATATGACAGGGTGGTTTGTTATTTCTTTACTAAAAAAAAGAAATGATGTGGTCGATATTGCTTGGGGGGTAGGTTTTGTTTTGATGGCTTGGTTGTCTTGGGTTTTATCTCCTGATTTTAGTCAGAGAGGTTTGTTGTTAGGAATTTTAATTACGGTTTGGGGCGTGCGTTTAGCTCTGCATATTTTTAGGCGTAATTATGGCAAACCCGAGGATTATCGTTATCAAGTTTGGCGACAAGAATGGGGTAAATGGTTTTATTTGCGTTCGTACGGACAAGTATATTTGTTGCAAGGTTCGTTTTTATTTTTGATTATTTTGCCGGTTTTATTAGTTAACAATAACACCAATCAAGCGTTTGGATATTTAGATATTATAGGCCTGGTAGTTTGGTTAATAGGTTTCTTTTTTGAGTCTGTTGGTGATAAGCAGTTGTCCGAGTTTGTTAAAAATCCAGAGAATAAAGGCAAACTGATGCAAAATGGTTTATGGAAATATACTCGCCACCCAAATTATTTTGGTGAGGTCACACAGTGGTGGGGTATTTGGTTGGTGACAATGGGCGCGCCAGTTGCTTGGTTTGGTATCATTGGTCCCCTAACAATTACATTTTTAATTTTGAAAGTTTCTGGTGTGCCGATGCTTGAGAAAAAAATGCAGGAAAAGCCAGAATTTACAGAGTATGCCAGACGAACAAGTAAGTTTTTTCCTTGGTTTCAAAAGAGGTAATTGTATATGGAAGATAAAAAATCTTTTGTTTATCTCAAGAAAACCGACCCAATTTTGGGAGAACTTTTTGGTAAATATAGACCGGCTATAATTCGTCCCAGCAAAAACTATTTTGAATCTTTGGCCGACGCTATCATGAGTCAGCAACTTTCGGGTAAAGCCGCCGATACAATTATAAAACGTTTCAAAGCCTTGTTTCCTAAAGGAAAATTTCCTACACCGAAACAAGTGTTAGTTAAAACTGATGTCGAGTTGCGTGCAGTGGGAGTGTCTGGCGCCAAAGCCAGTTACCTCAAAAATTTGGCACAAGCCTTTGAAGACGGAACTCTAAATTTTAGAAATATAGATAAAAAAACCGATGAAGAAATAATTACAATGCTTGTGACGGTAAAAGGTATTGGTCGGTGGACAGCGGAAATGTTTCTTATCTTTTCTCTTGGTAGGCCGGATGTATTTTCTTTTGGAGATTTAGGCTTGCGCAATGCCGTCAAAAAAGTGTATAGGTTGCGACAGGATCCTTCGCCAAAGAAACTAAAACAACTTTCAGCTCGCTGGCAACCGTACCGTTCCACGGCTTCGTTGTATCTTTGGGCGAGCCTGAATAACCGTTGAATAGTTGCATAATAAGTGTTAGGATAAAGCAAATTTCAATGGAGAGGTGTCTGAGTGGTTGAAGGTACCGCTCTCGAAAAGCGGCAGGGTGAATAGCCCTCGTGGGTTCAAATCCCACCCTCTCCGCAAATCAAATTAGCTAGTAATTATATGTCTGAATTAAA
>JACCDN010859394.1_pt1 | contig 10538 bp, 9 predicted proteins | sample 7441691 | NCBI WGS metagenome assembly JACCDN01 (sample SAMN15323439, study PRJNA562643) | freshwater metagenome | isolation source: river surface water | place: USA:Blue River Watershed | collected 2017-08-16
CCTAAATATTATACGAGATTGTGAGAGATATTACTATCTAACTTTTGCGCCCGGTGCACTACAGAAATTGGCCGTCAACCATGGCTTGTAAATAATTTTATTAAGACAAAAGATGCTATTTCACCAATTAATGTTACTCAGGTTGTGATTTCATTTATTTTATTATTTATTGTTTATGGCATTATTTTTGGCATATTCTATTTTCACTATTTAAGAAAAATTATTAAAAATGGCCCTAAGCCATACTCAGATGAAAAAGAATCTGCCCAACCATTCGCTTATATGCCAATTGCTGAGGAGAAAAAATAATGTTAGCTTTAACTTGTTTAGGAATTATTGGATTTTGTATTATTATGTATATAATATTAGATGGTTTTACATTAGGAACAGGTATCCTTCTGCCATTTTTAGATAATAAGGAAAGAGATATCGCTACTAGCGTTATCCTGCCTACATGGGATGGCAATCAAACTTGGTTAGTTCTAGGATTAGCTTCTTTATATGGTGCTTTTCCCTTAGCATTTAGTATTTTATTACCAATTTTCTATTTACCCCTATTATTACTTGTAATTGCTCTATTGTTTAGAGGAGTTGCTTTTGAATTTCGCATAAAATCAACTAAATATAAACATCAATGGGATAAATTATTTATTATAGGTTCCATAGCTTCTACTTTAATACAAGGTTATATTTTAGGAACTTTTGTTGAAGGATTTTCTGTTACAAACAATGTATACGGAATTAAAAATAACTTTTCTGGTTTTACTATCATGACTTCTTTTAGTTTAGTAATAGGCTATAGCCTCTTGGGTGCCTGCCGCCTAATATTAAAAACAGAAGGACAAATACAGATAAAAATGTACCATCTTGCTAAAATATTATCTATTATTCTAATGGGTGCAATTATCTGTGTAAGTATATGGACCCCATTTGTTTATCCACTAGTATATGATAGATGGTTTAATTTAAAATATTTGCCATATTTAGCTATTTTACCCTGCATTACTGCCATATGCTTTTTAATTTTATTGCAAGCATTAAATAAAAAAAACGATTGGCTACCATATTGGATGGCTATAATGCTATTCTTATGCCCTTATTTAGGATTTATGATTAGTATTTTTCCATACTTAATCCCTTACAAAATTAATCTATGGCAAGCAGCTTCAGATTCAAGCTCAATGACTTTTCTATTATTTGGCGCATTTATCATGTTACCTATTCTCATATTATATACAGGATACGCATATTATATTTTTAGAGGAAAAGTAAATGAAACTATCCACTATTAATAAAAAATTCTCAAATCACACTCGCTGGCTATGGTTTTTTGGATTATATTGTTCATCTTTTATCGTAGTAAGTAGTCTAATAATTCTTACCCATTGGTTAGGCAAAGTTTTAATTAAAGTTACTTAAGAAGAATATAAAATCAAAAATAAACAAGCTAATTAACACGTATTGCTAAATTTATTTCAAAGTTATACTTGACAAATTTTAATAAATTCAATAAAGTTAAAATGTTTAATTGATAAGGTAATATGCAAATTAATTTATTTACCTCAATATTTTTCAGATTTTAACTTACTTGAACCTCTATAAGCAAATTAAAAAAGCATCTTAAAATATCAAGATGCTTCTTAAATTAAAGTAATACAAACAAGGTTTGTTTATTTATTAACTCCATTATCTTTAGATAATTTATGCCTAATATCTAATAAAGAATATACTACTAAGGCAATTGTTAGAGTTACACCTATAGACATCAGTGACTGAGAAATTGCAGTTAATACCCCATTTTTACCACCAATTGCTCTACCACTCATTATTGCAGAATATGGCCCCATAATCAAAGATATAATAAAAAACACATTAAATAACTTTTCTCCAACGTTCAAAACTACTTTTCTCATACACATAACTTTTCCTTTTAAAATAATACTAACCATTAATAAACTAATGGCACCCATGATTTTAATATAGTAACGAATTATATCAAATTTTAAACAAGGGACTAAAATTAATTTAAATTTAAGCAAAGATACTTTATATTTAAATATTCTTCTATTCCATAACGACCGCCTTCACGACCAAGCCCTGAATGTTTTATTCCTCCAAAAGGAACATTTTCTGCAGAAATAACACCCGTATTTATACCAACCATTCCATATTCTAACTTTTCAGAAATGTTAAATATTCTATTTATATCATTAGAATAAAAATAGCTAGCTAGTCCATATTTGGTATTGTTGGCTAATTCAATAACTTCCTCGTCTAAATAAAAATCATATATAGCAATAACTGGCGCAAAAATTTCTTCATTAAAAATGCGCATTTTATTATTACAGTTAATTAAAATTGTGGGTTCAAAAAAATTGCCACCTAAACTATGCTCATTTCCCCCTAGTACTAATTCAGCTCCTTTAGATATTGCATCATTTACTAGTTCTATTGTATGTTCTATAGCTTTTTTATTAATTAATGGGCCTATACTATTTTCAATATCCATTCCATTACCAACTTTTAATTTAGCCACTTCTAATTTTAATAGACTTAAAAATTCATCTTTAATTGAATTTTCTATAAAAACTCTATTAGCACAAATACATGTCTGTCCAGAATTCCTAAATTTATTTTTTATTAATTCACTAACTGCTTTAATTATATCAGCATCTTTAAAAACAATGAAAGGAGCATTACCACCCAGCTCTAAAGATATTCTTTTCATAGTATCTGCAGAGTTTTTATATAACTCAATACCCACCTCAGTTGAACCAGTAAAGCTTATTTTTTTAACTACATCTGATTTGCATAATGCATTAGCTATCAATGAGCTATCTCCTAACAAAATATTAAAAACTCCTGATGGTAATCCAGCATCTAATGCTAACTTTGCAAATGCTAATGCTGATAGCGGTGTTTGGCTAGAGGGTCTAGCTATAATACTACATCCAGCCGCTATTGCGGGAGCCACTTTACGTGCTAACATTGCTGTGGGAAAATTCCAAGGAGAAATTGCAACACACACGCCAATAGCTTGTTTAATTATCATTATTTTTTGCATGACTTGATTAGAAGGTATTATATTTCCATCAATTCGCCTACATTCTTCTGCATACCATTCTAAATAGCTAGCTGCATAATAAATTTCTGCTTTTGATTCAGATAAAGGCTTCCCATTTTCTAATGTCATAATTTTTGCTAAATCATCAACATTTTCTAGCATTAATTCAAACCATCTGCGTAGTACTTTAGCCTTTACTTTAGTATTAGTATCTCTCCATGTTAAGTATGCAGCTAAAGCACTATTAATTGATTCTTTTATATCCTCTTTGGTTGCTTCTGCAATTTCTGCAATTAATTCATTATTAAAAGGATTAAAAACTTTAGCCTTATTTCTATCGGTTTCCCAATTTCCGTTTATTAATAAACCTGTTTGAATTAATGTTGAATTATTTAGAATTTGTTGCCAATTTAACATGATAATATCTCCATTCAGATGATATTAGATGCCTTTGAACATAATATTATCTACAGCATCACAAATTGTATGAAGTACTAATATATGAATTTCTTGAATCCGTGCAGTTCTATTAACTGGGGCACAAATATTAATATCTTTATTATTTAATAAAGATTTCATTTTGCCTCCATCTTTTCCAGTTAAAGCAATAATATGCATACCTTTTTGTTTAGCAACTTCAATTGCCTTAATGACATTTGCTGAATTTCCTGAAGTTGAAATTGCAAATAATATGTCCTCAGATGCACCTAAGGCTTCAACTTGTTTAGCAAAAACCATATCAAAACCATAATCATTACCAATTGCTGTTAATGCTGAAGTGTCTGTAGTAAGAGCAATAGCTGGTAATGATTCCCTTTCCATTTCATAACGACCTGTAAATTCAGCTGCAAAATGCTGACTATCTGAAGCAGACCCGCCATTTCCACATATTAAAATTTTTCTTTTACTTTTAAATGTATCAACTAACAACTCTATTGCTTTTGCGATAGGCTCTGATAAAATACCTTGAGCTTTTTGCATAGCTAAAATATTTTCATTAAAATTATTATTTACAATATCTTTTATTTGCATAAACATCTCACTAAAAATTACTTTTTAAATAGTTACTAAAACCTTTTAGCAATAGCATGAACTATTGAGGCTGCAACATTTTCTTTTAAAGAATATTTTATATGCTCACAATTATTGTTTTTATCTAAAATATATGCCTCACTGTAATCAGAATTAAAAACTTTTCCATTAGATACATCATTTGCTATAATTAAATCTAAATTTTTTTTAATAAGTTTTTCTTTAGCATACTCTAATAGATTATTTGTTTCAGCAGCGAATCCCACTGCATATATATTGGGATATTTCTCTTTTACACTCTTAATTATATCAGGAACTAATTCTAGTTCCAATATAATTTTATTTGAAACGTTATCTACTTTTTTTATTTTTTGTGAACTAACATTGCTAATTTTATAATCACAAATAGCAGCACAACTAATAAAAATGTTTGCATCTATACATTCCTCATATGATGCTTTTAACATTTCATCAGCAGTTTCAACATTAATTATCTTTATACCAGAAATTTTATTCATTGTAACTACGCCTGAAATAAGTACAATCTCTGCACCTAAATTAACACCTGCTTGTGTTATAGCATATCCCATTTTCCCTGAACTATTATTAGAGATAAAACGCACGGGATCAATTGCTTCTTTAGTGGCTCCTGCTGTTATTACTATTTTTTTACCTTTTAGAGCACTTTGGTTTAGCTCAATATATTGATTAATTTTAGATAATATTTCATCAATTTCAAGCATACGCCCTAACCCATCATCTCCACAAGCTTGTAAACCAAAACTAGGGCCCCAAAAATTAACATTATTTTTTATTAATTTTTTTACATTTTCTTGAACTGCCCAATTAGACCACATGTATTTATTCATTGCTGGAATAATAAATATAGGTGCAGTGCTTGCTATAATAGTTGAAGTTAAAAGATTATCAGCTATACCATTAGCTATTTTAGCAATTACATTCGCACCTGAGGGTACAACTAATATTATATCAGGCCATTTTGCCAAAATTATATGTTGCATTACCTCTTTAGTATCATTATAACTAAGTTCATCTGTATAAATTTGAACACCGAACGCAGTAAAAGATGCTTTAGTTACAAAATTTAAGGCATTTGCTGTCAAAATTATTTTTACTTCATGACCTTCTTTTATTAAGGTATGAGTCAAGCCAATAACTTTATACGCTGCAATACTACCTGAAATACCAATCAATATTTTTGCCATATTTTAATTTTCGAAAATTAACTATCAGTTTGTGAATATTGCATATGCCAAATCTTAGAATATAAGCTATTACTTTTTAATAACAACTCATCATGAGTTCCAGATTCAACAATTTCTCCCTTGTCAATAACTATTAAACGATCCATGTTTTTTAAAGTAGACAATCTATGAGCAATTGCAAATACTGTTTTTCCTACTAATAAATGTTGAATACTTTCTTGAATATATCGTTCAGTAATACTATCAAGAGCACTTGTTGCTTCATCTAAAATCATTATTGGTGCATTTTTTAAAATTGCACGAGCAATTGCAATACGCTGACGCTGCCCTCCTGACAACTTAATACCACGTTCTCCCACCATAGTTTGATAACCTTTAGGTAAGAGTTTTATAAAACTTTCAGCATGAGCCTTCTTACTTGCTAGCATTACCTCTTCATCAGTTGCATCTAGATTACCGTATCTGATATTTTCCATTAAATTTCTATGAAATAGAGCAATATCTTGAGGAATTATTGCAATCATTTTTCTTAAATAATCACTATCAATTTTTGCTATATCCTGGTTATTAATTAAAATAGAGCCCTCTTGTAAATCAAATATTTTTAAAAGCAAATTAATCAAAGTTGTTTTTCCAACACCAGTAAAGCCAATTATACCTACTCGCTCCCCAGGCTTAATCAACAAATTTAAATTGGAAAATATTTGCTTATTATCATTATAATTAAAACTAACATTTTTAAATTCAATACTAGGTAAATTTGAACTTAAAACAATATTAGAGTTATTATATTCCGATCTATCAGCTTTATAAATAGATAAAGATGACTTTAAATCTCCCATACGATCTGATAATTTATGAAACTCTTTCATTAAATGCCATAAATTTTCTTGAAACTGAAAAACCATGCCAAAAACAAACACAAAGTCACCAATTGTAACTTGATTGGTTTGTTTTAAATATATCATAACTAATAACATAGCTAAAATAATAAATGTACTCATAATATCATTTAAAATATCAACTTTAAAATGAAATTTATGAGCAGCAATCTCTTTAGGTACAAAATCATTAGTAATTTTATTACTTAAACGCTGTAATTCAAATTTACGACTAGCAAATAATTTTATTGATTGTACATTATTTAAATTATCAGCCAACTCTCCTATTACTTCATGTTTAGCATTACTTTGTAATTGGGCTAGTTTATTTATTTTCTTAGCTAAAAAATAATTAATAATCATATACAAAAATGTCCAAATTAATAAAATAAAACCCAATTTTCCACTAACAAAAAATATACTAACCCCTGTGGTAAGGCTTGCTAATATCCAAAATGTTACTCCATAATATAACTGTGCCCAAAGTTCAGTATAACCATCAAATAAACCTTTAACCTTACTCACCAAACTACCACTAGCTGTATTTTGAAAAAATGAATATCTAAAAGATAAAATCTTATCCAAAGCCTTTAATATTATACCTTGTTGAACATAAGGTTCACTTCGCCATAGAGCAATTTGCGATAAACGCCACACTAAACTTAAAACTAAATCTGCAAATAAATAAATTAATAATGGGGTCATTAATTGCTTAAAACTAATTTCAGGAGTTTTGGCAATAATATCAACCATCATTTTAATAGCATAATAAACTATAGGTTTATAAAATGACCCCATAATTGGAGCCAATATCATTAAAAAATAATATATTTTATATTTTTTTATTGATTGCCACAAAAAACTAAATACTTCTTTCATTCTTTACTCTTTCTTAAAATCTTAATTCTATCTCTGCCTGTAAATTCAACCATTTACTTTCTAATTCATCTAAAATTAGCCTATTATTATTATACTCTTTTGAAATACGTTCAAATTCACTAATTCCATTAGGCAATTTACAATCAATAGTTGCCATAATAGTTTCAGCTTTACTTATTTTATCTTGTAAAATAGCAATTTCCTTCTCTATTTTATCTATTTCAATTTTAATTTTTATTATATTTTTTGGAGCGAACTCCACTTTATTTAAAACATTATGAGTTTTCTCATTAGATTCTTTTTTAACTTTGGCTATCTTATGTTCACTAGATTCAGCTAATAACATTTTATGATACTCTTCAAGGTCACCATTAAATTTATTAAGATGTCGCTTATCTAATAAATAAAAATCATCTACTACACTTTGTAATAAAAATTTATCATGAGAAACTATAACCACAGCACCTGAAAAATCTTGAATACTATTTGCTATTTCTTCACGCATTTGCATATCTAAATGGTTAGTCGGTTCATCTAAAAATAAAATATTAGGTCTAGATAAAATAATATTAGCAATTGTAAGTCGTGCTTTTTCTCCACCAGAAAAGTTACCAATTTGCTCTTTTATTTTATCTCCAGAAAAACCATAACGACCAAGAAAACTGCGTAATTCATTTTCTTTTTTATCTTTATGTTCTCGTGCTAACCAAGTAAAAGGCGTATCAGTCAAATCTAATTGATCAACTGTATGTTGAGCAAAATAACCAATTTTAATTTTTTTATCAATAATTAATTCACCATTTAACAAAGTTGAACCATTAATCATAGCTTTAATTAAAGTTGATTTTCCTATACCATTTTTCCCTAACAAACCAATCCGACTATCTTGAAAAATATCTAATTTAACATCTTCTAATAATATTTTATTTTCATAACCAATAACACCATCGCTAATACTTAATAATTTATCAACCTTATATTCTGGTTCTAAAAATTCAATTGAAAATTCTATATCTTTATGGATTGCTTGAGATATTTGCAGTTTTTCAATCATTTTTACACGGCTTTGTGCTTGTTTAGCTTTACTAGCTTTAGCTTTAAATCTATCGACAAAACTTTGTAGATGGGCAACTCTAGCTTGAGTTTTTGCTCTAATTTGCTGTTGTTGTGCCTGTTGCATATAACGCGTATTTTCATAAACTGAATAATTACCCGTATAAAGTGTTAATGTTTTATTACTTATTAATGCAATATGTGTTGCTACATTATCCAAAAATTCTCTATCATGAGATATAATTAATGCTAAACCTTGATATTTCTTTAACCAATCTTCAAGCCACAACACTGTTTCTAAATCTAGGTGGTTAGTTGGTTCATCTAAAAGTAAAATATCTGATGGTACAAATAATGCTTTTGCTAAATTTGCCCGCATCTGCCAACCGCCAGAAAACTCTTTAATAGCTAACTCTAATTCATTTAATTTAAATCCTAAATTTAATAACAATTTTTCTGCTCTAGGTTTTAATTGATAATACTCGGGTAAATCAGTATGTTCTTGAATAATTAAAGGATGAATACTTAAAACATATTCAATAATACTTTGCTCTTGATTAATTATTTCTTGCTCTACATGAGCAATTACAACATCATTAGATAATGAATAATCTCCAGCTTCAGGCAAAAGTTTGCCCATAATTAATTTAAATAATGAAGTCTTACCTACTCCATTCTGCCCAACTATGCCAACTCTTTGTCCATAATATAATTGTAAATTTGCATTTTCAATCAATATATTTCTACCATAAGCAAGCTGTAAATTTTTAAGAATTAACATTTTATTGCCACTCTCTACCAAGATTTAATTTTACAAAACGAAATACTAGTATAGTTGCCAATACTCCAATAATAAAACAAATAAACATAAAATCAGAAACTAAATAACCTCTTTTATCTAAAAAATTATTAGTTAAATTTATGCCACTTACTAAAATTATATTTTGTATAAAAGCCAACATTGAAAATAACATGCTGGGAGTTTCAGTTTTTAATTTACCAATAATTCTAAACATCGTTCCTATTTGTTGCCCAATACCAAAACTTAAAAAAAACATGCTTATTGCAATGATTAAAATATAATCATAAAAAATAAAACCAATAACTAAACTCAGTATTGATACTATAGCACCAATTCTGATTATTTTAGTAATAGCCACCTTTCCTGCAACAAACTGCGTAACCAAAGAACTAGCTAAAAATCCACTAGTGGCAATTACTTGATATATCATATAATTATTAACACTTAAACCTAATGTGTGCATTATAAGAGTGGGCGAAATTGCAATCCAAAGTAGAATAGGCAAAATACTTAAACCAACAGCACAACTACCTAATAAAAATTTAGGCAATAATAAAATTTGCCAATAATTATCAACCACCTTTTTAAAGTTAAGTTTTTTTAACACATTTTTATTTTGTGGCGTATATTTTATTAAGCCAATTAATGAAATAATTCCTGTAATACCGCTACAAATAAATACATACCTCCATGATGCATGATTGGAAATAACACCACCTATTACAGGACCAATTACAGGTGCTAAAATACTAATATTTGCCATTAATGACGTAACTTTAACTGCTACTTCATCATTAAAATTATCATGAATTAAAACGTAACCCATAGCAATAAAAGCTAATCCTGTGCCTTGCAATAAGCGAAAAAATAAAAACATATTGATGTTTATAGTAAAGGCTAATAAAATAGTAAATACTAAAAAACTTATATTACCGAAAATAATAATTTTGCGATTGCCAAATCTAGCTGAGAATGGTCCTAAAAAAAGTTGTAATAGCGAATTACCTAACATATAAACAATCATTGTAAGTGCGATATAGTTAACAGATACTTTGAACTCATTTACAATTTTTGGCATAGCTGGCATAATCATATCATTAGCCGCATACATAGTAAATTCATAAATAACCAATGCTAAAGCAAATAAATATAAACGTGTATTCAAAGTTGCGCGCATAAAATATTTCCCGTAAATTCTTTATAATTGCAGTTAAACAAAAAATATTAATATTAAATATTAACTTATTTATATTAAGCAATAAAATCTAAATTTGTGGCAAAATTTTCAGATAAAAAGAGTTTTAAAACCAACTTCTTTGGTTATTCCATTTTTTCTAGATGAGATGCTAACGAATAAGACTCATTTTAAGTTTAAACCCATTATGTGATGTTTATTAATGCCCTATTTTAACATATTTTACTATATTCTTTTTATAAATCATGGTATAATTTATATAGTATTATTTGTTTATTAAATCCAATTAAATATTTTTTACCTTTAAGGATTATATATGAGCACAGAGTTTTTAAGTCAATTATTTATTTTAATAGTTATCTTAATTTCTGGATTAAAGTTATATCTAAATTTTCGTCAAGCTAAA
>JACCDN011162477.1_pt1 | contig 10537 bp, 8 predicted proteins | sample 7441691 | NCBI WGS metagenome assembly JACCDN01 (sample SAMN15323439, study PRJNA562643) | freshwater metagenome | isolation source: river surface water | place: USA:Blue River Watershed | collected 2017-08-16
AGCAAGACTTGTTTGGTAGAATCTTGGAATTGTAGATTAAGGCATGATTTGGCAAGGCTTCAGAGAAGGACTCTTTGTTATAGCAAGAATATTGAAGCTTTAAGAAATGCAGTTTTGCTTTTGATTCATAAAAAAATTGCTTTATCTGTTTTTATTTGACAATGCCGATAAAAATGGTTGATTTTGCTCGACAAGAGAAATTATTGCGATAAATTTCAGTTAGTATTGAATTTGGGGACTTGGTGTAATTTTTTCTTGAATAATTAGAGAGTAGATGATTTGGAGTTGTATTTTGCTAAATTTTTGTATAAGGTGTAATAGTTTTTCTACTCAAAATTAACTTTTTAAGCCTCATCTTTTTGGCCTAAAACTCAAAAGAAAGATCCTTGGCATATCCTGATATAGGTGGTTTTTCTTTTAAGCTTTATCCTTAAAAATATTTCGCTTGAAAAAGTTAATTTTGAGTGGGAAGTGGTATAAGTGATTTTTACCTAAGGTAAGTAAGTATATTGGTAAGTCTTTTAGCTCCATGCCATACGTTCTTTAGATAAATAATTCTCCCAAATTAATAATTACTTTTAATTTCAATTTTTTTAAATTGAATGGGGTTGGTAATGTTAGAAAGTAAATCTAAAGAATATATATCGCACAATAAGGATCATAGTAGGTTTGTTATTGTGCTCATCTCTGCGGTTTCGGTCGCAACCCTGCTGTTTGTATGTTTGTCGTATGTGCAATATACAAAGGATAATCAAAGAATCTTAAAAAAAGAAGCAAATAATATTCAAAATATCATTTTTGAAGTGCTCGATAATTATAATCGTATAAATATTTATATTGGTAAGCGAATTGCTGAGCGTGGAGCTAAAGATTTAAAGTTTATTTTACATCTTTTTAGAGAAGATAATAAAATTAACAATGTCAATTTGTCGCTTCTTTCATGGGCACCGTTTGATTGGGTAGATACCAAAAATTTACAAATCATCAACGATAAGATCGGTATTCGTAGGCATCCTCCTGACATGTCGACCAGAAAATATACGCTATTTTCCTCTAAAAAACCATGGCAATTAATAGTTTCGCCTCCCGTTTTTGGTAATCCTAGCGGGGCTTGGGTTATACCAACTGGTACCGGAATTACTGATAAAAAAGGCAAATTCCTCGGTACTATAGCGGTTGGATTCAATGTTCATGAGTTTCAAAGTGCAATTCAAAGAAGGTTAAATAATACCGATGTTAGTTTTGTGGTGCTTGATCAAGATTTTAATATCATATTTCAATCAACTGACAATCGCCTCACTTATAATGATAATTTTTACCAGAGAAATAGGGCTAATATTAAATTTAAAGAGAGGTCAGGAATACTAGAAAATCAAATATTAGTGGGAAATATTAAATATTCCAGTTATTACAAAATGGATAAATATCCATATGTAATTTTAACTGGATTTGACAAGGATTTTCTGGCAAAGGGGTTCATCAATATAGTGATGCCATATATATTGGAATTCATTATTGCCACTATCTTCTTTATATTATATTTTTTCAAAGTCAAAATTGGTTATTTATTAGATAATGAAAAAAAATTAACCTCATCCTTATATCTTGCTAATTTTGCTAAAGTAAATCTTATCAGGGCCGCCAGTCATGATTTAAAAAATTACATTTTTGGTATTTCTGGCCTCACTAAATTGCTATTAGAAAGGAAAAATATCGGAGATGAAAATCTGGAGATAATAAAATCTATTAATGAACAATCTGATGAACTTGGCTATTTTGTAGAGGATTTGCTTGATACTAATCAAAATGAAACCGGTATATTTTCGCTTGGTAGAATTGAAAAATGCGATATTCATAAATTGATTGAAAGGATGATTTTATTAAATAAAAGTCTTGCAATTAAACATCGAATCGAAATTGTTGCCGATATTGGCAATAACATGCCAAAATTAAGATGCGATGTTAGGAGAATGAAGCAAATACTCACTAATCTTATCACTAATGCCATTAAATATAGCCTTTCAAATACAATTGTAACCATCAAGGCCAGATATCTTAGGGATAAGAAGCAAATTTACATCGAAATTAAAGATCAAGGAATTGGAATGAGTGAGGAGGAAATTACAATGGCTCTTAGCGGTCATGGTGAAAAGATTGATAAATCAGAACTTAACAAGGACATTGATTCGCGCGGTATTGGCATGCCAATTGTTAAAAATTTGGTGGAGCTACATAATGGCAAATTGGAAATTGAATCTGCTAAGAAAAAAGGTAGTGTAATTAAGCTATATTTTAATGTTGCCGATGAGGAATTAAAAACCAAAGAACAGGCAGAAAATAGCGAGGTAAATAAAAGATTGGCCACCGAAGGTAAATATATTTTACTGGTTGATGATAATGCGGTTAATATTAAAATTATTTCGGTTATTTTGCAAAGGGCTGGTTGTAAAATAAAGCATGCTGAAAATGGTGCCGATGCAATTTCTATGCTCGATAAGAAAAATTTTAATTTAATTTTAATGGATGGCGAGATGCCGGTAATGAATGGCTATGAGGCGGCCAAAAAGATTAGAGCGGGAAAATGTTTTAAGAATTTTAAGAATCATAAAGATATTCCAATTATTGCAATAACCGGAAATTCTGACCATGAAACTATTGCTAAAGTTCAAGATTGCGAAATGAACGGACATCTGTCTAAATCTAGCTCTGCTAAAGAAATTCTGGATGTTGTTGAGGAGTTTTTAATTAACAGTTCCAATACGCTTTGATAGCAATCCAGAAAATATAATGGACTGCTGTTAATAAATATCAGCAGCAGTAATTTTAATTATTTTTTGTTGCTGCTCTAAAATTAAATTACCCCCTTGATCTAAATCTTTAAAAATTCCGCTTATTTTTTGATCTTGATTAGTAACCAGAATTTCCTCTTTTAATTTATAAGCAGCTTTAAGCCATAGATTTCTAGTGTTTTTAAAGCCATAGGTTAAATAATCCTGATATAATTTTTCAAATTGATCTAAAAAAATTTCTAACCCTTGCGGTTGATTTAAATTAATCTTAAAATTTCTTAAATTAGCAGATGGAAATGCTGAATTATCAGGGTTACTGACTAGATTTAAACCGATTCCGATAATAACAAAATCAACATTATTTTGATTTATTGAACTTTCTAACAATAGGCCAGCAATTTTTTTATCATTAATTAATAAGTCATTAGGCCATTTATTTGCGATTTTAATTATTGATAAATCATGTTTTTGATCAATCGCCAAATTTTCAATTGCCAATCTTAGAGCGGCGATAGCAACAAAAGATAATTCTGAAATTTTATTAGCAAAAATTTTTGGACGCAGTAATAAGGAAAAATAAAGATTGCCAATTTCTGACTGCCAAACCCTCTCAAATCGTCCCCTTCCTTGAGTTTGCTTATCTGCAACAATGATATGCCGATCATTAATTTGATTATTTTTTGCCATTTCAAAGACCAGCTGATTGGTACTAGCAAGCTCTGAATAATGGTCAATGATATAATTCTTGTAAAAAATTGTCATTACTTAAAACTTGCTTTTAAACTGATATGTAATTATTTTTTAGTTCCATAGGAATAATCTTCTCATAAATATAAATTTAATTAAGCTTTTAGCAATGATAAATCAAGAATTACCTTTAATGCGTAAAGCAACAGCAGTGTGGCTGGTTGAAAATACCTCTCTTACTTTTGATCAAATCGCCAAATTTTGTGGCTTACATGAGCTTGAAGTGCAAGGAATTGCTGATGGCGATGTGGCATCTGGAATTATTGGCCAAAATCCCTTTATTTCTGCGCAATTAACCAAGGAAGAAGTCGCTCGTTGTGAGCGCGATCCCAATGCTGAGTTGGTTTTAAATAAAACTGTAGCTAATAGTACTAAAACTACCGGTAAAAAAGCCGGCAAATATACTCCAATTGCCAGAAGGCAAGATAAACCAGACGGTATTGCCTATTTGCTTAAATATTATCCAGAAATTACCAATATTCAGATCAAAAAACTGATTGGTACCACTAATAAAATGATTGATTCCATTCGTAGCCGTAGTAATTGGAACATTAAAAATATCAAACCTCGTGACGTGGTTTTGCTTGGTTTATGTAGTCAATCACAATTTAACGAGATTGTATTAAGTAAGCAAGATCAGTCGGAAGTAGAAAAAGAAGTAAAAAAAACCAAAAAGAAAATTGTTAAAAAATCAACTGCAAAAAAGAAAAAATAATTATGGAAGTTAAAATTGGAGAATTAGCGCCGCCTTTTTGTCTTCCTTGCGAAGATGGCGCAATTATTGATTTATATGAGTTGAGAGGCAAAAATGTAGTATTATATTTTTATCCCAAAGACGATACCCCGGGCTGTACTATTGAGGCTCAGGATTTTAGTAATAAGATTAAGGAATTTGAAAAACTAGACACGGTAATTTTGGGAATTTCTAAAGATGACACCAAAAGCCATTGCAAATTTATTGAAAAATATAAATTAGCAATCAATTTGCTTAGCGATGAAGATGGTGAAATATGTCAAAAATACGGGGTGATAAAAGAAAAATCGATGTTTGGCAAAAAATATTTCGGAATTGATCGCAGCACCTTCTTAATTGATAAAAAAGGTAAGATTGCTCATATCTGGAATTCAGTGAAGGTTAATGGCCATGTTAAAGAGGTTTTATCGAAATTATCGGGATAAGTAAATAAAATAGTTGATTATTTAAGATTTGTTAATAGAATCTGCCCCTTCATTTTTACCCTTATCAGATTTAGTTATAAAATAATCAAAAGGAAAAATCAAAAACTAATTTTAAAGAAGAATAATTTATGGATAATTTTGTTTTAAATGCTCAAAAAAGAGAGATTCTAGGCAAGCGCGAATCAAGAAGAATTAAAAATTCCGGTAAAATCCCGGCAGTTATTTACTCTAAATCTGGCAATATTAATATTAGCCTTGATGGTAAAGAATTTGGTCATCAATATTTTAAAGGCACCGCTTTAACTTCGGTGGCAGAAATAAATCTTGATAATAAAAAAATCAAAGCCATAGCTCATAAAATTGAGCTTGATCCAGTATCTGACCACCCGGTTCATATAGATTTTATCAGTTGTGAAGAAAAAAAAGATATTAGAGTCAAGCCAAGACTTAATTTTATCAATCAGGATAAATCTCCAGGCCTAAAAAAAGGTGGTTTTTTACATATTGTACTTAGAAGGGTTGAAGTGGTTTGTAAAGATGCTAAAGCAATTGTTGATAAAATCGATATTGATACCGGCTTAATGCAGGTTGGACAAAAAATAAAATCTTCAAATTTAAATCTGCCACAAGGGGTATCTTTACTAAAGAAAGGTGATTTTATTATTGCCAGTATTATTGGTAGAGGTTCTAAAGCTGAGGATGAGGCTGCCGCTCCAGCTGCCGCCGCAACTGCTGCTGCGCCAACAGGTGATGCCGCTGCTAAACAACCAGCTAAATCGGCTGCTAAAAAATAATTTTTTTTTAAGAAAAGAGTAAGGTGTTTTTTAAATTAAAACACCTTACTCTTGAGTTTGACTTTTCAAAAATAGCCTCCCTTCAGTTTAAGAGAGGTACAATTCCTCTAACATCTACATCATCAAGTCTGGCCGACATTGACTAAAAATAGTTTTGACAAATAATTTCTGGTTTCTACTCTTTTGCTGATAATTGTCTTCTGAATTAAAAATAACTTACAAATAACATGCCTAAATTTGATCTGCCATATAATCAGCCGATTTTGTCTGATAGGAAAATTGCTTATAAAAATGCTCGGATTATTGATCCGGAAAGCGGGTATGATGAGATTGGTGATTTAGTGACTATTGGTGATAAAATTGCTGATTTTGGCAGTAATATTATTGGCAGTCAAAATCCTTCAAATCTCGAAATAATTGATTGTGCTGGTAATTTGCTTAGTCCGGGATTAATTGATATTCAGGTTCATTTTCGCGATCCAGGGCAAACCCATAAAGAAGATTTAGCCAGTGGCAGTAAATCAGCAGTTGCAGGTGGAGTTACTACAGTTGTTTGCCAGCCTAATACTTCGCCAACCATAGATTCCGTCTATATTTTAGATTATTTACGGCTTAAAGCCCGCGAAACTGCTCATTGCAATATTAAGGCCTATGGCTGTATTACCAGAGGTATGAAGGGCGAAGAATTGACCGATATGTATAGTTTGGCCGCCGCCGGGGCGGTTGGTTTTACTGATGATGGTTTGCCGGTTATGAATGCTAATATAATGAGGCGGGCTTTTGAATATTCAAAAAACTTAAATTTGGTGATTGCTCAGCATGCTGAGGATTTAAATCTTAGCAATAAGGGCTGCATTACTGAAGGGATAGTATCGCTTGAGCTTGGAGTCAGAGGGATCCCAAATATTTCAGAATCAGTAATTGTTGAAAGAGATTTGGCAATTTTAGAGGCAATTGGCGGCAGATATCATTTATTACATGTTTCAACCAAAGAGGCTTTAGAAGCGGTAAAAAGAGCTAAAGATAAGGGATTAAATGTTACAGTTGAGGTATCTCCTCATCATTTTGGTTTAAATGAAAATGCGGTATTAAAATTTGGCACTAATGCCAAAATGAACCCCCCGCTTCGAAGTGAAAATGATCGCTTAGCGATGATTGAGGGTTTAAGATCAGGATTAATTGATGCCATTGCCACCGATCATGCTCCTCATGACCTTGCATCAAAAGAAAAACCGCTTGAAGAGGCTTCATTTGGAATTGTCGGGGTAGAAAGCATGCTAAATATCTCCTTAAATTTATATCATCAAAAAATATTGGGAATTAGAGAATTATTGGCAAAAATGACTTGTAATGCGGCAAAAATCATTAATTTTGATGGCGGAAAAATCAAAAAAAATGCCAGAGCTGACCTGGTTCTTATTGACATCAATCATGATTGTTTAATTAATTCTGCTAAATTTTATAGCAAATCAAAAAATTCTCCTTTTAATGGCTATAACGCTAAGGGAAGGGTCTTAAAAACAATAATTGCGGGAAAAATTGTCTATGAAATCTAAAAAAAGTAATTTGGCTTTATCAGATAAGGTTAAGTCGGTAATTCCTAAAATTTTAATTATTGCCGGTTCAGATTCTAGCGGTGGGGCTGGAATTCAGATCGATGTTAAAACTGCTACTGCCTTAAAAACCTACGCGGCAACTGCAATTACCTGTCTTACCGCCCAAAGTTCAGCAAGGGTGCATGATGTATTTTACGCGCCGGTTGATTTTTTAAAGCAGCAAATTGAAGTAGTCTTGGATGATATGAGCTTTGATTGTATAAAAATCGGGATGCTTGGCAATGCCAGAAATGTAAAATTAGTAGCGGAAGTTTTGGCCAAAAAAGCCAAAAATATTAAGATAGTTTTAGATACAGTTATTGTTGCAACTTCCGGCGATTTGTTGATAGAAGACTCAGCGCTTGGGTTTTTAAAATCAAGGCTTATGAATCAGGCATATTTAGTAACCCCTAATATCATTGAAGCAGAGATTTTATCACAAACTGAAATTAAAAAAATCAGCGATATGAAAAAGGCTGCTAAAATTATTAAAGAATTGGGCTGCAAAAATGTTTTAATTAAAGGTGGACATCTTTTATCTAAAAGCAAGATCTTAACTAATATCTTGCTTGATGAAAACGATAAATTTCATACCATAACCAATAAAAGATTGGGTGCGGATTATAAAAATCAAAATATTCACGGCACTGGTTGCGCCATGGCTTCTGCTATTACTTGTAATTTGGCTAAAAAATTTGACTTATTATCAGCAGTCAGGCAAGCTAATCAGTATGTTTACCGATCAATCGTTAAAAGTGTTAATATCGGCAAAGGTAGTAGAATTCTAATTAACTATTGATTCGGTATTGATAATTTTTTTTAACAATAAAATTATGTTTAAAAAATGACCAAAGAAAATACAAAATCGCTTCTTGAAAATATCAAAAAGAAAATGATGAATATTAACGCGCCGAAAGCTGATAATCAGTCAAATTTTGCAAATCTGGATGATGATTTTGAATATATTGTTCCTAAAAGTGGCGAGCCAGGTAAAGCACAGCAGAAAATAGAGCCAAAATTCAACTCTTTAGAGCAAATGGATATTGATCTGTCTGATCAAGAAAAATTTCAGCTGCCACCAATTGATAAAGATACTAAAGATGAAATGCTAAAAATTACCTTGCCGGATTTTTTTGGATTAAAAGAGGAGCCTAAATTATCTGATTTAAGTTTGGCTCAGGATTTAAAAGCTGATTTTGTTGCTTATGAGCAGAAAAAAACCGAGGATTCAATTGCATCTAAAAAATTTCTTGCCGATGCAGCAGAAAAAAAAGAAAAAGATAATATTATACAGCTAAATAATGCCAAGGAATTTAATTTAGATGATTTAGAGGATGTTGGAGACGAGATGGATTTTGATATTGATGCTACAAAAAAACTCGATAAAAGCCAGGATTTCGTAGATAGCAAGCCAGCAAAGGCGATAGATGATGATTTAGATTTAGATTTTGATTTGGATGATGAGGATGGTGAGGAGGAGGATAAACAGGTGCCTGCAAAAATTGAAGAAGATGATGATTTGGACTCGGTGGATCTTGGAGATTTAAAGGATGATATTGATTTAGATGTCAAGGAAAGTCAAAATAAAGCTCCTATGGAAGCAGCTTTAAAGGTAGCTGAAAATAATTTGGCAGATGAGGTTAGTCATGATGAAGCAGATGAATCTGATTTTAGCCAGGAAGATGCAGATATAAAGCTGGATATTGATGATAAGGATCTTGATCTTGGTGAAGAAGAAAAAGATAATCAAAATTCTGATCAATCACCAGAGATCGCCACTGATTCAGATGAGCAGTCAGAAGAGCAGGAAGATATAGAATTAAGTTTAGATGACCAGCAGGAAGAATTTGCAGATAATAATAAGGATTTAGCGACAGAAGAAGTAAATGAGCATTTAGATGATTTGCACAATGAGGAGTTTGAGCAATTAAAAAAATTAGAATCCCTAGAATCATCTAAGCAGCCAATTACTGATCAAAATCAAACAATTAAAGATAGCTTGCTTTCCAAGCAAACCATAGAAAAAACTTCAAATTCAATTAAAAAACTTATGAATAATTTTGATAATAAAAAACCTTCTACCAATGCCGTTACTGTTGAGCAGATGCTGATGTCAATGTTGCGACCACAACTCGAAGAGTGGCTTAATGCGAATTTGCCTGCCTTAGTTGAAAAAGTCATCCGTGAGGAAATTTCAAAAATAGTGCCTAAAAATTAGCGCTAATATTTTATTTTGAAGTTTAATTAGCAAGATTGTTGACTTTAAGATCAGATTAAAATATCTCCTCTAATTATCTTTATTTTTAAAACAAAAACTTTAATGAAAAATTTATTAATTGTTGAATCCCCAGCTAAAGCCAAAACAATTGCAAAATATTTAGGCAAAGATTATGACGTGATTGCTTCTTTTGGCCATATTAGAGACCTGCCAAGCAAGAATGGATCAGTTGAGCCTGATAATGATTTTGCGATGCATTATGAGATTTCTACTAAATCAAGCAAATATGTTAAAGATATTGTTGATAAGGTTAAATTATGTCAAAAATTAATTCTTGCTCCCGATCCTGACCGTGAGGGCGAGTCAATTGCTTGGCATATATGCGAAATGTTAAAACAAAAGAAAGCTCTAAAATCTTCAATTGAGGTGCAAAGGGTGGTTTTCAATGCCATTACCAAAAATTCAATTTTAGAGGCAATTAAAAATCCGCGAGAAATTGATATGGATTTGGTTAATGCCCAGCAAGCAAGAAGGGCGCTTGATTATCTGGTAGGCTTTACTTTATCACCGATTTTATGGAAAAAATTACCAGGGAGCAGGTCAGCGGGAAGGGTGCAGTCGGTTGCACTTAGAATGATTTGTGATCGTGAGGATGAAATTGAAAAATTTGTTAGCCAAGAATATTGGGATATTAAGGTTGATTTAGAAAATAATGCCCAAAATAGTTTTTTAGCCAATGTTTTTGAAATTAATGGTCAGAAATTAGAAAAATTTTCGATTGTTAATCAAAAGCAGGCTCTAGAAATTGAGCAGATGCTACAAAATAAGCAATATGAGGTTGCAGATGTTATCAAAAAACAAACTAAAAGAAGGGCTTATCCACCTTTTATTACCTCTTCAATGCAACAAGAAGCGGCGCGAAAATTAGGTTTTTCGGTCAAAAAAACCATGCAAATTGCTCAGAAATTATATGAAGGTGTTGATGTTGGCGGCAATGTTCAGGGTTTAATCACTTATATGAGAACTGATTCTATTGCAGTTTCAAATGAGGCCTTAACTCAGGTAAGACAATATATCGACGCCACTTACGGCAATGATTATTTGCCCCCAGCAGCCAATATTTTTAAAAGTAAAGTTAAAAATGCTCAGGAAGCCCATGAAGCCATAAGGCCAACTGATTTTTCTCTAAATCCTGAGAAAGTTAAAAATTATCTC
>JACCDN010684079.1_pt1 | contig 10535 bp, 9 predicted proteins | sample 7441691 | NCBI WGS metagenome assembly JACCDN01 (sample SAMN15323439, study PRJNA562643) | freshwater metagenome | isolation source: river surface water | place: USA:Blue River Watershed | collected 2017-08-16
CTGGGTGTGGTTGTAACACTAGATTGAATCAAACTGGCATATGTAGTTGCGTCTAAATCTAGATGTAGTACTTCGTTTGCATTGATATTGAATAAACGTGTGTCGGATACACTACACGTACTTTTAGCTAAATCGGCCTCATCAAAACCAAAAGGTAAACTTGTTGCCGTGGTTTGATAGCTTCCAAAATTTAAAGTTTCCACCGTTTGTGTTCCGTTGGGTTTTTGAAAAACAATGTTTTTGAAGATAATCGAATGATTGAATTTTGTTATACTTTCAAACCCCGTTGTAGGATTCGTATTCTTAATGGCCGTTGTTACAATTTGTGCTGTTCCAGAAAGTGCCGTCCACTCTTCGGTTACCGTTGGAGTTGCGCTTGGAATAGTACCGCAAAAATTGCTCGATGACAACGTTCCGTTATAGGCTCGATAAATCACACGGTTTTCTGAACTTGAAAGGGTTAATGTTCTAGGTAGATCGGTCGGAGTTATGTCATTTTCAAAGGTAGCTGCAAATACACTATTTGAAGCAATGTTAAAGAGCAATGCATCGGTAGAATTGAACTTGTAAAGTAAATTTGTTTCCGAACATTTTTGCGGTTGTACACTGTCAAAATTAATTACCTGTACCTCTACATTCCCATCATCACATGACCAAAGGGAAATAACGAGTGCCAAGCCTATCCATATTTTTTTCATTGTAATTTTTTTTCAAAAGTATGTTTTTTATGCTAAAATCGCGAAGAAATTACATCAAAATTAACCAAATCTATTTTTGCTGTTTGCCTTTCAGTTGATTTGTTTGTGTCGGTTATGCCGAAGAACTCCGGTAAAGGAAATAGCTACAAATTAAATATAATTAGGTTCCGTTTGATTATATTTGCAACTTCAAATATTGGTTTATGAGTAATATTTATCTTGATAGCGCAGCTACAACGTGTATTAGACCCGAAGTGGTGCGTGAAATGGTACGTGTTTTAGAAAATGATTTTGGAAATCCATCATCTACCCATAGTTTTGGTAGAACGGCCAAAAACGACATGGAAACTTCGCGAAAAACAATTGCTAAATTATTGCATTGTACTGCACAGGAATTGATTTTTATGGGTTCGGCCACTGAAGGAACCAATTGGATTTTGAAAAATGCAGTTCAAAATATGGGGATTCAGTGTATCATTACAAGCCGAATGGAACACCACGCAACTTTATATACGGTAAAACAACTTGAAAAGGAATTTGGTATTGAGGTTTTGTATGTAAAACACTTGCCAACAGGAGCAGTTGATATGTCCGATTGTGTGCAATTGCTCATGAATGGGAAAAAGACATTGGTGAGTTTGATGCACGTTAATAACGAAATCGGAACGGTATTAGATGTCGAGAAAATGAGTCGTTTGTGTAAGCAACACGAAGCGTTGTTTCATTGTGATACCGTACAGTCTGTTGGAAAAACAGAATTAAACCTTGAAGAGTTACCTGTTGATTTTATAGTGGCGAGTGCGCATAAATTCCATGGACCAAAAGGTGTTGGATTTGCATTTGTACGAAAAGGATTGGTGATGCAACCTATGCTCTATGGTGGCGAGCAAGAAAAAGGATTAAGAGCAGGTACAGAAGGAGTACATCAAGTAGTTGGGATGGCAAAAGCACTGGAATTGAGTTACCTACATTTGGATCATGAACGTGCATACATTGCCTCTTTAAAGGAATATTGTGCGCACCAATTGTTTGCAAATTTTGAAGGAGTTAAAATAAACGGAAGTGATACTTTTTACAATTTATTGAATATTTTATTGCCTTTTTCTGAAGAAAAAACTGCAATGATGTTATTTACTTTAGATATGAAGGGCATCGCAGTTTCTAGAGGAAGCGCTTGCCAATCGGGAAGTAACAAACCGTCACATGTCTTGGCAGAGATTCTTTCTACAGAAGATTTGAACAAACCCACAATTCGCGTTTCATTCAGTCATTACAATACAAAAGAAGAGATTGATACCTTTATTTCAGTGCTGAAAGAAGTATAATCACTTTTATTTTTAGATACAATCCGACAAGTCATTTTTGGCAAGTCGGATTTTTTTTTGAAAAAAAATGGATGCATAATAGTTAAATACATAATAAACTTATGTATGTTTGCGTTATCATTAAAAACAGTAGTATATGTTATATTCGTCAGAATTAATTAAAGGGACTTTAAAAACGATTGTTTTGAAGCAATTAGAAAACAATAAAAGAATGTATGGTTATGAAATTACACAGCGTGTAAAGGAATTGTCATTACATAGAATTCAAATTACAGAAGGAGCTTTGTATCCAACTCTTCATTCTCTTGAGGCAGAAGGTTTGGTTACAACAGAAACAGAATATATTGGAAAGAGAGTACGAAAATATTATAGTTTGAATTCAAAAGGCAAAACCGTTATCGATGAAAAAATCAGCGAATTATCGGATTTTATGAATACACTAAAATTATTGTTAGACATTAATCCACAACAGATATAAATGTATTGCATAAGTGAGCAACAACTAGATTTTATTCGCAATGACATACGTTTACGTGGCATTGAGATGGTTAGCCTGCAGCAGGACCTATTGGATCATGTGTGTTGTATAATTGAGCAAAATCTTGAAGAAGATGGAAACTTCGAGAGCTTTTATTTAACTTGTATTGAACAATTTTACAGTCAGCAATTGAGTGAAATAGAAGAAGAAACCATCAATTTATTAATTCATAAAAATTATTATACTATGAAAAAAGGAATGTTAATAAGCGGAATTTTAAGTACGTTGTTTTTAAGTGTCGGAATTGCATTTAAGTTTTTGCATTTTCCAGGAGCAGCTGTGCTCATATTATTGGGTGTGCTGTTGTTGAGCTTTTTGTTTTTACCCCTATTATTTATTTTGAAGGTCAAAGAAAGTAAAGAAAAGAAGGACAAAGTAATTTTGGGTGTAGGTTTTTTGGCGGCAATTTCGCTCACATTAGGTGTATTGTTTAAAGTCATGCATTGGCCTTTTGCTAATATGTTAGGCTTAACTTCATTGATCATAATGCTTTTTATCTTTTTACCCATTTACTTTCTATCTGGGATAAAAAACCCCGAATCAAAAGTGAACACGATTGTTTCCTCATTAATAATCATTGTGTCGTGTGCGTTGATGCTAATGTTAGTTAGAAGTCCGAGTGGGACAAGAAAATTGTATTTGCAACAAACAAAGGTGTTTTATACCAACGAACAAATATTGAAAAACGAACAATTTTTGTTTTCCACAGCTCAACACACTTTGGATGCAAAAGAGCAGGCTTTGTTTGAAGCTTGTGACGGCTTAAAAAAGGAGTTGTTGAGAAAAGATCTAGGAGTAGATACAATTGATGCGGCATTTGATGAAAAAAACACTTTAATTAGTGAGGCAAATGCAAATGAGTATTTGACGGATGCTGATTTGGATAAACTATCGGATAAATTGACCCAATACAATTTGAATTTAGATCCAAAAAAACAAAAAATTACCACCATCGATTCATTTCGTGATGTGAAAGAGTTAAAAATGGATGCTGCATTACATAATTTGTTTCAAATCCAAATGTTGATATTGCAAAATCAGTAAAAAGGATAATGCCCTTAACTCGTTAAGGGCATTATTTTTATTTAGCAGGAAAGTCCGAATTGTAACAGTCTCGAAATATTTTCCATTCGCCCTCTTCTTTGACGTAATATTCTAAAGATTTACCGCTGTCAATGATTGCGCCTTTTTCATCTGAAAAGGCAAATGATTTTTCGGCAATCATCATCTCATCATTACCCCAAACGTCAACAGTTTGCATGGTAAAGGTAGGTGTGCCTACTTTGAACCAACTGTGAAATACACTTTTAATCTTTTCTCTTCCTGATACGGCTTTTTCGTTGGGAAGCATCATTTTTGCTTCTTTGGCATAATAACTACTGAGTCGGGTTGAGTCGGCTTTGTTAAAAGCAATAACGAAGTCTTCGGAGATGGTTTCGATTTCCTCCCTCAAATTAGCGAACTCAGTTTTGGAAGTTTCTGCATCCGTACTCGGAAGCAGGTTTTGTTTTTTGCAACTGATAACGGATAAAATACAAACTGCAAAAATACACATGATAACATTTGATTTTTTCATAAATTGGGTATTAGGTTAATAGTATGCGAATACCAAAGATATAAAATATTGATTATCAATGTACTTATGTAAGTTCTTTTTTTTTATGAAACAAAAAAAAACTCCAATGAAACATTGGAGTTTTGAAAGTGTACTTATGTTTTTTATAAGTGTATTACTTCATCGTATGCTGCAGCGACAGCTTCCATAACCGCTTCACTCATGGTAGGGTGGGGATGAATCGCTTTTAATATTTCATGACCTGTCGTTTCTAGTTTACGTGCTACAACAGCTTCTGCTATCATATCTGTAACCCCAGCGCCAATCATGTGACATCCCAACCATTCGCCATATTTGGCATCAAAAATAACTTTTACAAATCCATCAGGAGTTCCAGATGCTTTTGCTTTACCTGAAGCCGAAAACGGGAATTTTCCAATTTTTAATTCGTATCCTTTTTCTTTGGCAGCTTTTTCTGTCAATCCAACCGATGCAATTTCAGGTGTTGCATACGTACATCCAGGAACGTTTCCGTAATCAATTGGATCTACGTGCATGCCTGCAATTTTTTCTACGCAATTGATTCCCTCAGCAGAAGCCACGTGTGCCAATGCTTGTCCAGGCGTAACATCTCCAATAGCATAGTAACCAGGAATGTTTGTTTGTCCAAAGGCATTGACTAATATTTTGTCTTTGTCAGTAGCAATACCTACTTCTTCAAGTCCGATGTTTTCAATATTTGTTTTGATACCTACAGCAGAAAGTAGTACATCTGCTTCAAGGATTTCTTCTCCTTTGGCTGTTTTTACAAATGCTTTAACGCCTTTTCCAGTGGTGTCAATTCTTTCTACAGATGCGTTTGTCATGATGTTGACACCTGCTTTTTTCATAGAACGTTCCATTTGTTTTGAAATATCTTCATCTTCAACCGGAACAATATTTGGCATGAATTCAACGATCGTTACTTCGGTTCCCATGGCATTGTAAAAATGAGCAAATTCAATTCCAATAGCTCCCGAACCTACTACAATTAATTTTTTTGGTTGCGATGGAAGTGTCATTGCTTGGCGGTATCCAATTACCTTTACACCGTCTTGAGGAAGGTTGGGTAATTCTCTAGATCGAGCACCAGTTGCAATAATGATATGATCTGCACTGTATTCTGTAACTTTACCATCGGCTGCAGTTACATCCACTTTTTTACCTGGTTTCAATTTTCCGAAACCATCAATCACATCAATTTTATTTTTTTTCATCAAAAACTGAACACCTTTGCTCATATCACCCGCTACATTTCTAGAGCGATTGATCACGGCATTGAAATCTTTATCATATTCTTTGATCGTAAGACCATAATCGGCAGCATGTTTTAAATAATCAAAAACTTGTGCTGATTTTAATAGCGCTTTGGTTGGAATACATCCCCAGTTAAGGCAAATACCACCTAAGTTTTCTTTTTCAATTACGGCTACTTTAAATCCTAATTGAGAAGCGCGTATAGCTGTTACATATCCTCCAGGTCCACTTCCTAAAACTATAATATCGTATTTCATGGTGTGTTTTTTTTCTTTAATTAATTGAGATTGCGAATTTAAGTAATTATTTTATATTGTTAAAATTAATGTTTATTGAATATTTGTGCTGTCATCTTGCGCTACGACCGCAAATTGTGAATCGTATAGGTTTTTGTAAAAACCGTTTGGTTTGTTGATTAATTCCACATGGTTCCCCGATTCTACTATTTGGCCTTTATCCATAACGATGATGGTGTCTGCATTGATGATGGTAGCCAATCGGTGCGCAATTACTATGGATGTTCTGCCTTTTGTAATTGTTTCGGTGGCCTTTTGAATCAATTCTTCCGAATAGGTATCGATCGAGGAAGTGGCTTCGTCTAAAATTAAGATGCTTGGATTGCTCACATACGCTCGTAAAAATGCAATGAGTTGTCGTTGACCCGAAGATAACATAACGCCTCTTTCTTTGACGTTGTAATCATATCCTTCGGGAAGAGTCATGATGAACTCGTGAACACCGATCTCTTTGGCGGCTGTGATGACACTTTCTCTAGAAATTGCCGCATTGTTTAAGGTGATGTTATTCAAAATAGTATCGGCAAACAAGAATACATCTTGTAAAACAATGGCGATTTGCTTGCGCAAACTTTCTAATGTGAATTCGTTGATGTTTTGATTGTCGACCATTATGGTCCCAGAATCTATTTCGTAAAAACGATTCAGTAAGTTGATGATGGTTGTTTTTCCGGCTCCGGTCGAACCAACGATGGCAACGGTTTCTCCTGGTTTGGCTTGGAAAGAGATGCCTTTTACCACTTCTTCATTTGGAATGTAGCTAAAACGTACCTTGTCAAACGAGATCGCACCTTCAAATTCGGGTGCCCTTTTTACCCCTTCTTTTTGTACATCCTCTTGGGTGTCTAAAATGTCAAAAACCCGATTGGCAGCAATCATTCCCATTTGCATTTCATTGAATTTATCCGCAATTTGGCGTAATGGGTTGAATAACATTCCGATGAACATGGTGTACGAAAACAAGTCTCCAAAAGTGGTAAATTTATCTCCGTCTAATATGTGAAATCCACCATAAAGAACAACAAATCCGAGTGTTAACGATGAAATAATATCGGCAATAGGGAAGAAGATGGAGTTGTATAAAATTGTTTTTATCCAAGCAACGTTGTGTTTTTGATTGATTTCTTTGAACTTTTCAAATTCGATGTCTTCTCTATTAAAAAGTTGTACAATTTTCATTCCGGTTACGCGCTCTTGAACGAACGTATTCAGGTTGGCTACTTGATTTCTAACCTCTTCAAAAGCTACTTGCATTTTCTTTTGAAAGATACGTGTTACATAGACTAAAATCGGCATGGCAGCAACTACGATCCAAGTCAATTTCCAGTTCATGTAAAACATAAAAACCAACACCACCAGCATTTTTAATAAATCACTGATGATCATGAACAAGCCCTGACTGAAAATTCGGGCAATTTGCTCAATATCAGATACAGATCGTGTAACTAACTGTCCGACAGGCGCGTTGTCGAAATATTTCATTCGAAATCGCAACATGTGTTGGAACAATTTGGTTCGGATATCTTTTACGATATCTTGACCCAACCAATTGGCCCAATATACAAAGTAGAACTGCGAAATACCTTCGAGTAACAAGACAATCCCCATCAAGGATACATACAGCATCAATCCTTGTTGGTCTTTTGGTTTCATATAAAAGTCAACTGTTTGTTTCAATAAATAAGGTCGAACAGCTGTAAATATAGAAAGTGCAATTGCAAAGAAAATCACCCCTTTGAATCGTAATTGATAGGGTTTGGTATAAGTTAAAATGCGTTTAAAAAGACGCGTGTCAAATGCTTTTGCTTTCATGTTATGGTAAATAAGGGTATTTCACCTCGGTTAAATAAAGACCTTGTGCTGGAGCAGAAAATCCTGCCTTACTTCGGTCTTTACTTTCTATGATTTGTTGAAAATCGTTCAATGTTATTTTTCCAGTCCCAAGATTGATCAGGGTGCCTACAATGGCACGCACCATGTTTCTGAGAAATCGATCTGCCGAAATTTCAAAAACAATTGCATCTAAATTTTTGGTCCAAACAGCCTTTGAAATAGCGCAATTAAACGTGTTGACATCCGTATTTACTTTTGAAAAACACTCAAAATCAGTATGCTGCATTAAAATTTCACAAGCCTTGTTCATTATTTGAATATCTAGATTTTGATGGTAGTACCAAGAATCATAGCATTCAAATGCATTTTTGTTTTGGTGGATATAATAATGGTAGGTACGTTGGGTTGCATCAAATCGGGCATGTGCCTCATTGTGAACCAAGTGAACATTTGTGATGGCAATGTCTTTTGGTAAAAAAGAATTGGCTTTGAAAATAAAAGGAGCAACCTCAATTTTTGTATCTACATCAAAATGAGCAAACATTTGCTTTGCATGAACGCCCGTGTCGGTTCTACCAGCTCCCACTAAATCTACCTCCACTTTTAAAAGGGTGGATAATGCGGTGTTCAGTGTTTCTTGCACAGTCACAGCATTTGGCTGGTATTGCCATCCATGATAATTCGTTCCTTTGTAAGCAAATTCTATAAAATATCTCAAACTTAATGGATTCGTTGATTTTGAAATGCAAGTGTACAAAGGTTTTTAATTTTGTAGTCTAAAGTTATCATTATTTCATTTCGTATCTTTGTGGTAATAAATTAACAAAACAAAGTCAGAGTCTTGCGAAAAATCCTCCTTTTATCGGATACACACAGTCACATCGATGAGGTCATATTAAAATATGTGGATTGGGCTGATGAAGTGTGGCATGCGGGAGATATCGGCGATTTGCAAGTTACCGACACCATCAAGAAAAGAAAGCCTTTACGAGCGGTTTATGGTAACATTGATGACGATAAAGCAAGAATGGAGTTTCCGCTCAACAATCGATTTTGGTGCGAAGGGGTGGAGGTATGGATCACTCATATTGGAGGTTATCCGGGAAAATACAATTTGGCCGTTAGAGAGGCGCTTAAAAAATCCCCGCCTAAATTATTCATCTGCGGACATTCGCACATCTTAAAAGTTCAATTTGACAAAACGTTGCAAATGCTGCATATGAATCCGGGTGCTTGTGGTATTCATGGCTTTCATCAAGTTCGAACCATGTTGCGATTTGAAATTGAAGGAGATAAAATCCAGTCGTTAGAAGTCATTGAAATAGGTAAAAAATAAAAAAAAATCCGAGACAATGTCTCGGATTTTTACGCACTAATAAACTAAGTTTATAGGTTTATCTCAATCGATCAACAGATTTTACGAGATCTTCATCCTTTTTGATGGCCTTGTTTGCCAAGACCAGCATAACGATAGAAAGAATAGGAAGAAACATCCCAATACCCTTCTCAGAAACTGCAGGAGTCTCTCCGGATAAGTTTAGTGAACGATAAACAAATAATCCTAATAAAATTAAATTTAATATCATATTCAATCTGTTTAGCACAAATTGTTGTTGTCTTTTTTTAAATGAAATGATACTAATCACAGTCAGTACCGTACTTAATCCAAATAAAATGACATATAAAATTTCATTGTTTTCGTTAAATTTATAAAAGGTATTCTCTATTTTCCACAAAGGAAAAACATACGGTAATATTGCAGCAGCAACAAATACAATAGCAAGATATACAGTTTGAATTCTTTGTAACATTTTTTATAAATTATTGAGACAAAAATATAGTTTCTTTTTATAAAAAACTATTGCTTGAATAAAAAAAAATCGTATTATTGCAGTATAAATTCGTAAGTACCTCATAAACACGGATTTTTTTCAAAAAAAATTACCTTTCATTTGAAATTATTTTCAAAACTAATCCAATCCAATAAATCACAATAAACTTTTATGTTTGATATTTCTGTATTAAAAGAAATGAAGTTACCAGAACTTCAACAAATTGCTAAATTAGCCAAAACGATAAAATTTGCCGGTGTAAAAAAAGAAGTGTTGATTCAAGATATTTTAGCACATCAAGCACAATCTGAACAAAAAACTTCGCAACCAGAAACGGCCGTTACAGAGGATGCAAAACCCAAAAGAGCCCGAATCAAAATTGAAAACAACCAAGCAGCTAAAACAGATTTGTTCGCAGAAAGACCTACATTGGAAGAGGCGGTTGTAGAAAGTCAACCTGAAATAAACAACGAGCAGCAAGTTGCTACAAAGCCAGCGAAATTTCAAAAAAAATCAAAAAATGCTCCTCATTCTAATTCAGTGGAAAAAGAACAGGAGGATCAAGCAACCCAAAATACAGAAACAGCTGAAACACAGGCTGAAAACAACAGCCCGTCGGATGAAAACACCGAAGTTAAAGCGCAAAAACACACACCCAATTTAAAAAATAAATTGCCTTATCCGGCTCAAAATTTGAATTTTACTCAAAATCCAAATCAGAACCCGAATCAGAATCAAAACCCAAATCAAAATCCCAACCAAAAAAATAAAAAAACCAATAATTTCAGAGATTCCGATTACGAATTTGACGGAATCATTGAAAGTGAAGGCGTTTTAGAAATGATGCCGGATGGTTATGGTTTTTTACGTTCTTCAGATTACAATTATTTAGCTTCTCCAGATGATATTTATTTGTCTACTTCTCAAATTCGTTTGTTTGGTTTAAAAACCGGAGATACCGTAAAAGGAGTGGTTCGACCTCCGAAAGAAGGAGAAAAATTCTTCCCACTGGTACGTGTATTAAAAATAAACGGTCACGACCCAAAAGTGGTGCGAGATCGTGTTTCATTTGAACATTTAACACCTATTTTCCCTAAAGAAAAATTCAGAATTGCCGACAAACAAGCTTCTGTTTCTACTCGAATTATTGACTTGTTTTCAC
>JACCDN010798816.1_pt1 | contig 10535 bp, 9 predicted proteins | sample 7441691 | NCBI WGS metagenome assembly JACCDN01 (sample SAMN15323439, study PRJNA562643) | freshwater metagenome | isolation source: river surface water | place: USA:Blue River Watershed | collected 2017-08-16
ACAGTTACAGGCTTCACTTCAGCAACAGTTACAGGCTTCACTTCAGCAACAGTTACAGGCTTCACTTCAGCAACAGTCACAGGCTTCACTTCAGCAACAGTTACAGGCTTCACTTCAGCAACAGTTACAGGCTTCGGATCAATCACTGATGCTGGACTTTTTTTAATATGATGTTTTTTATTGTTTACAACCTCAGGAACAACTTCAGCATTTGAAGTCACGGGCTCAGATGAAACTGTGGTTTTGGATTCATTAACAGGTTTAGATGTTGCCGACGGCAACACAACTTTTTGGCAAGCCAAACAAGCCACCAAAAATAAATCTAAACAAGCATAAAATTGAATCTTTTTTCTAAATCCCATAATTGTTTATCGACTATTCACTAAATTAATTAAAGACTAGTTTTGGTTAAACTGTAAACAATACCCGACCATCTACTGGGTCATTTGACCTTGAATGTTATACTCGACCTTATAGCCACCAGCCGTTGTACCACTGACGGATTTATGTAAAACCGCTCCATGACTGGCGCTGACTGTGAAACCCGACGATGTCGTTTGTTTTGTAAATCCACCTGCAGAACTAGACATAATGCCACTGCCAGTATTAACAGAATCTCCACCGCCATCGCTGGCTCTATCGCCTTTAAAATCAACTTGGCTGGTTTTACTGCAAGCCGAAAAACAACTAACGCAGAGTAAAATTACAAATATACTATAATTAGCTCTGGAAAATAAATTATCTGCGAATTTCATAACCCTCCATCAAAGCTCAACCTGATACTCTTCGGTAGAATTTTTCATATACTTTAAAAAACAATCTGCAAGTCAAACGTCTAGACTCAATTAAATTCTGTGCTGTATTTACAATACTATTGCATAGAAGTTTTTGTTTAACTTTATGCATTGGATTAAAAAATAAACATGCTAAGCTGGGGCGTGCTTTTGATTGAACAAGCACTATTAAAATTATGATTTCTATTTATACGATTATAAAATTTATTTTGGCAGCACTTATCGTGGGAACTACGGCAGGACTTTGCTCTGCAACTTTGCACTCGACCCTTGAGCATGCCAACAGCTTTTTTCACTCACACAGTTGGCTTATTATTCTTTTACCTTTTGCAGGATATATCAGCGCTTGGGCTTATGACAAACACGGGTTTGCATTTGAAGATGCCACCAAATATTTGTTTGCTAAATTATCTCATCTCGAAAATCCACAACAAAAAATTTCAGTTTGGATGTTGCCTCTGGTATATTTTGGAACGACCATTTCACATTTCTTTGGCGCGTCTGTTGGTAGAGAATCAACAATGATACAGATGACAGTCTCCGCAACTGAAAAGATCATTTCAAAAATTAAGTTTTTTTCAGCAGACAGATCTCCTATTTTGATAGCCAGTCTTGGCGCTGGTTTTGCTGCAGCAGTGGGTGCACCGATTGCTGGCTTTATATATTCTGTTGAATTTTTGAAATGGAAAAACTTAAAAATACATTATCTGTTATTATCAATTTTTTCTGCAGCAATCGGTTCCGCTGTTACCTTGGTTTTTCACACGCCCGGGATAGTGAAAAAAGTTTCTGTTGAAAATCCTTTAGATATAAAACTATTACTGGTCAGCTTACTGTTGGGTTTAACATTAGGATGCTTGCAGTTTTTATTACACAAAGTGATTATTAACATCAAACATTTACTTAAAAAAATATCACATGATAAAAAATGGCAAGCAGCATTTGGCGGCGCCATATTAGCACTTTATTTTATAATTTTTCAAACGACCGAATCTAATGGCTTGGGCATCGATGTCATTAATAAAGCACTGAATGGAAATGCCGATTTTTTTACTTTTATTAATAAATACTTTGCAACTGCATTGAGCCTTGGCGTGGGATTTAAAGGCGGAGAATTTGTTCCATCTGTTTTTTTAGGTACCACATTTGCCGCAACAGTAGCAACCTGGGTTAAAATGCCGGCCGCAACTCTTGCGTCCGCAAGCTATGCCACAATGTATAGCGCAGCAGTAAAGACACCACTAGCCTGCACTATTCTTACTATGGAATTATTCGGAGTACAGATTGGCGCTTTTGCCTTTATCACATGTTTTTCCAGCGCCTACTTTTCTACATTTCTTGACAAGAAAAGACAGTAGCTAGCCTGTAATAAATTATCAAACGCGCCTGAGAAATCCTTTTACTCTTCTGGCGATATAAGTTTGTATCCAACATTTGGCTCTGTTTTAATTAAATCAAATTTGCTGTACATATTTAATTTTTTTCGCATTTGCCCCATATAAACACGTAGGTATTGTCTATGTTGAACAGAATGTGGTCCCCAAACTTGTTGCAACATTGATTGATGAGTTACGACACGCCCTTTGTTCAAAGCTAAAATGCGAAGCAAATCAAACTCGGTCGAAGTCAGATGAATTTCTTTACCTTCTACTTTTACTGTGTGCCCATCAAAATCAATCCAAAGTGGATCTAGAATAAAAATATTTTCTTTCAAATCCACACGACTTACTCGTAAGCTGGCGCGAATACGCGCAGACAGCTCTAACATGCTAAATGGTTTTGTCAGATAATCATTGGCACCAGCATCCAAGGCAGTAACTTTTTCTTCGTCATTATTTTTTGCCGATAGAATAATTATTGGGACGTGACTCCAGTCTCTAATTTTTTTTATAACATCCTGACCATTCATATCGCCTAAATGTAAATCGAGAATAACCAAATGTGGGCGATATTCAATTGCTAGTCTCAACCCTTCGGCGCCAGATTCTGCGACCTGAATTTCAAAAGAATTTTTTAATGATTCACGTAAAAATCTGCAAATAGAAATTTCATCATCGATAATCAATATCCTATTGTTAATTGACATCGACAAATCCAGATTTTTTTAAATCAAATACTGGGAAACGAATGGCAACAATAAAACCACTGTGTTTTTCCAAATTAACTGTTTGAATTTTGCCGTCCAATGCCTCAACAAAAGCTTTAGCGATTGAAAGTCCAAGACCCAACCCCTCAGATTTTTCAGAAGAAAAAAATGGATCAAATATTTTATCCAAATCAGCATCCTTAACTCCAAGACCAAAATCTCTCAGCGAAATTTCCAGAAGATTGTTTCGCATTGATATTTTAATCTCAAGTTTAGGATGGACGCCTCCATGCTTCTGGCTATTTTTAAATAAATTAAAAAATATATTTTCTAACAAACCCTCGTCTGCCAATATGTATGATTCTTTCTCAGAAGGTTCAAAACTGATTTTCATATTCTGCATTCTAGACTGGTGCCGATCAACAAACTCTGAAACAAATGTATTCATTTCTATAACTTCTTTTTTGGGCTTCAATAATCCAGAGCGAATACGCGACATGTCCAATAAATTATTAATCACTAAATTAAGACGTTGACCCGCTTCCATAATTTCGTAAATAAGAATTTTTTGTGTTTCCGCATCCAAATTTTCCATTGAAATCGCAGAGGCTGAACCTACCATCGCGGTCAGTGGCGTTTTAAGCTCGTGTGAAACGGAATCAAATATTGCACGATACAATCTTTCAGACTCAATAATTTGTTTATGGTTATGAATTCGCGAAGCAATAATTGCCATAATCAACGAGACAATAAAGTATGTAAGAATCATCACCCTGTCTTGAGTCGATGAAACTGAAAAATGATATCTGGGAGTTATAAAAAAGAAATTCCAGGCTAAAGCACTCAGCCCACCAGTAAATAAGACAACTTTTGTCTTTCCAGTAAATGAAGCTATAAGTATATTAAGCATTAGAAACAAGCCCACAGACTGATAGCCAATATATGGCTCAATCACAAAACACATCAGTGTGACAAAAAAAATACCCGTCATAGAATAATAAAAATAGTTTTGCACTTTCATCGCCTTATTTCTTCTTTAGATCCAAATCATAGCAACTAATATGTTCGGAAACATGCTGTGTTATAAAGAAAAAATAAAGAAATTCTTACTCTCTTTAGATTTGCTCCATTCCATTTGACGAATCATTAAAAATACAAAAAAACTAGAAATCATATCAGGAGTTAATTATGAATTTCTTTAGCCGCACAAAGCGTCTTTTAATTGGACACCCACTACAAATTTCTGAATTATCCCACCAAAAAATTCCAAAATGGAAAGCTCTAGCTGTTCTCTCTTCAGACGCACTCTCATCGGTAGCCTACGCAACAGAAGAAATACTTATTCCTCTTGCTGCATTTTCTGCTTTGGCTGTTACCTGGTCTATTCCAATCGCATTAACTATTGCTCTTGTTTTAATCCTGGTTACGATTTCATATCAACAAACTATTTCATCATATCCAAATGGCGGAGGCGCCTATATCGTTTCAAAAGAAAACTTAGGCACGACTGCAGGCTTAATCGCTGGAGCAGCACTGCTGATTGATTATGTGTTAACTGTCGCGGTTTCAGTCTCTGCCGGCGTTGAAAATATCGCATCTGCTTTTCAGTTTCTTTGGCCATACCGAGAAGTGTTGGGAATTTTTGTTGTTCTATTAATTATGACTTTAAATTTACGCGGCATTCGCGAATCCGCAACAATTTTTGCATTGCCAACTTATTTATTTATATTTTCCTTTTTAATTCTAATTGGCAAAGGCGCTTGGGATTTTTTTAATGGCAACGTCGTTCCAGTCGCCCCCGTCATCCATGAAACATATACTGCTATTCCAATATTTTTAGCCCTAAAAGCATTCTCTTCGGGATGTTCTGCTCTGACTGGCGTCGAGGCCATATCTAATGGAATTCCTATCTTCAAAGAGCCCAGCCAAAGAAATGCTAAAATTACCATGCTTTGGATGGCGGGAATTCTTGGTCTATTTTTTATTGGAATCACTCTTCTTGCTCATCTTCATGGAATTTCACCAGTAGAAAATCAAACTGTTATCTCGATCTTATCAAAAAAGATTTTTGGTGATTCATTTTTCTATTACCTCACGCAAGCTTCAACAGCCTTGATTTTAGTTTTAGCAGCCAATACAAGCTATGCCGATTTTCCACGATTAGCCTCGTTGTTAGCAAAGGATAGATTTTTACCTCGACAACTTTCTAGCCTTGGTGATCGATTGGTTTTCTCAAATGGCATCATTGGCTTGAGTTTTGCTGCCATGATGTTGATTATTTATTTTAAAGGTGAAACACATTATTTAATTCCTCTTTACGCTGTTGGTGTATTTTTATCATTCACTCTATCTCAGGCAGGAATGGTCATTCACCACATAAAATATCGCGAAAGTGGCTGGCGCAAAGGTATCGTCATCAACTCGGTTGGAGCAATTGCAACTCTTATAGTACTATTGGTAATCTCATTTACTAAATTTATTCATGGAGCTTGGGTCGTTATTATTTTTATTCCTTTCTCTGTTTTTATATTTAATAAAATTAAATCTCATTATGTAAAATCCGCATTTCAGTTGCGCGTAACAGTACCGCCTCCTAAAAGTAATATTGAACCAACACACATTATTGTTATCCCAGTCTCTGGCGTGCATCGCGGGGTCATCAAAGCGGTTGATTATGCGACATCTATGTCTGAAAATGTTTTTGCTCTTTATGTTGATATTGACAGTGAAAACACTGAACGTTTAAAAATCGAATGGAAAAAGTTTTTTCCAAATGTAGAATTGAAAACACTACCATCACCCTACCGCTCGCTCAACGAACCACTCATAAATCACATTGTGTCTATCTCGAAAGATCCGAAATGGGATTGGGTAACGGTTGTTATCCCAGAATTTGTCGCAGCTAAATGGTGGGAAAACTTACTGCACAATCAGTCAGCACTTTTTATTAAAACATTTTTGATGTTTAAAAAAAGGATTGTAGTTACGTCTGTACGTTACCATTTATAAACATATTTCACTTTGCTGCGCACATAGCCATTTCTATAAGTTTATCAATTATAGAGACAAAATAAGATGTTGAGTCGTTTTGCCTCTGTTACCTATAATCCTCACAAAATCCTGACAAAAAATTGCGTAGAGTATGCTAAAAGCTAATTCCCATAAGGGTATTTAACGGATAAACAACGTTTTCACCAAGGGGGCTATGTGAGTCAAAATTTTATTATTAAACTGAATACAGCAATTTTCTGTGTTTTATTTTCCGCCTTCTGCGGAATATCATACGCCTCTGAGAAAAGTGACATTTTAGGTAGTGAAAACAACCCCATTAAATTATTTTTCACCCCTTCGTCTGATGCCAAAGGCATCACAACAAATTCAGATCAATTTACACGCTATTTAGAAAAAGAAACGGGATTATTTTTTAAAACTTCAGTCCCAGCTAACTACATCGCTGTTGTCGAAGCTTTCGGTTCAAACAGAGCAGATATTGCGGTAATGAATTCATTTGGTTATTTACTTGCCCATTCCAAATATGGTGCTCAGGCCTATCTTAAAACATTAAGACACGGAAAAGAATATTATAGCGGACAAATTATTTATAACAGCAAATCAGGCATTCGCACGCTTAAGGATTTACAAGGCAAAAAATTTGCGTTCACAGATTCAGCATCGACTTCGGGATATTTATTTCCATTAAAAATACTTAACGACAATAAAATTAAATTAGGTGCCAGTACATTTGCAATGAAACACGACAATGTTGTAACAATGGTTTACCAGGGACAGGTCGACGCAGGAGCTACTTTCTATTCAGAACCAATTGATGGAAAAATTCAAGATGCTCGCGAGCGAGTTAAAACTCAATTCCCTGATGTCGAAGACCGAGTTAAAATATTAACTGTGACCTCGCACATTCCTAACGATCCGTTCGTTTTCAGAAAAGATTTACCAACGCCTCTTAAAGATAAATTCATTGCAGCTTTAAACAAATATTTACAAACTGCTGAGGGAAAAGAAACCTTTAAAAAAATGTATTCAATGGATGGTGTCGTTCCAGCAAAAGATGCAGACTATAACGATTTAAGAAAAGTTATCAAAGAATCAAAATCTGATCTTGAGAGTTTAATTAAATAATAAATCAACGAAAGAGTATCGTGTGTCAACATCCAGCACGCCCCCGGTTCTTGAAATTAAAAATCTAAATAAGATTTATTCCAATGGACATCAGGCTCTGACGAATATTTCTTTAAATGTGGAACAAGGACAATTTTTAGTTATAATCGGACTTTCCGGATCAGGAAAATCCACATTACTTCGCTGTATCAATAGATTGCACGATGCGAGCTCTGGTCAAATTATGTTCCAAGGAAATGATATCAATCTTCTAGAAGGGGCCGAACTACGCAAAACCCGTTCTCGCATAGGGATGATCTTTCAACATTTTAATTTGATTCCAAGAAAAACTGTTATTGAAAATGTTTTGTATGGCAATCTGTCACGCATTTCTGTTCTAAAATCAATCCTAGGTATTTACAGCACCGAAGATAAAAAAAGAGCCCTTCGATATTTAGAAATAGTTGGCCTACAAGGAAAAGAAAATAATCGCGCCGATGCGCTCTCCGGTGGCCAACAACAGCGTGTTTCTGTTGCGCGGGCACTGATGCAAAATCCAAAAATTCTTTTAGCAGATGAACCCGTAGCCTCTTTAGATCCAGCCACTTCACATTCAGTCATGGATTACCTTGAAAAAATAAATAAAGAATTGGGCGTAACAGTTATCTGCAACTTGCATTTTTTATCTCTGGTTCGGCGTTATGCCAGCAATGTGGTTGCCTTGAAATCTGGTCAAATTGTTTTCACAGGCAGCCCACAAGAAATTGATCAAGAATGGTTTCGAAAGATTTATGGCGAAGAAGCTGTCGAGGTCACCATCAAATGAAGACTCTCAATTACATCAAAGCTTTATTGATTGATATCTGCGCATGGTCCTATGTCATTTTGGTTAGCTGGAAAGTTATTCTCGAAAAAATTATTCAACATCAGCGTTATCCAGAGTTCACTTGGAACCAACCACTCATTTCATTAGCTATTGGCTCAGCCATCGCCCTTATACTAGTTCAAACTCGAATGTCTCTTGGACGTGGTTTGATGGGAATAATGTATGAAAAAAATCATCACAAAGACCTAACTTTTTCGGCGTTTGCTTGGTTTGGATATTTTATTTTATTTTTAACATTCATTGCCGGTTTTCAAATTTCACAAGTATCTTTGAAAGAGTTTTTTTCTTCCGAAGGGCTCGAGGGAGCACGCAGAATTTTCTCAGCACTCTTTAATCCTAATTGGAGTATTTTAGAAGAGGGTGTTTTTGCTGCTGTTGAAACTATTTATATGGCTTTTATCGCAACAGCTTTTGCCATCCCAATAGCATTTGTGCTCGGATTCTTTTCTGCGCGTAATTTGATGGTGCATACAAAAACAGGATGGTTTGTTTATTGGTTGTTGCGATTGATATCAAATCTATCGCGCTCAATTGAGCCATTGGTGTGGGCAATTATCTTTTCTGTATGGGTGGGCATCGGTCCATTCTCAGGAATGCTAGCTTTGTGGCTGCATTCAATAGCTTCCTTAATAAAACAATATTCAGAGCAAATCGAATCAATTAACGATGGTCCGATGGAGGCAATGACAGCAACTGGAGCTCACCCAATTCAGGTTGTCTGGTTCGGTGTGGTACCACAAATAGTTCTACCATATTTGTCTTACACAATTTTTCGTTGGGATATCAACGTTCGCATGGCAACGATAATCGGCCTAGTCGGTGGTGGCGGCCTAGGAAATTTATTAATGCAGTACCAGGGACAAGCACGCTGGAATGAAGTCGGCACATTGGTCATCATCATTGCCGTCATAGTATGGGTAATGGATTGGGCTTCTTCAAAATTACGTGAGGCATTGAAATAAAAAAAGTGCCAGGCCCTATTTCTTGCTGGCAAGCGAAAAGAAATAGGACCTAGCAACTGTTTTATTTGGCTAACAAAAGTTCAATTTCTGAAACTACATTTGCTAATGATACGTTTTTTACTCCATCTCTTAATTGTAATACCAAATTTCCCGATGAAACTTCTTTTTCACCTATTACTATTTTCACAAATGGCCTTAATTTGTGTGCGAATAAAATTCTTTTTGAAAGACTCCCGCTGTTTTGATCAAGAACAACTCTAATATTATTTTCCTTTAACTGATTTACTAATTTATTTGCAAATTCGTGTTGATCATCAGATATAGGCAAAAGATAAACCTGAACAGGACATAACCATCCAGGCAATTGTCCACCAAAATATTCCAGCAACATTGCTATAAATCGTTCATGACTGCCAAGTGGCGCACGATGAATCACCCAAGGAACTTGGCTTTCGCCTGAGCTAGAAATAAATTCAAGATTAAATTTTTCTCCTGAATTAAAATCTAATTGAACACTGGCGATTGACTCTTCACTAGAACTTTCCATTTGCATTTGAACATCAATTTTTGGACCATAAAAAGCTGCTTCACCTACTGCTTCGTAATAATCGAGTTTATTTTGCTCTAAACATTTTCGTAGAATATCCTCACACAAAATCCAATTTTCTAATAGTCCATCGAAATTTTCCATTTTTTTTGGATCGCATTTAGATAAACGGTATCGATATCCCTTCAACCCAAGAATTGCATAACACTGTTCATGCATCTGTAGAACTTTGTTAATTTCTGATTCCGCATCCTTTGGATCTAAATAAATATGAGCATCATTCTGACAAAGCCCTCTTACGCGACTGAGACCTCGCAACGAGCCACTGTTTTCATAACGATAAACCTGTCCATATTCGGCAATTCGCAATGGCATATGACGATAACTTCGCATACTCGAAGAAAAAACTTTGTGATGATGCGGACAATTCATCGGCTTCAGATAATACAAACTGTCGTCCTCTGGCCATTTCATTGGAGGAAACATATTTTCATTAAATGCTCGCAAATGTCCGGACTGTAAATACAAGTCACTTTTTGCTATATGTGGACTGACCACCCTTTGAAACCCAGCTTTTTTTTCTAACTGTTTAACCAATGATTCTAATTCATCTCTAATTGCAACACCGTTTGGTAACCATACCGGCAAACCTGCACCGATTTGTTCGTTAAAGAAAAAGATCTCCATTTCATCGGCTAATTGCCGATGATCAAAATTGAAAGACATAAAAACTCCTATTCGAATAGCCATAAAGACTATTCGGTGAATGTTTGATATTAAAATTTAAATATTAATTGTGTGTCTGTCTCAGGAATCGAGACAAAAAAGTATGTAACCCCTATGGGGTGGTGACTGTGTATTTTAAAAAAGTGTTTACTTTGTTTTTAAACATGCAGATATGATATCGGCATTCTGATAATAAACCAAAATCATTTTTTTTATGTATTCACTAAGACTTGCTTATTACAAGGCGCCAGGAAACAGGGCCTGGCACTTTTTTTATGTGCCCAAGACGAAATTGTTTGCGAGCTCGGTCCTTTTACATGGTGTTTTAATCAAAAAATCAGAAAGAGTTTCCCAATCTGAGTCTGATATTTTTATTGGCACACACACTGCGAGCTTGATTTTGAATCTGAGAGTGTAC
>JACCDN010470575.1_pt1 | contig 10532 bp, 10 predicted proteins | sample 7441691 | NCBI WGS metagenome assembly JACCDN01 (sample SAMN15323439, study PRJNA562643) | freshwater metagenome | isolation source: river surface water | place: USA:Blue River Watershed | collected 2017-08-16
CTGAAGTAATACCCAATAGCAATGACAAAGGAGATAAAGATAGCGATCAGAATTCCTGTTTTTCTTTTGTTTGATTCGATTTGGTTGTACATAGTTTGTTGGAATTATTTTTTAGAATAACGAAAATAACTTTCTAGGGCCGTTCGTTCGCTTGCGAGTTCACTCACTACGTAGATTCGCACCCTGGGTGCTCACTAATGTGCCCAAAAAGTTATTTTCTTTATTATTTCAAAATAATTCTTAAATTTTTTTATGTTAAGAGTTGCAGGAGGATACTATTTTTTTCGCAGCGAAGAACTGTTTGAGCCAAGGATATGGCGAGTTTTCGTAGCGAGAAGAAAAATAGTTCCTCCGAAACTCGAAATAAAAAATTCTCAGAAAAAAAGCTATGTACAACCAAATCGAATCAAACAAAAGAAAAACAGGAATTCTGATCGCTATCTTTATCTCCTTTGTCATTGCTATTGGGTATTACTTCAGTACCTATCTTGGCTATGGATACGGAGCCATCATACTCGCAGTGATCATCTCCATGGTGATGTCCATCAGTAGTTATTATTTTTCAGACAAGATTGCCCTGGCGTCGAGCGGTGCACGCCAAATCAAGCAGCAAGACAATCCCTATCTCTATCGCATGGTTGAGAATCTCTGTATTGCACAGGGAATCCCTATGCCAAAAGTACATATCATCGAGTCTCCTGCACTCAATGCTTTTGCTACTGGTCGCAACCCCGAACATGCTTCTATTGCCATTACGACAGGCCTTATTGCAGCCCTTGAAAACGAAGAACTCGAAGGTGTGATTGCTCATGAAATCTCACATGTTAAAAATTATGATATTCTCGTCATGACAGTGGTCGTTGTGCTCGTTGGTACCATTGGACTTCTGGCTGATATGTTTTTTCATGCACGAATTTTTGGTGGACGTGACAGTGAAAATAAAGGAAATGGCATTTTGGCAATCGTTGGTATCGTTGCACTCATTATCTCCCCTATTGTAGCAGAACTTATCAAACTCGCTATTTCTCGTCGCCGTGAATACCTCGCTGATGCCTCCGGAGCTCTCCTCACTCGCTACCCAGAAGGGTTGGCACGAGCACTTGAAAAAATTGGCAATTCCAAAGTTCCTTTTGATCGAGCGAGTTCAGCAACCGCACATTTATTTATCTCGAATCCATTCAAAAGTGGTGGTCTCAAAAGTCTTTTCTCCACTCACCCCCCAATTGAAGATCGTATAAAAAAACTTCGTGGAATGTAATTCATGAGTGATTATGAAAAAAGAAGATCTTGAAACAATTGCTCTGCAAAAAGGATATGGTACAAAAAAACGCCATATATTTCTCTGTATGCATGGCAAATGTGCTCCAAGTGAAGAAACAGAAAAACTGTGGGAATATTTGAAAAAGCGACTCGGTGAACTCGAACCAGATTCGAGTACTGCCACTGTTGCTCGAAGCAAAGTTGATTGTTTGCGTATCTGTGGTGCTGGCCCTATTGCCCTCGTATATCCCGAAGGAACCATGTATTATCAACTCGATCAAAAAAAGCTTGAAAGAGTTATTGTCGAACATCTTATGGGAGGTAAGCCCGTAGAAGAATATTCTTTTTTTGAAAAACCTCTCTAAAACATTATGAATAATTTACGAATATTTATAGATACAGAATTTGCCTATAAAGAGATGTTTCTTGAACGAAGAATGCCCAAACAAGAAGACTCAAAAGAAATTGTGCAAATAGCAGCACTTAAATGGGACACTCTTGAGCATAAAGAAATAGCTTTCAAAAATTATTTTATAACCCCTTACTCTCTTAAGGAATTACCACCTTTTTTTGTAGAACTTACCAATATAGACGATACAATCGTAAAAACAAAGGGCACAAATTTTGAAGAAGTACTTGAAGATCTTATCATTTTTTGTAAAGACAGTGATATTTGGACATTCAATAATGATTATCATGTTTTTACACAAAACTGTGAAATGAGAAATATTTTCAACCCTTTTAAAACTGCTTTTACTCGAGTAAAACCACTCCTATCAAAGTGGGGTATTGATCCGGATAAATATTCAAGTGGTACCCTTTATCAAGCAGCAGGTTTAAATATGAAAGGACATGTACACAATGCACTACATGATGTAAGAAGTATGGCAAGAGCAGTTGATTATTTTGAATCTCAAATTAAGTCTTAATTTCATTTTCTAACATTGGACCAAAGATTTTTCTTCTTGCATGCGACTGGAGTATACCTTCTTTAACAAGCATTTTAATTCTATTTTTAAAATTTGTAATATTTTCTGAAAAGTCAGCCCCCCTTTCAAAAGTTATATTACATCTTGGTAGAATTACATTTTGATATATTCCTGGATAAAAATTTCCTTCCTCAAAAACATAAAGAGGAAGTTCTACCACATAACCTCCTTCAACACGTTCAGAGTAAGTAATTGGAAATTTAAATTCAGGTAAATCTGAAGTTGAATTTAAAACGCAATGCGTATAACTAAATGGTTTTTCACGATAATCTCTAAAGACTTTCGTTACATTTCCAGGGTTATATTCGGTATCTTGCAAAAATCTTGTACCAGACATTTGATCGAAACTATATTTTGTAAAAAAATGAATACTTATATCAAAGCTATCTCCATTCTTTGTAATAGAAAATTTTTGACTTAAGATGTCTGCCTGATGATTGTTTCTGAAACAATCAAGCCTTTCTTTTAAGAGTCTTAGCTGATCATCAGAAAAAACACCACTCTTTTCAAGAGTTTTCCATTCATTATTTTCTAAATCAAAAAATTTATCATTTATAACCATAATAAGATCAATATCCGAAGATTCTTTTATTTCATATTTTGAACTTCTTACATTATAGAAAGGTCCATACGAAAGAGAACCACCTGTAATTATAACATCTACAATGCCTTCAAACGCGTTTTCAACATCTTCTAATGTTTTAAACCTTTCAAGTGTCGCTGTTAGTGACTCTGCAAATGTAGGCATTCTTTTACTGTCTATATATTCAATAGCCTCATCTTTAAATAATTCATTGATTTTTACTTCATTTACTTTTTTTATAATTTCTTCAAATATTTCTTGATAATTTTTCCCTTGTTTTAAAAGATATTCAATAACTTTCTCTAAGAAAAAACCAATTACAGAACGTACTAAGTCTTTATTTTCTACAAAAAGATTATTATCGTTCATCCACTGCAAAAAATTTTGCAAAGTTTCTATCCAAATTTCTGATGTCGCACCCTCATAAACTTCTGCAATTTTTTCTCGAATACTATTCTTATTTTTTGATAAAAATTCTCTGGTTTCCATATTTTACAATTGTTCAAGCCAACCACGCAAAAGTTTCTTCGTATCTTCTGGGTTTTCAACAGCAAACGTATCAATACCCGTTCGTACAACAGCATGGTCATTGCCTCCTTCATAGAGGGCATCTCCGACAAAAACCATTTCACTGACAGGTATTCCAAGATTATCTCGCATCTGTTCTACTCCGTAAGCCTTATCAATTCCTTTTCGAGTAATGTCAATTGAAGTTACTCCGGGCATTTTGATTTCAAAATCAGGTAAATATTTTTTCAAAGCCTCGATCAGTTCAGGACGACGATCTTGAGTTGCTCGCCACTGTTGCTTGAGTTCGAGAGGTGCCTGTTGTCCAAGAGCAGAAAAGGTAATCTGTGTTCCACGATCTTCAACGACTTCACCAAAAAGTTGTGGTGGATGAGTATATCCAATATCTTGATAGGCTTTTTCAAAAGCATCTTTGATCATTTGACGCTCTTCAACGGGAATTTCGTCTGCATAGATCTGTTTCCACTCCCCTTCAAAACGATAAAATCGTGTACTTGAGGTTGGAAATAAAAAGAGTTTTTTGAGCAAATCATCAGGGCATTCGAGAACGTCCAAGATATTGAGTTTGTAATAATCAAAACCACTGCCCGAGATAATAGCGACCATTTTCTTTTCAAGAAGCTGGGTCAATAAGTCTTTCATTTCTCCATCAATGGGCACTTTACTCGCATTGAGCGTACCATCAAAGTCAAAGACAATAAGGCTTTTTTCTTGTATATTCATAAAGGGGAAACATAAAAATTTTCTCTAGTTTGGCATTTTGAATCGCAAAAGTCAATATCGCAACTTTCATTGCTAAAAACCTAAAAAAAGTATATAATAAATGAAGTTTTTGGGCAAGCGAACCCTGATTTAGTTTTTTTTCTTTTATGAATTCCAAAGAAATTCTCGATAACCTTTCGAACCACCTCAAAAATGCCTTGGCCCGCGCGATTGGCTTTGCGACCTCACTCAAACACCCAGAAGTAACCCCAGTTCACTTGCTTCTTTCTGTGCTCCAAGAAAAAGGCTCACTTGGTGCAGAAATTCTTCTCAAACTCAAATTTGATGAAAAAACATTGATCACGATTCTCGAAAATCAAAAAATCTCACCAAAAGACACTGTCTCAGCTGGTTCAACGACCACCGCAACCCTCGCAGAACTGAGCAACCTATCCAAAAAAGCTTTGGAAAAATCCATGCTCCTCGCCTACGAATATGAACAAAATTATGTTGGGACCGAGCACCTGCTGTACGGACTTTTGCATACACATGACAAACAACTCGAAAAAATTTTTACTCAAATGGATCTGGAGCATGAGACACTTGAAGATGAAATCATCCACATCCTCGAAAGTGCAAACAAATTTCCGAATGTTGAAGATATTTCATCAATTCTTGAAGAAATGACTGATCCAGGCGAGACCAATCCTCCGATCGTTATTGCTCCACCACCAGCACCTCCTGAACCCAACCAAAAAACCAAAACAAAACCCACCAACAAACCAACCGTTTTGGATCTCTTTACCGTAGATTTGACAGCACAAAAAGAACAAAAAAATATTGATCCAGTGATTGGTCGAGCTGATGAGATCGAACGCGTTATACATATTCTCTCACGACGAACAAAAAACAATCCAGTGCTCGTTGGTGAACCAGGAGTCGGAAAAACAGCTATCGTTGAAGGTTTGGCCAAACGCATTGTTGAAGGAAAAGTTCCAGAGATATTACACGGAAAACGAATTCTCTCTCTTGATCTGACACTACTTATTTCAGGGACGATTTATCGTGGAGAATTTGAAGCACGCCTGCGCCAAATCATTGAAGAAATATCCAAACATCCAGAATATATTCTTTTTATTGACGAAATCCATAATATTATTGGGGCTGGTTCCAATCAAGGCACCATGGATGCTGCCAATATTTTAAAACCTGCCTTGGCTCGAGGCAAACTTCGATGTATTGGGGCAACCACACTCGACGAATACAAAAAATATATTAGTGGAGATCCAGCACTCGAAAGACGTTTTCAGAGTGTACAAATCGAAGAACCAACACGCGAAGACACCATAAAAATCTTAAAAGGAATAGCTCCACTGTACGAAAAATACCATGAAGTCAAAATTCCATCAGACCTGCTCGAGACAATTGTTGAACTTTCGATAAAATTTGTCCACGACAATTTTTTGCCAGACAAAGCAATAGATATCCTCGATGAAGCTTCAGCAGCCGTCAAGGTCAATAGTCCAATACATCCACTCAAAACAAAATATCAAAAACAACAAAAATCTCTTGCCGAGGCTCGTGAAAAAAAACAAGAATGTATATTGAATGAAGCCTTTGAAGAAGCAAAAAAATGGAAAACCAAAGAAGAAAAATTGGTCAAAGAAATCACAAGTTTGAAAAAGAAACTTGAAAAAATAAAACCAGAAAAAAGACCAGAAGTGACCAAAGAAGACGTAGCTCTCATTTTGAGTCGAAAACTTCACACAGAAAAAAATATTTTTCTCGAAAATGAATATACTCGACTCCAAAACCTCAAAGAAACAATCAAACAAGAGATCATTGGACAGGACCAGGCAATAGACACAGCAGTCGAGACAATCCAAAGATCATACCTTGGACTTCAGGATAAAAAACGTCCATTTGCATCAATGCTCTTTGTGGGACCATCCGGAGTCGGCAAGACAGAACTCGCCAAAATTTTGGCACGAGAACTCTACCATGATGAAAAAGCCCTCATAAAGATGGATATGAGTGAATTTGCCGAACAACATGGTGTGTCCAAGCTCCTCGGCTCCCCTGCTGGGTATATTGGCTACAAAGAACGCAATCACTTTGCAGAAAATTTGCGCAAACGCCCATACAGTGTGGTTCTTTTTGATGAAATCGACAAAGCACATCCTGACGTCATAAAACTTCTTTTACAAATCCTTGATGAAGGAGAATTGACTGAGAGCAACGGAAAAAAAATCATCTTCAGACATGCAGTCATCATCCTGACAAGCAATGTGGGAGCAGAGCTCTTCAAGCATTCGGGTATTGGCTTTGGCAATGATACAGCCCTTGGAGCCACGACTAACAAAGAACTTGCTATCCAAAGTGCACTGAAGGACAATTTTGGAGCACCACTTTTGGGACGTCTCGGATCGATTTGTCTTTTTTCCCATCTTGAAAAAAATCATCTCCAAGAAATCGTCAAAAAACAAATAGAAAAAATCTCAAACCAAACAAAAGAACAATTTCGTCTCTCTATCACTCCAGATGAAACAGCCATCAGCGAAATCATCAAAAAACTGACGACTGATATGGGAGCACGAAGTGTACATTTTACGCTCGAACGGATACTATTTCCCCTCCTCTTTGAACAGCACAAACAAATACAAACAAAGAAAAAGCTCAAACTGACTTTTGAAAAAAATACGTTTTCTTTGGTATAAAAACTGGAATAAGAAAACTTTAGACTTGTTACTTATGGTTCAACAAGATTATGAGTGGGCCGAAGCCCTCCGAAAAGCCCAACACACTGCCAAACAAAATATCCCCACAGTAGGTTTTTCTTTTGAACCAAAAATCAGCCTCGAACAACTCCAAGAACAGATGAACTATTATAAAGAAAAACTCAAAGAAGCACTCAAAACTAAAAATACAGCAGAAATACAAAACCTCATTGACAGAATCATCAATAATCATGCTCGTCAAACTGCTTTTTTGATAAAAAAAGAAAAATCTCTCGGAGCAAAAGATACTTCTCCTACCATAGACGCACACCTACAAAAATATTTTTCTGATTGTAAAAAACTCTTACAAATCATTCCTTCGTAATATTTTTCCATGCCAAATAATGATCTCAAAGCAAAACTCGTCGGGCCACTTCAAACGGCTCTTTTGAGTATGTCGATGAGTCTTGCTCCTGGAAAACTAGATGCCGCAATGGAGAACGCCAACGCAGCAGCCATCACCGAAGCAGCAGAAAATATCGCAGAAAACACGGCACAAGAAATAATAAATAATCTCGGGCCACAAATAGAAACACCACCTCTTCCACCACCAATGTTGCCTCCGCCACCTCACTTTTCCGAAACACCAGAAAATGGTATACTTGAACCTGAAAATGCTCAACCAAAAACAGCACCCACTCCAGCTGAACAAGAAGATAACCAAAAGCCAAAAGCACCACCAGAAAATGGACAAGAAACTCCAGAGCAAGAAGGTGAAAAGAAAAACGAAAACCCAGACGAAGAAAACCCAGAGGAAGAGGAGCCAGAAGAAGAACTTCCACCAGAAAAAGGGATGATTACTCAAGGTATAAATAATTTCTGGCGTTATAAAAAACAGATAGAAGAATTAAAAACGAAACTCAAAGCTATTGATACCCAGTTAAATTCTCTGGAAAGAATTATTCGGCGTAGACAAAAAAAACTGAAGAGTTTAGGTTTTAAAAAATCGATCCTTTCTGCAAAAAAAGTAATCGTCGACATTATTCGCAAAGTGCTTCACTGTGTCAATTGTTGCGCGACGTGTTGTTTTTTTCTGGTTTTAACATTCCCGACAGTAATTGCCAAAAAATCTCTTGATATCGTTTCTGAATCCATTGCATCACAAATAGAAAAAATTGAAAAACAAATCAATGAAATCAACCAAAGTATTGAAAAATACCAAAATGAACAAACAATTTTGAAAAAAAACAAACAAAAAATCGCAGCAGCAATCTATAAACTGCAAAATGCATCCTTATTTACTAATCCAAATAAAGGAGCCAATGATCAATCAGGAACGGCTCAAGGCTAATATATTTTCCTAACATACCCACACTATGGACAAAAAACGTATTCTCATCGCTATTGGATTTTTTCTTCTCTGTGTTGGGCTCGGATTTTTGATCTACACGTTCTTTTTCAAAAGTGCGATCACACCAGAGACGCCACCAGAGATTTCACCTACCACGAGCACCATAGGAGCTTTTCCTGAAGCAGGAACCGGTGGTATACGACCAATTGTTACCTCGACAACCGATCTTCCAACATCAGGCATTCGCCCTGGTGATCAAACAGGAGGAGCAGATGATACAGGAGTACGCCAAGTCGTCACAGACAGCATAACCAGTGCTCAAAAAGGTCAAAATGGCATGCGCTATTACAATGCACAGGATGGCAAATTTTATCGCCTCGGACCAGATGGAAAACCAATTCCACTTGATGATACTGTATTTTTCAATGTCCAAAATGTCAACTGGTCTCCAAAGAAAGATGAGGGAATTATTGAGTACCCTGATGGATCAAATATCTACTATAATTTTGAAACCAGAAAACAAGTAACCCTTCCAAAGCACTGGGAAGAATTTTCCTTTGCACCAGGAAGCGACAAAATCGCGGCCAAAAGTATTGGTATATCAAATGATGGCAATTGGCTGATCAGTGCTTCTCCGGATGGACAAAATGTAATCCCCATTGAATCGCTCGGACAAAATGGTGCGAAAGTAGATGTCAATTGGTCTCCAAACCAACAAGTGATTGCCATGGCTCGCACTGGAGATTCACTTGGAAATGATCAAGAGCAGGTTCTTTTTGTTGGACAAAACAAAGAAAATTTTAAATCTATCACCGTAGAAGGTCGTGGTATGGTCAGTCAATGGTCTCCAAGTGGAAATAAACTGCTCTATAGTGTGTATAGTGAACGCAGTGAGTACAAACCTGAACTCTGGATCGTCAATGCCAACCCTGCGACTGCTGGAACAGAAAGAAAACTTCTCAACATCAATACCTGGGCAGACAAATGTACATTCCAAGATGAACGCTATGCATACTGTGGTATCCCAAGGACCCTTGAACGTGGTGCTGGGTTTGTCCCAGATATTGCCAATACTATTCCAGATGATCTATACAAAATCGACCTCCAAACCGGAGCAAAAACACAGATCCCGCTTGAACAAACACATGTGTTTCAAAGTATATTTGTAGGTGAAGATGGTGAGACACTGTATTTTACAGACAAAAATCAAAGTGGACTTTTTCAAGTTTCCCCTTAATCGATCACTATGAGCAACAAAAAACTCATCCTTGCTTTTTTACCGATTCTCTTTCTCGCAGGGCTCGCTGTGTTTATTCGAGTCGTTCAATATGAACCACTGATCCCAAAAATTGATGAAGATACAGAACAAAAAACTGTCCAAGTACCTATTTTTGGAGAAGATCCTATCACTGGGGATCGCAAGGCTCGCACGACCATTATTGCTTTTGAAGATTTTGGATGTGAAAGCTGCAAACAGCAATCTGACCTAATCTCCACTCTTTTGGAACAATATCCCGAATCTGTAAAAATTGTCTGGAAAATGTTGCCTATCACACGATACCCAGTCGATTCGACTCTCTCTGCATCCTATGCTTTTTGTGCCAATCAACAAGGAAAATTTGAAGCGTTCAAAGACTATGCCTTTGAAAATGGAACAAACCTCTCTGAGTCTATCTTAAAGAGCATTGCAGAACAAATTGAACTCGACAGCACAAAACTTGAAACCTGCCTTGCATCTCCACTTCCCCAAACGCATATTGAAACAACACAGGCGCTGGCCAAGGCTCTCAATATTCAGGCACTCCCCACTCTATTTATAAACAACAAACAGATCCAGACCCCAACCACACTTGATGGCTGGAGAGTCTTACTTGCCATCTAATTGTATGTATACTTCTCGAAAAATTTTTTTGGGGTTGATGATTGTTTTTTTCTCAAATTTTTTGTCTTTTCAGATTGCCCAAGCGCAATATTCTCCTCAACCTATCTTCAATCAGGCAAACGATGTGGTCGGCAACCCAATAGATAAGCCAGTACAGACTGTCAATGAACAAATTCAAATTATAGGAAAACCAACCAACCAAATAAAAATCCCAGGACTGAGCTACACTGAGGTGACAGAAGTTGAAGAAAATGATGGTGTATACCTCTATGTTCCATTTATTGGAGAATATTTATCAGTAATCTATCGCTATCTCGTCGTATTGGCAGGCGTGGCAGCGGTAATCGTGATTATTGTCGCCGGTATCCAATGGACTGCATCAGGAGGAAACTCCAGTACCATCGAATCTGCCAAAAATCGAATTGTTGGAGCACTGACCGGACTTGGGCTCGCCGTAGGATCATATATTATTCTCTATACCATCAATCCCGATTTGGTAAATTTCAAGAGTTTGAAGATA
>JACCDN010174989.1_pt1 | contig 10527 bp, 7 predicted proteins | sample 7441691 | NCBI WGS metagenome assembly JACCDN01 (sample SAMN15323439, study PRJNA562643) | freshwater metagenome | isolation source: river surface water | place: USA:Blue River Watershed | collected 2017-08-16
CCCGGTATTTATGGGCGTATGCCTTTTGTTGAGCGCGTCTGGTTGCTCGACACCCGCTGGCAGTCAGCTGAACAGCGTACCTTGCAGTCGTACGTCACGCAGGACCAGCAGTCATTACAGTTAGCCGGCTGGGTTGTCTGGCGGGTTGCTGATCCGCAGCGTTTTAGCGTGGCAACGGTCAGCGGCAAGAACGGTATCGAAGAACGCGTCTTCGCCGCGTTGGGTCAGTCCTTATCGCCTGTCATCAGCGCAACGACAGCTGCGACAATCGCTGCCGGGCTTTCAACGACGCTGCAGTCGCAATGGCTGGATGCGTTGAATACACAGCTTGAACCGTTGGGTGTTGAGGCGGCACAGGTCGGGATTTACCAGGTCGTATTTTCTGATGCCTTCAACGACGCCGTCTATCAGCGCATGGCGGGTGCCCGCCAACAGGCGGAACAGCAACTGATCCAGGGCGTTGCCGCCGATGAGCAGCAGTTGCTGGCCTTGCAGACGCAACAGCGGAACACCGTGCTTCAAAAAGCCTATGCTCAGGCACAACAGCAGCGGCAGGCGGCAGAGGCTCGTCTGGTGAATGCCTATGCCCAACAGTACGGTCAGGCAACGGCGTTCCGGAATCGCCTGAATGGATTAACGCCAGCGGCCGTGGCACCTTCAACAGATTCGGCATCGCCTCCGGCGGTGACTGCTAACCCTTAATTCTTCAGGAAAGCGCATGAATGACACGATCTGGCTAGCGATTGCCCTGATGCTCGTATTTGAGGGTATGCTCCCATTCATTTCGCCACGGATGTGGCGGGAAACCTTTGAACGCATGCTACAACTGCGTGATGGACAGATCCGTTTTCTAGGTCTGACTGCCATGCTGGCGGGTGTGCTCATTCTTACTGTCATACGTCAAACATCATGATGAAGTGGTTGTTACCTGAATCCGTTGCCGATGCGCTGCCCGACGAAGCCGCGCGTCTGGAAATCCTGCGTCGCCGTCTGCTCGATCTCTATCGCACGCATGGCTATGAGCTCGTACAGCCGCCGCTCATTGAATATCTCGAATCACTGCTGACCGGCGCTGGGCGAGATCTTGGTCTGCGTACCTTCAAACTGGTCGATCAGGATTCCGGTCGCATGCTGGGTGTTCGTGCCGACATGACGGCTCAGGTAGCACGTATTGATGCGCATCTGCTCAACCGCCCGGGGGTGGTCCGACTGTGTTACGCCCATAGCGTGTTACATGCACAACCGGCCGACATGCAGGCCAGCCGTGAGCCGTTTCAGCTGGGTGCAGAGCTTTATGGTTATGCCGATCTCTCGGCAGACCTCGAAGTGGTGCGCTTGGCCGCGGCGACCCTGCAGGCTGCGGGTGCGCCGGCGGCCCGTATTGATTTGGGGCATATGGGTATTTTCCGTACGCTCATGACACTGGCCGGTGTTACTGGCGAGGGTGAAGAGCTGTTCTTCAAACTGCTGCAGCGTAAAGATGTGCCTGCGCTCGAGAGCGAAACTGCCGAATGGCGCCCGGAGTTGCGTGCAGCCTTGCTAGCACTACCACGGCTGTATGGTGATCGCACTGTGCTCGACAAAGCGCGTGAGGCCTTGCCGAAGGTGCCGGCCATTCACAAGGCGCTGGATGATCTGCAGGCACTGGTGGACCAGGCACCAGATTTGCCGTTGTATTTTGATCTATCGGATCTGCGCGGGTATCACTATCATAACGGTATCGTCTTCGCCGCTTATTGCCAGGGCCATAGTGCTGCCATGGTGCTGGGCGGGCGTTATGACGGCATTGGCGGTGCCTTTGGCCGGGCCAGAGCCGCCACTGGTTTTTCACTGGATGTGCGTGAACTTTGTCGTCTGGCCAATCTGCCTGTGGCACAGGCTGCGGTATTCGCACCAGCACTGTTGGCAGACGCCTCCGATGCGGAGCGTCAGGCACGAGCTCAAGCCATCAAGGTTCTGCGCGAACGGGGGGAAAGTGTGGTCGATGCGCTCCCAGGGGAGACGCGGGCGGCAGGTGTGGGTAGCGGCAATGGCCAGATCGTCTATAGTGGCGTCATGTGCGATCGCGAATTGATCCAGATTCAGGGCAAGTGGGTTCTTCAGGCTTGTTAACGCTGAATGATCGGGTTTTTTTGATTTATTTCTTTTAGAACAAACGTAACGTATGGCTAAAAATATCGTAGTAGTGGGCACTCAATGGGGTGACGAAGGCAAGGGCAAGATTGTTGACTGGTTGACCGATAATGCGGGCGGCGTTGTCCGCTTTCAGGGCGGTCATAATGCAGGCCACACCCTGGTGATCGGCGAAAAGGAATACAAGCTGAACCTCGTGCCGTCCGGTATCGTGCGTGACGGTGTGCATTGCTTCATCGGTAATGGTGTTGTGCTGGATGTGCATCACCTTTTGAGCGAAATCGCCACCCTGGAAGCCGATGGCCTCAAGGTACGTGGTCGCCTTACCATCAGCCCGGGCTGCCCGGTTATTCTGCCGTACCATGCGGCACTGGATCGTGCCCGTGAGGCCAAGCGCTGCAGCGACACCAAGATCGGCACCACCGGCAAAGGGATCGGACCGACTTACGAAGATAAGGTTGCTCGTCGCGCCCTGCGTGTGTACGACCTCTTTCATCCGGAAACGCTTTCAGCCAAGTTGAAAGAGCTGCTGGATTATCACAACTTCGTACTCACCCAGTACCTCGGTGCCGAACCGCTCGACCACGCCACCATCCTGGCGCAGGCTCTGGCAGACGCCGAAAAAATCAAGCCCATGGTCGGCGATGTATCGGCCGCGCTCTATGCCGCCAACAAGGCCGGCCAGAACCTGCTGTTCGAAGGTGCGCAAGGTACGCTGCTCGACATCGACCACGGTACCTATCCGTTTGTCACCTCGTCCAACTGTGTCGCCGGTCAGGCATCGGCTGGTACCGGTGTAGGCCCGGGTATGCTCCATTACATCCTTGGGATTACCAAGGCGTACACCACCCGCGTTGGTGGCGGTCCGTTCCCGAGTGAGCTGGATATCGATACCGAGGGTACACCGGGCCACCAGATGTCGACGGTAGGTCGTGAGTTCGGCACTGTCACCGGTCGTAAGCGCCGCTGCGGCTGGTACGATGCGGCCGCCATGCGTCGTTCAGCCATGATCAACGGCCTCACCGGTCTGTGTATCACCAAGCTGGATGTGCTCGATGGTATCGAAGAGCTGAAGATCTGCACCGGTTACAAACTGGATGGCCAGACACTGGATCTGTTGCCGCTGGGTGCCGATGATGTCGCTCGCTGTGAACCGATCTATGAAAGCATGCCGGGTTGGTCGGAGACCACCTTTGGCGTCAAGCGCTGGGAAGAGCTGCCGCAAGCCGCCCGCAATTACCTGGAGCGGTTGGAGCAGGTAACGGGTGTGCCGGTGGCGATTGTTTCCACCGGTCCCGAACGGGATGAAACGATTGTTCGTGTTCACCCATTTGCCTGAGTTTGATCGAAAGACATTGAGCCCGCAGCAGCGGGCTCAATACTTTGGATGTCTGCAATTGTTTTTTTTATTTCTGGCCCCATATAGGGCTCTGAAACAAAACTTTAAAACCTTGTGCCCCTTGTACCGTAACATCTCGGAAGGCACAAAACAAAAAACCCGCTTAAAGCGGGTTCAATGTTTTTCGTTGGTGCCCAGGAGAGGACTCGAACCTCCACGGAGTTACCCGCTAGTACCTGAAACTAGTGCGTCTACCAATTCCGCCACCTGGGCAGGTGCGAAGAATTGAAATTATAGCGGAAAGAATAAAAATGTCAAAGAATTCTCCACGAGTCGCCAAAATTCGTCGACTCGATCCATTTTATGAGCGGGAAAAAGAGAAGTACGAAAACCCGTTGCCCTCGCGTGAGTACATGATGCAAACGCTGGAGAGCGCCGCTCGTCCGATGCACGAATCCGAACTGGCGAACAAGCTTGCCATCAACGATGATGAGCTGGTGCCTTTCGAGCGTCGTATTCGCGCCATGGAGCGCGAAGGACAGCTCATGCGCAATCGCAAGGGCGCGTTGATTCTGCCTAACAAGGCAGACCTGATTGCCTGTCGCGTTGAGGGGCATCCGGACGGTTTCGGGTTCGCACGCCCGGAAACCTCGGTGGGTCGTGACAAGAGCGCCGATATTTTTCTCGATAACCGCCAGATGGAAAAGGCGCTGCATGGTGATCGTGTCCTCGTGCGCGTGACCGGCACCGATCGTCGTGGCCGACCGGAAGGCAGCATCGTTGAAGTCACCGAGCGTGCCAATACCGACGTCGTCGGTCGTGTGTTTGATGAGTATGGTGTGCGCTATGTCGTGCCCGAAGACCGTCGGCTGCATACCCGCATCGTCATCGCGCCGGCATCACGAGGTACGGCCACCAATGGCAAACGTGTGCGTAAAGCGGCAAGTGCCGAGCCTACGGTGCAGCCCGGGCAGGTTGTCGTGGCTGAAATTCTGGAACAGCCCGGTAAGCGCACACTGCCGGTCGGACGCATTAAAGAAGTGTTGGGCAATTATGCTGACCCGGGCATGGAAATTGAAATTGCCCTACGTAAACATGATCTGCCGTTCGAGTTTCCCAAAGCGGTGATCGACGAAGCGGCGAAGCTGCCGGCAGAGGTGGTTGTAGATCGCGATCTCGGTAAGCGCGAAGATCTGCGTGATATCCCGTTGGTGACCATCGATGGTGAGACCGCCAAAGACTTCGATGATGCCGTGTTTGCCGAAGCACTCCCCAAGAACAAAGGCTGGCGTCTGGTCGTGGCGATTGCCGACGTCTCGCATTACGTGCGACCCGGTTCGGCGCTGGACAGCGAGGCCACCGCGCGTGGCAACTCAGTGTACTTCCCGCGTCGGGTGATTCCGATGCTTCCGGAAAAGCTGTCCAATGGCTTGTGTTCGTTGAACCCGGATGTCGATCGTCTGGCTATGGTGTGTGACGCCGAGATCACCCTTGAAGGTGACGTCGCGAAGTACCGTTTCTACCCGGCCGTGTTCCGTTCGCGGGCGCGCCTGACCTATAACCAGGTCTGGTCATGGCTATCGGGTGAGCTGCAACCAGCAACGCCCGTGCATCAGGCCATTCAACCGCAACTGCATACCCTCTATGCGCTGTTCAAAGCGCTGCACGCCGCCCGCTTCAAGCGGGGTGCCATCGACTTCGACACTGTCGAAACCCAGATGCGTTTTAACGACCAGGGCAAAATCGAGGCCATCGTGCCAGTCATCCGTAATGATGCGCATCGCCTCATCGAAGAATGCATGCTAGCCGCCAACGTTTGTGCGGCCGATTTTCTGGAGAAGAAAAAGCAACCGGGCCTGTTCCGTATTCACGGCACCCCGGCACCCGCCAAGCTGGAAGCACTGCGTGACTTCATGAAGGAGTTTGGGTTAGGTTTGGAGGGCGGCGATTCCCCCACCGGAAAGGACTACGGCAAGCTGCTGGATCAGATCCGCGAACGGCCGGATTTCTCCCTGCTGCAAACCATCCTACTGCGTTCCATGCAGCAGGCTATTTACAGCCCCGATAACATCGGTCACTTTGGCCTCTCGTACGAGTACTACACGCACTTCACCTCACCGATCCGTCGTTACCCGGATCTGCTCGTGCACCGCGCCATCAAGACAGCGCTCAAGTTTGAAAAAGTGCCGCTGCCAGCCAATGAAGCGGCCTGGGAAGAAATCGGTTTGCATTGTTCGGCCACGGAGCGTCGTGCCGACGAAGCGACACGTGATGTCGAAGCCTGGCTCAAGTGTTACTACATGCAGGACCGCGTTGGTGAAGTCTTTGACGGCACCATCTCCGGCGTGACGGCCTTTGGTGCCTTTGTCACGCTGGATCAAGTCTATGTCGAAGGCCTGGTACATATCTCCGAGTTGGGGACGGACTATTTCCACCACGACCCGATCCGTCATTGCCTGATCGGAGAACGAACCAAACAGCAGTATCGAGTGGGGGATCGCCTGCGCGTTAAACTGGTACGCGCTGATCTGGAAAGCAACCGCATCGACTTCGTCCCGGCGACGGCAACAGATGAAGCGGTACAGGCTGGCGCATCAGCCCGTGGTGAATCGGCAGCGAGTGATCGTAATGCGCTAGCCTTGGAGCGCAGCCGCAAAACCGGCCGTCCGGTGGCTGTGGAACGGCATCTGCTCGATATGGAAGTAGAGAAGGGGCAGGCGCAGAAGGCGACACGTAAAAAACCGCTGGCGACAGGTAGCGTTGGCACCCCCGCGGGCAAGTCACGCGCCATCGGCCGTGGTACGGGTCGTCCGGCGACAAAAGCCAAACCTAAGGCAAAACCTAAAGCGGCAAAGGCTGTAAAATCCGGCGGCGCAGCCAAGGTGCAGGCGAAAACACCCGCTAAGGCAGCACCAAAACCGGTCGTCGCTAAAGCCAAGTCCAAAGCTAAGGCACAAAGCGCGCCTAAACCCGCTGCCGCTAAAACCAAGGCGAAAGCCAAGCCCAGTAACCGTACACGTCGAGCTAAAGTATGAGCAGCAATACCCGTCTGATTCACGGATTCCACCCCATCATGGCGCGCCTGCGTCACGATCCGGAAAGCGTTAAAGAAATCTATCTGGATAGTAACCGTCAGGATCGTCGTGTTAAAGATCTGCTCCGCCTGGCTGACCAGGCCGGTGCCCGGATTGTTACTGTAGAACACCCGCGTATCGAAGGTATGGCACCCAATGCGCGCCATCAGGGGGTTGTTGCTCGCGTTGATGCCCGTCAGAAAGCCATTCATCTGGATGACGTACTGGATACGCTGGAAGAGCCTCCGTTTTTGTTGGTGCTGGATGGCATTACCGATCCGCGTAATCTGGGTGCCTGTCTACGTGTGGCTGATGCAGCCGGCGTGCATGCCGTTATTGCGCCGAAGGATCGTGCGGTGGGCCTCACCGATGTGGCGATGAAAGCGGCCTCGGGTGCGGCGGAGACCGTGCCCTACATCATGGTGACCAATCTGGCGCGTACGCTACGCGAACTCAAGGAACGCGATATCTGGGTGATCGGTACTGCCGGCGAAGCCAGCGAAGATCTCTATACGGCGCAGTGGCCGGCCGGTGGCGTGGCCTGGGTTATGGGTGCCGAGGGGGATGGGATGCGTCGCCTGACACGGGAAACCTGTGATTCCCTGGTGAAGATTCCGATGGCCGGATCAGTCGATAGTCTCAATGTCTCGGTGGCTGCGGGCGTCTGCCTGTTCGAAGCGGTGCGTCGCCGTCGTGCCTAAAAGCCACTAAAGCCATTAAGACTTGGCGATTAACGCCCGGCCGTGCTTTGGGCGTGATCCAGATCCGCTGGGTTGTGCTCATCGGTATACAAGTGGGCGGGTGCGTTGTTGCGGCTTCCGCTGTGGCAGAGCACTTCTACGTTAGCGAGTGGCCGGTCTTTGTGCAGCACTTCCACCGCACAACGCCCATAGACTGACTCAATCGTCGCCAGCACGTTGCGTGCGTAGTCACTCTGCAAGTGGCTATCCAGAATCAGGTTGGCCAACATCACCCCCTGTGGCTTGAGCGCACTGCGCGTATCGCGCCAGAATTCTCGGGTGACCAGATGGCTCGGGATGTTGTGATGTGAGCTGTATACATCAACGACGACGGCATCAAAGCGTGTCTGCGGCTCATGGCCTGCCATCGCAACAAAGTGCCGGGCGTCATCCACCACAAACTTTCCGCGAATCGGTTCGCGCAAAAATTGCTGCTCGGCAATCTGCTGAATCGCTGGGTCAATGTCGACGTAGGTGTAGTGGTTGCTCGGCTCCCGATGCGACAAGGTAAAACCACCGGCGCCCAGCACCAGGATGTCACGTTCCCGAAATCTCAGATCGTCGAGCAGGGTGCGGCGCAGATAGTTAATGTAGCGGGCGTAGCGGCTTGGTTCGCCATCGCCAATCAGCGATGCGGTCGAGCTGTTGACCTTGAATACCCGGATCGCATCACCTTCCGGCGTTTGTGTGTCAAGCACCGCATAGTCGGCATAAGCCGTTTCAGTCACGCCCGGCACATCATGGGTTAGCTGGTTGCGGACCGCGGGAATATTCAGGCCGGCAGTCAGCACTAGGAGTGTTGTAAAAATGGCCCAGGCGCGCCAGCGCGGTTGTTGGGTTTCAGGTGATTGTTGCAGACATAGGAACAGGGCGCCCAGCAGCAGGAGAACCGCACATACCGCGACGGCAGCAGAGATGCCCAGCCATTGCATCACCAGCAGCGATAAACCCAGCGAGCCCAGAAAAGAGCCTAGCGTTGACCAGTAGAGCGCCATGCCACTGGCTTCGCCTGTACGCTTGGTTTGCATCAGATTGGTGAGTGCGGGGACCGTCTGTCCGAGCAGCCAGGCAATCGGGCACAGCACCCCGCCGACCAGCAACACGTAGGCCAGCCAGACCGGATCGATATGCTCGAAGAGTCCGGCGACGAAGGGCGTTGAAAAGCCCACGCCCAGCAGTAATGCGGATATGAGGAAGTTGCGAGCAACGACCGATAGATAGCGGTTGCTAATGCGAGCGCCGGCCGCATAACCGAGCGCCAGGGCCAGCAGAAAGAAGCCAATCGTTGGTGCCGTGACAACGATTGAACTGCCGACATGCGGCACCAGGCGGCGCAGCGCAACGATTTCAGCCCCGAGGGAACAGAAACCCTCGATAAAAACAATGACCGGGATCAGTAGCGCAGACATCCCCCGATGTTACAGGAGCATGCCGGCGCCGACGGTATTGTTAGTCGCTTCGTCAATCAGAATGAAGGCACCTGTGCCACGATTCTTCTCATAGGCGTCGCAGCAGATCGGTTGCGCCAGGCGCAGGTTGATGCGGGCGATATCGTTCATCTGCAGTTGTGCCGGCGATGCATCTTCAGCCAGGGTGTTGATATCCAGCCGGAACGGAATATCGGCAACCTTGGCCTTGACCGTGCGTGTCGTTTGACGCAGCGCATAGGTGCGGGCGCGATCCAGCGGATTCTCCGAGAGCCAGCAGACCATGGCTTGGGCTTCTTTCACCACTTGTGGCGCGGTATCCGGATGCGCCAGCATGTCGCCACGAGAGATATCAATCTCGTCGGCCAGACGGATGGTGACCGATTGTTCAGCCACGCCCTCGTTGAGGTCAACACCACCGATCTCGACATGGGTGACTTTGCTGCGCTGGCCCGAAGGTAGCGCAACGATTTCGTCGCCTGGGCGAACCACGCCCGAGCTGATGCGACCCATGAAACCACGGTAATCGTGCAGATCCGGGTTGGCCGAATCCTGAGGACGGCACACCAGCTGCACCGGCATGCGGAACAGCTCGTGATGCGTCGGCGTTTCGCTGTGGCTGGTGCCGGCGCTTTCCAGAATCTCGAGCAGCGTCGGACCTTCGTACCAATTCATCGAATCGCCACGGTCGACGATCATGTCGCCTTCCAGCGCCGACATCGGCACGTAGCGCACCGACTCCAGACCAATGGTGGCGGCTACCTCGGCAAACTCTTCCTGCAGCTTGGCAAATACCTGCGGGTCATAATTGACCAGATCCATCTTGTTGATGGCAACCACAACCTGTGGAATGCCCATGAGCTGGCAGACCTTGGCGTGACGGCGGGTTTGCGTCAGGATGCCACGACGGGCATCGACCAGAATGATGGCCAGATCGGCGGTCGAAGCGGCGGTCACCATATTGCGCGTGTACTGCTCGTGGCCTGGTGCATCCGCGATGATGTACTTGCGGGTGCCGGTCGAGAAGTAACGGTAAGCCACATCAATGGTGATGCCCTGTTCGCGCTCTGCCTGCAGGCCATCCGTGAGCAGTGACAGATCGACGCTCGACAAACCACGACGTTGTGAGGTGCGCTCCAGATTGCTCAGCGTATCAACCAGAATGGCTTTGGTGTCGAACAGCAGACGACCGATCAGCGTGCTTTTGCCGTCATCGACGCTGCCGCAGGTCAGAAAGCGCAGCAGGCCGTGGTCTTCAGTTCGAGTTTGGGGGGTGGATTGGCTAGTCATCAGAAGTAGCCCTCTTTCTTACGTTGTTCCATGGCGGCTTCGCTGGCCTGGTCATCCAGACGCGTCGCGCCACGTTCACTAATGGTGGTGCCGGCAGTCTCGGCAATAATCTTTTCGATGTTGTCGGCATCGCTTTCGACCGGGGCGGTACAACTGATATCACCCACGGTGCGGAAACGCACTTGCAGATCGATGATCGCTTCGCCCGGTTTGGCCGGGGTCAGATCGGTGATCGGCACGATGCCGTTGCCACGACGGACGATCGGGCGTGTATGGGCAAAGTAGATCGATGGCAGTTCGAGCTTCTCGCGCTCGATGTACTGCCACACATCCAGTTCGGTCCAGTTCGAGATCGGGAAGGCACGCATATGCTCGCCCTTGTGGACACGGGCGTTATACAGATCCCACAGTTCCGGACGCTGGTTCTTCGGGTCCCACTGACCGAAGTCATCGCGGAAACTGAAGATACGTTCTTTGGCGCGGGCCTTCTCTTCGTCACGGCGCGCACCGCCGATCAGGCAATC
>JACCDN011020894.1_pt1 | contig 10525 bp, 8 predicted proteins | sample 7441691 | NCBI WGS metagenome assembly JACCDN01 (sample SAMN15323439, study PRJNA562643) | freshwater metagenome | isolation source: river surface water | place: USA:Blue River Watershed | collected 2017-08-16
AGCTCATGGATAGCAAAAACTGATTCAGGCAGCTGAAGCTTTTGTTCTGAGAAACCAACACTTACCAAAGCGTCTAGAATTTCTTGAACTTCTTTTTCGCGGTCATCTAAAAAAACAACAACTTTGTTTGTGCTTGTAGTATTGCTTGTAGTATCTGTTATTGGTCCGCCCTTTTTAAGCGACGGTCGCTTATTTTCAATCGACGGTGCATTACTTTCGGATGATCGATCGCTTACTTTTAAACGATCGATATCTCCTTTTAGGCTTTCGATAGAACTATTTTGATTTTCTTCTCTTTTGTGGTTGTTTTTTATCCATTCATTGCAGATTTCTGGGTAAAACATAAAGTACTTTGTTTTATCAAAGTGATATCTGGGATTAGGATTTTTATGGACTGAGATAACCTGAAGCTCTTCAAGCAGCAGTAATGCAGTATTAATGGCGTTTTTTCCGTATAGATTCAAAATGCCTTCAGCAAGATCTTCCATAGTGAAAAATAAATATGCGTTTTGATTATTGGGTCTTCCGTCTCCATGAAGCTCTGCAATGTTGTTGGCTCTGGAGTAATACTCATCGTGATTGAGTTTCCAGTCATGCCAGGCTATAAAGTGAGATAAAAGAAACGCCGCGCAATGATTTTGCCGACAAAAAGCTATTTGCCATTCATTGACTTGAATATAGCGGTTGTTATTCGGTTGTTGCACACAGGATGATTTCATTTATATTTTCTCACCATCTATTTGTCTCTGTTTAGCTATTAATAAAGAGACTTCAATGATATATTTTAATGTAATTAATTGGTTGGTTTATTTTACTATAATGTAATGTTTTTACTTTTATGTCAATATAATGGATAATAAATATCTGGTTTTATTACTTTTATGTAAAATTAGTGGCGTTTTAGAATTAGCCATTTACTAATGGTGTAAATTTATGTCAAAATAAAAAGGATTTGATATGTTTTCATTTTCTACAAGGCGCTATTTAGATGCATTTAAGTGAAATTAACGAAATTGATGATAAAAAAATAACTGTGCTTAATAATAATTTATCTAAAAATCTTGTTATCTTAATGGAAAGAAATCAAATAACAGAAAGTGAGTTAGCTAGGGCACTTGATCTTCCATATAACACAGTAAAAAGATTAATTAGTGGATTTACAACCGATCCAAGAATATCAACGCTATCTATGATCGCACAATATTTTAATATTACACTTGATGCATTATTTGATGAAGAAGACCCAACTAAAGTTACAATACGTAGCAACGATAAAACTCCGCGCTCTGTCCCCATATTGAGCTGGGATGATATTTCTAATAAAAATTTTATTCATCTTTTAGATTTGAAAAATTGGGATCATTGGCAACCAATAGCTCTTGCACCCACAGATAACCTAAGTGATTCAGCGTATGCCTTGGAAAGTCGACCTTCAATGCACTCTCGATTTCCAATTGGGACTGTTTTTATTATAGATCCAAAGGAAAAACCTATTGATGGCGATCTCGTTTTAATAAGATTTAAAAATAATGAGTCCATTTCGTTGCGAGACTTAATCATTGACTCTCCTCACTGGCAACTTTTATCAATAGCTCAAAATACTCCATCTATAAACTATGATATAAATGAACATGAAATAATTGGTATTGTTGTATTAACTATCTTAAAAACAAGAAAATCATGAGTCTTAAAAAGAATTCATCTGACACTGAACATCAAGAAAACAACAGCTATTTACCGTCTCTATCTATAATTTTTTATATGATTTTACTAGCATCTTCTGTTGCAGGACAAAAATTAATATCTATTTTCGGAATCATTATTTCAGCAGGGAATATCATTTTTCAAATTAGCTATATGCTTATTGTGTGCATAACTGAGTTATATGGGTTAAAACAGGCTAAAAGAATTATTATTACAGGAGCCATGTGTAATTTATTTGTTGCATATTATCTATATTTAACTGTAAAAATTCCAAGCGCAAGTTTTTGGTTAAATCAAAACAACTATTCACAAATAACATTAATCACCTCTAGTATCTTATTTACATCAACTATTGCCTATGTCTCATCCGAAATAGCCAATGCTACAATAGTTTCAAAATTAAAAATTTTTTTTAGAAGCAAATGGTTTGTTATACGTGCTATTTTTTCAACATCTACAGCATGTATTATAGATACAGTCTTTATGCTGCCAGTGATAATTACGCACACTCCAGATAAAGTGGTGGTGGTTTGTTTTTCACTTGTGCTGATAAAAATAATTTATTCTCTATTACTAATTCCCGCTGTATGGTTTTTGGTTGGTTTTTTGAAAAGACAAGATCCTTCGCTTTCAGATACCAAATCCATACCATTTTCTTCTATCTCTTATTTAAAAAAATCAAATATTCACACACTAGGATCTGCTGATTAAACGAAGGTTTCCTTTTGTTTTTTTAGTTACATCACAAGAAGGCATTGTGCTCTTATGGCCTAGATGAAGCCCAATATAACAAGCCACCGTAGGATGAAATAAATTAATTAATGATTTATCCGATGCAATATCGTTGACCTTATAAGAGCAAATTGTTTTCTTTTTGGGGTGCATAAAAATAATATTACCAAACCTATCTAATGTAATGTTTTTACATCTATTAATATTTTCCGTTTCGTATAAAAAAAAGTCGTTTTTTAACAGCGTCATGGTTGAGTAAGAACTTCCTTCGCCACGAATTTTTAAAAATTCCCCTAGTAAAATACCCCAAAAACAAGCTTGTTCTGGCAATAATTTTCCAATTATATCTAGATCTATAGTCGTACCAGATATCTTTTGATTAAAAACAATATTTGTCTGAAGCGATTGGAGCCATATTACGGTTTGATCATTTGTTACATCGATTATTTTGTATTGAACATCCTGATTTAGCTTTGAATCTACAATACTATTTAAAAACGAGGTTATTAATTTGAATTTATTTTGAATATATTTCACTGTCTACTTCCAAATGTATTTTGGTATTCTTTAGATAAAATATAAATAGCAAATGGCGCATAAGAATACTCATCAACCCAATTTTTTCCATCGCTTGGGATACCGAGAGGTTTTAATTTGTCCAATATTAACATATTGCTTTCTTTAAAGCATTCTTCACAATCACTTTCTGTCCATAAGTAGTCATCAATAGTAACCTGATAGTCTTTGAGATAAAGACTTACTATATCACCACTATTTTTATTCATATTAGAATAGGGGCTGGTTTCAATAGATAGCCAATTTTTAGTATAAAGATCATTAGATGCGACAATAAATATCATTTTTCCATCTTCAGAAAGAAAATTACTTAAGTTTTTAATAAGCATAACTATCTCTTGTTTGCTAGATATTTCCATCAAAACAAAAGAAATTAAAATCAAATCGTATTTTTCTTCTATATTTTTAAAACAATCTTTTTCTATCAAAATGTAATTAATATCTTTTGATGCTTTTATTGCTTGATCAATCATTTTGATAGAAATGTCTACTGCGGTAACTTTCAAACCAAATTCCTTGAGCATTCTGCTAGAGCGCCCAGCTCCACATCCGAAATCTAATGCATTAATACCTTGAATATGTTTTGAAATTATCGAACTCATGTCTCTAAAGGCCAACAATGCTGTTCCCAATGGTTTTTCACCAATTGTTCTAATCATCTCCTGAGTATTGTTCAATGATTTAATGGTTTTAATAGATGTATTCATTTTGTCAACCTCTAATCTTTAAAAGCCGCACAAGTAAATTGTTTGTTTAGTAATCTAAATTGCAAGTGTACGCGCCGCGTACACTAAATAATTTCCTCTAAATATTCACCTAAGTACTCTGTGAATTTCTCTAGGTCGACTTTTTTTAAAGCACTTTTAGATAGAGTGATCCTTCCTTCGCTGGTTATACGAAACAGGACATCGCCATTCCTGTTTTCATAAACTCTAGATGCATTTCGATTGGTTTTTATATTAACCAAATGCTTTTCTATGAGTTTAGATAAGTTGTCTGTACCAAGACCGTCTCTAATTTTTGATGCCAATTTAATAACTGCATTAATATAATTTTCGCCTTTAGTGCATGTTAAAGCCAAAAAAGCGGCCGTTCTTGGCTTGACTTTAGTCATATCTTGCACCTCTTCCCAGACTCCGTTTGGAACTTTATTAAAAGAAAGTAGTTCACTGAGTGATGTTTTGGGAATATTTAATCTTCTAGAGAGTTCATTTTGACTTATATTTAAATCCATCATCAATTTATTATAAGTAATAGCTAGCGAGTAAGGAGATAAACTTTTTTTCTTGTTCTCACTTGTTTGAATTATCAAACAACCAGCGTCATCTTCCTTTGTTAAAACTGCTTTTAAATTTATTTCAGCTATTAAACATGCTCTCCATCTTCTTTCTCCAGCAATCACCTCATAAGAATAATCTAATGATTCTATTTTTCTAACTATAGCTGGTTGTAATTGTCCGTTTTGTTTTATATCTTCAGCTAATTCTTCTAAATTGCCTAATTCAAACTTGTTTCTATCTGCATATTTCCAATTGCGGCATTTTTTGGGATCAATCTCAATTATATTCGAAGAATCATTATAAGATATTTTTTTTTCTAAATGGTCTATTTTATCTCTAAGGCTTTTATTATCTTCAATTTCTTTATTTGCTACGTTTTTCCAATCCAAAGTATTGTCTTTAATAAGGGAACCAATCACAGCCTTCTTTCTCATATCATTTTCCATTTTTTTAATCCTTATGCATTTAATATAAAGTCAACTACACCTAGATATTCGTCTGCGACTCTTGAGTTAGGTTCGTATTCAACTATAGATTTTGATATTGCTGGGCTTTTACATTCCTTTATCTTTACACTTTTCGATATCACTATCGGACAAAACTCCTTTGGATAGGCCTCTTTTAGGTTACTAATAATAGCACTATCAAAAACAGAAGCAGGATTCGACATCGCATTTCCAACAATTGCAGCAACTTTTAAATCATCCGCCACTTTTCTCATTTTTAATATATCTACTTTATCAAAAACATCTTGCATTCCCCAGCTATCATATAGATCGATGGTAAATGGCATGACGATTTTTGTTGTTGCAGCAAGAATTGCATCGAACCAGGGTGAGTCTGTAGGAATCCCGTCACAAATTATAACGTCATATTTTTCTCTATAAGTATGTATTTTTTCTTTCAAACGAAACAAAAGATCTTGTGGCGGTATAGCATCAAGTACACCTCTTAATTCTTTTCCTGTCGCTATCACATCAAGATTTTTGCTGTATTTAAATGGGCTTCCCGTTTTACCAAGTAGTAAATCGCTTGTAGATAATCCTATGTTTGTTGGTGATTTAACAAGAGAAAGACTCAAATGCCCCTGTGGGTCTAAATCAATTGCTAGCACTTTTTTGTTATAAGTAATTTTTTTGTTTTGTGTGCTAGATAGAATCAAAGAAAAATTAAAAGCTTGAGTTGTTTTCCCTACACCACCTTTGTTTGTAATAATACTCCAAACTTCCGCTAATTTTGGCTCTGATTTCAATATGTTTTCATTATAAACTTGAGGATTATTTACCCATGACTCTAGTAATTTTAATGCTTGAACCGGCGCTTTTGTATAGTGCCTTTGCTCTTTACTCATCATCCACTTTTTTATTGTATTTACCGAATATCCTGTAATTTCTGAAATATCTGACTGTTTTAATACATGCTGATCTCGAATTTTTTTAATTCTGTCATTCACATCTTCATCTAAAACCATGTCTGCCATAGTTTATTCCCCTTTGTTTTTGTATTAAAATTGTGTTTTTTGAGTGTTTTTTACTATAAACTTGGAGCTGGGCTACTGTTAAACAATTTTATATTAGTTCTATTTAGGAACTAAATCAATGGTGTTGACGTAATTGGTTCTAATAAGATAATATTTCTATATGACAAGTACTAATAAGTCAGTTAAAGTAACTGGGATATTAAGTTATGGAAATAAATATGAAATAAAAAAGAGGACTAGTTATGAAGAGCTTGCCGGCTCTTCATAACTAACATATTAACTCGGAGCAAAGCTAAAACTAGATAATATCCAAACTTGCCTGTGTGGATGTTTCAGTTGATTACAATTATATTTTAGCCTTGTTCCCTTAAAACATCAATATATTTGATGATAGGGATATTATTATGCTTTTTTTAGAAGAAAAAGATAAAGAAAAGAAGCAACCAAAACAATTATCTTTCTTAGATTGGGTGCTACAAAACCAATCACAGATAGAGTCAAGCTTACTAAATGCCGGTTTAGATTTCATTAATGAGCAAGGAGAAGATCTAAAAGCACCTGTTACAGATCTAATCCTCGATAACCGATGGCACTACATCGATAAGCCTGCTCGAAAGCAAAGCTACAAAGGTATTCTTCAGAAAAACACTCATGGCGTACCTTATCTAAAACTAACCTACTATTCCTTTAGACATGGCGGATATTCCGAACATTTCAAAGCCAAAGAAGTTATCAAAGAATTATGGAAGCAAGGGAGAGAGGGTGTTTATAAGCCTATAGTTCCTCCTAAAAAACCAACACCTGCTCCCATTGAGACAAAACCAGCACCTATTGATTGGTTAGCCCGTGATTACGCACGCTGGGTAGAATTAGCATCTATTGGCGTTAGCCATTATCTAAATCGTAAAGGTTTAAAAGATAAATTCATCCCAGGCATCCGTTTTGGTAAAGACTTTGTAGCTGTAGAGCTTATAGATTTTGACGGTAAATATTGTGGCCTACAAACCATTTACAACAATGGTAGAAAACTATTTTCTAAAGGACTTACCAAAAAAGGGCGCTTTGTTTTAATCGGTGAAGAAACACTACCAAGTCGTCTTACCACCATTCACATAGCAGAAGGGGTGGCAACTGCGGCTTCTATTCATTTGGCTATTGGGGAGCCTGTGTTTTCAGCACTCGATGCTTTTAACCTATTGCCAGCAGCTAAAATTCTTAAAGCTAAGTACCCAAAAACCCAAATCATCTTTTGGGCTGATAATGACTGGCAAAAAGCTGAAAAGTTAAATCCTCGAGGTAAAGTAATTGGTAATACAGGGCTTATTCAGGCCAACAGTGCTGCGTTTAAGCTTCGTAATGCTCTTGTGTGTACGCCTGAGTTCTCACAGTTACCTCAAGACAAAATCAAAGAAGCAACTGACTTTAACGATTTACACAATCTTGTAGGTCTTGATGTTATTGCAAAGACTGTACCTAGAAAGCCTGATATTAAGCTTGCACTCACCCATGAACTTGCAAAGTATCATAACCACACCCATGGTGTTGTATCACCTCAAAACTTTACTTCTGGCAAAAAAATCAACTACAAATCTCGTTTTATAAAAGATGTGGATTTCACAGAAGGGGTGCACCTAGTGCGCTCAGCCATTGGTACAGGCAAAACCGCAGTTGTTGAAGAGCTTGTTAAGAAAAACCCTGATAAGTCTGTACTTTTTACAACCCATTTGATTTCTCTTGTAGAAAGTGCAGCTTTTCGTCTAGGACTTTGTTCTTACAATGATTGCGATGAGTATGACTTACAAATGGAAAATAGGTTGAGTATTTGCCTAAACTCTTTGGGAAAGCTCACTTCCGTTTGTTCTATCCCAAACTACGATATCGTTATCATTGACGAAATAGAGCAGGTCTTATCACGCCTTACAAGTCATATAGAACAAAAGCCTTTGGTGTTCTCCGTTCTTCAGTACTTAATCCAAAATGCTAAAACTGTTATTTGTCTTGATGCGCATTTATCAAAAATCACAGTGGAATTTATTAGACGCACAGTACCTCTGATGCCGGTTACTGTGCATTTTAATGAACATACGCATGAGGATGAAAAAACCATTCTTTTTCATGAAAGTGGTGAAAATATTCTGATGTCTGCAATGCAAGCATTAGAAATGAATCAAAATGTCTATCTTGCCTTTAACTCCAAAAAAAATGCTTATAAAAGCTTTTCAACACTTGAAGTGACTTTCCCTGATAAGAAAGGGCTTTATATCTCTAGTGATAATACAGGGGATAAAGCTAATAAAGCTTTTTTCTCTGATGTAAATAAAGAATCCCAAAAATATGATTATATTGTCTGTACACCATCTGTAAGTACTGGGGTTTCACTTGATAATAACCATTTTGATTTTGTAGGAGGAGTGTTTTCAGCGAACGTTAATACTGCTAATGATTGCATGCAAGCGTTGGGTAGAGTTCGAAACATTGACCTATTGCATGTGTTTTGTGAAAAGAGATTTGCTGATAAGCCAACTCAGGCATCAATAATTGCCTCAAAGTGGTCGACCACTCATGCGCATGATTTATCGTTGATGAATATCAATGAACACGGCGCGCGCATCATCATGAATGCTGATTATGAGCGTTTATGTCTGTCTGTGACTATTGCTAAGAATAGGAGCTTTAATGATTTTTATCAAAGTTTCGCGCTCCTTGCACTGCATGATGGCATAAAACTGGATTATGCTGATGAGATTCTTGATTTAAGTGCAAAGCGAGAGCTTCGTACTCTAAAAAATGCTGTAGTGAGCTTTGAGGCAGGGCTTATAAGTAAAGCCGAACTTTCAATGACAGCAAATGAACTTAAAGCACTTGCTAATAAGCCTCGAAAAACCATGAATGAAACCCGTGGCTTTAAAAAACAACAAATCATTGAGTTTTATAATCTAAATATTGAAAATACTGAAAGTATTGAAGCACTAGCAAGTGTGGATGAAGAAGGGCTCTTTAAAAAACAAGTATTGAATTTAGAACTTGCGTTATCAGACACCATTGATGCCAAAAAACGCTTTTTAGAACAAGTTGAAAATAGTGAGATGTTTGCAGCGGACTTAACCCATTTTGCAACCTTACAGCTTTTATATAAGCAACTTTTGAAGACTTTTAATTTAATTGCATCAAGTAATAATCTAAGTTTGCAAGAGTATCGCTATACCCGGGAATCTATCATTGAATCAGGTTTTTTAACTTGGATTGAGGAGCGGAGGGCGGTATTACAAGGTGTTATTGCAATACCAAGTGTTAGACGACTTAATCTTGACCCCGTTAGATTTGTTGGTACGTTGTTCGCGCGTCTTGGCCTTAAACAAAAAAGGGTAGGGCGAGCTGAAGAGGGTGTGTATCATTTGGATATAGAGCGAATTCAACTCTTAAACAACATCCTTTATCGACGAAAGGTTGGATTAATGGGTTCTCATATTCCAATAGATACCTCAAAGTTGCCTGAAAAAAGAGTCGTTAAACCTGAGTTAATATCTAAGTGCCTACAGAAGATTAAAGAGTTCTTTATATTAGAGCCTGATTTAGCTTATACCTAAAGCGATATTCTATTTGACCTACCTCGATGCTTCGGGGTTTTTGTGTTGCTCCTTAAAAAGCCAGTGGCTTATTTTAAGTCTCATAGATTTATTTTTGTCTATCTTAAATTTTAGGGTTATTTTGTACTTGATTCATTATTAAGCATATCAAACAAATTAAAGCCTTTGGTTTTGGGAACAGGAGAAACTGTGGTCTCTATATATAAACGCCATTTGTGTTCCGGGCTTTAAATAAGCTCCACCTCTAGTGCCTCGATTCCTTTCTTACCTTGATTGGGTTTAAACATCACCGCAGCGCCTTCAGTGAGAGTTTTAAAGCCATCCGTTAATACAGCACTAAAGTGAACGAAGTAATCTTTACCACTAGACTCTATAAACCCGAATCCCTTACTGTCATTGAACCACTTTACTGTGCCCTTAATTTTATCAGCCATGACAACCCCTTTGTTAGCTAGCTATTTTATTGTAAGCGCTTCTCCAATAAAATCAACTGCTGTATACTGGCGCGTAGCGTCGCCTTGAAACCAAAAATATTCATCTCAATTTTTTCTGCAACACAAATAAAGACACATTCAAATCCATGAAGTTATCCACAATTTTTGTGGGGAAGTCATGTACAAAACGACAAAATCCCAGTGATGACGCCCAAAATCCCTAATTTTTATAATTGACCTATTTGGCTTTGATTTTGAATTTTTGTCCATTTCTCAATAACAATGATCTGAAATTTGATGATAGAATCAAAAATACACACCTTACTTACCGCAAACCAAATGGAACAACAGTCGCACGGCATCAAGCTTCTTAAAAAACTATTTTGGTGGGCTAATCTACCGTGTCTTTTATTGGTTTCACTCTATTGTGTTGCTACGCATCAAAATCCAGCGGATTCCTTTTTGTTCATCTTTACGATTTCTCTTTGTATCCCCTATGCTTTCATCAAGGTAGAAGAATACAAGGACGAAACGATTGATCGGGGTTTGATAGGATACATGATGAATTCTTTGAACTGTCAGACAAAGAGTTGATTGATGCGTTCAAGAAAGCACATACGCTACCACCTGGCAAACAAAAGGGCATGTACATAGGAATGTTAGAGTCTGAACTAGAAAGAAGATTTGGTGGCACCGAGAACTAACGCGCATCTATATATCCGATAGCAGAAG
>JACCDN010233238.1_pt1 | contig 10523 bp, 13 predicted proteins | sample 7441691 | NCBI WGS metagenome assembly JACCDN01 (sample SAMN15323439, study PRJNA562643) | freshwater metagenome | isolation source: river surface water | place: USA:Blue River Watershed | collected 2017-08-16
AGGGGCTGTTGACAATTCGCTAGACCAAACAGAAATTGTCGATTTTTGAGCACTGTATCGCAGCATATGTTGTTGATATGTGAGAAACGGAGCGCAGAAAATCGACGATTTATGGCAGGTATAGTAGAATTGTCAACAGCCCCTATTCACTTAATTTTAGACAGGGCTATATAAAAAATCATGCAAGGATTCACATTGCTGGAAGTTCTAGTCGCTTTATTTATTCTATCATTTGGTTTATTGGGCATTGCCGGTTTGCAATTAACCGCACTACAGCAAAGTCAAGATTCGTATGCGCAAAGTCTGGCTGTAATACAATTATTTTCTATGCAAGAAAGACTGCGCGCCAATAAATCTGCTGAAACCAGAAATCGCGAACTGGCAGATTGGAATGCAAGCAATGCGCGCTTGTTATCTCACGGAAAAGGTAGTTACCAATGCCAGGCAAATGTTTGCGTTATTACGATACGTTGGCAAACCCATAAAGAGCATATGCTTTCATTATCCGGTTATCTATGAATAGACCTCTTTCGAAACCTGCCTCTTTTGTCCGACTGCGGCGTTGTGCTCACGCTTCCGATGCTCATTTACGACTATGTATCTGGATTCTTCGCTGCGCTCTGAATGACAGCTACGCTGTCAACTGCCGCTTCGGGTCGTTCGCACGCCTTGCATCCGAACAAAATACTGGATTTCGAGAGAGGTCTAATACGCAATCAGGCTCTTCACTCATAGAAGCTATGCTGGCTTGTACACTAGGACTATTCTTAATACTCACCTTTATTCAGATATACCTTAGCGTTAAAAAAACGTTTGATCTGCAACAAGCTATCGTTGCTTTGCAAGAAAACGGTCGTTTTTCCGCCCATTTTTTGAGTCAAACTATTCGCCTGGCAGGCTATTCATATTGCAATGCTTCTAGCGATTTTGTAAATAAAGATCAGGCCATACAAGGCTATCAAAATGATTTGCCAGATTCTATGAAAGGTAAGGTTGTTAAAAACACAGACAGTATCGTGATTGGAAAATGCGATGTTCAAGACGACACAAAAACCTTTACTCAGTTGGCATTTTTTATTGGCGCGACCACACGCAAAACTGCATCAGGTAAGACAATCAATGCCTTATATGAAATGCCGCTGAATGGTAGCAAACGTGAGCTAGTGTCTGATATAGACGATATGCAAATTTTTTATGGCGTGACATCGGCAAATGGGGAAGATATTTCAGATTATCTGCCGGCAAGTCAGGTTAGCGATTGGCATACCGTAAAATCTGTGAATATCGCTTTACTGTTAAGCTCAGAGTCACCGGTACTGCCTAAGGCTGAAAATTATGAATTTATGGGAGAAACAAAATCAGCTGACCGGTTATTGCATAGAGAATGGGATATTTATGTTGCCTTACGAGAACCTTAGTTTTACAAGAGGTGTAATGCAACCCTCTCAAGGAATGGCGCTCATCACAGCTTTAGTCTACTTGCTAATTATCAGCCTTTTAGTGATTAGCGCGTTTTCATCAGGCATTTTGCAAACGAAAATAAGCGAACATCTTTTCGATGAGAAGCAATCTTTTGCTAATGCCGAATCTGCCTTATTAGTTGGAGAAAACGCCATTGAGATAGACAAAACTCAAGGGCAAGGACAAATAAACGCACAGGCAACTTACCAATTTAATCAAATCGAAAGACCTGAATGTGGTCTTTATTACCAAGTAAATGCAACAGGCCTTGCCATGAATTCTAAAGTTATGCTCCAAAGTGTTTTTGTATTTCCAGACGGTGGTTCTAATCCTTGCACTGCCGAACCTCTTCTTCCTCATAGGGTTATGTGGTACCAACCCGATGACTAAACCGCTATCATCTGGAAGTCGATAGTGGTTTATGGATATCTTGTATAGTCATCAATTCTGCTCTATAATAACATCATAATTGATGACTGGAGATGTGTATGCGAACAACTGTAACGATTGACGATGCTCTGTACGAACGGGCGCTGGAAGTGGCAGATCCAGCCATGGATAAAACCGACCTTTTCCGCGAAGCTATCAAGACCTTTATTCGAATTCAGGCTGCCAAACGACTTGCTGCCCTTGGCGCGGCTACGCCAGAAATACGAGATATCCCTCGTCGACAGGAGGATGATCAACGATGAAATGTGTTCTCGTTGATACGTCAGTATGGGTGGATCACTTCCGGCAACACAACGATGCGCTGGTTAGCTTGCTCAAGCTTGACCTCGTGATGATGCATCCACTGATCGTCGGAGAGCTTGCCTGTGGTACACCACCCAGTCGGAATCAAACACTCGCTGATTTAAGTGGCTTGCAGCAGACTCAACAAGCTAGCATTTATGAAGTCATGGATTTTATCGAACATGAACGCTTATTTGGGTTGGGCTGTGGCCTTATAGACCTGTTGCTGCTATCTTCCACGATAATAACGCCTGAAGTTGAGTTGTGGACGTTTGATAAGCGACTTTCCAACTTAGCAGAACGGTTTGGCGTAATGCACCAACCACGCCTATGTTCTCATTAGGTCAAAAATCTTGCATCTCCCACGCGCCAATGACCCAAGCTACACACATCAATTATCTAAAGCAGGCGCTTGCCTTAGCTCAAAAAAGAAAGGGTTCCTGTGCCCCCAATCCAGCCGTAGGAGCTATTATTGTCAAAAATAATCAGATAATTGCTATGGGCTACCATTTAGGAGCCGGAAAAGCACATGCAGAAACAGAAGCATTAAAACAACTCTCCTTGGAAGACTCTGTTGACGCTGTTATGTACGTCACATTAGAGCCTTGCTGCCATTATGGCAGAACCCCTCCCTGCACAGAACTGCTTATCAAACATCGCATTAAAACGGTTTACTATGGTTTAACAGACCCTAATCCTTTGGTATCCGGGCAAGGGGCATCGCAATTAAAACAGGCAGGTATTGAGTGCGTAAAGTTAGCTTTACCAGAAATCAAGGCATTTTATGAAAGTTATCTTTATTGGACTGACAACACTCTTCCCTGGGTAACTGCCAAACTTGCCTTAAGCTTAGATGGGAAAATAGCCGGAGAAGGCGGAGAACGGATTACCATTACCGGTAGAGAGGCTCAAGCCTTTACTCACCAATGGCGCAAACAATCTGATGCTATATTGACGACAGTAAAGACGGTTATCCAGGATGATCCGCAATTGAACGTCCGTTTGGGTAATGAAATCTATAAAAAACCCTTGTATATATTAGATAGAAACTTGGATTTCCCACGAAGCGCTAAATTGCTAAATACGTCTGAAAAAATAACCTTATTCCATGCAAAAAACATTATAGACAAGAAAAAAAATGAACTTGAATCTCTGGGTATAAACTGTATGCCTATCGATTTAAAAAATGGTATGATAGACCCAGTCATCGTTTTATCGCATATCGGAGGAGAAGGCGTACACGATCTGCTGTTGGAAACAGGCGGTGTCTGTTTTGAATCGTTTGCTCTAGCAAACAGGATACACCGTGCTTTTGTTTATGTAGCACTTAAGTGGTTGGGAACAAAAGCCTACCCTGCTTTTCAGCGGGATACCTCTATTTTTACGCACGCAAAAAATCTGCAATGGCATGTTTTGGGTGATGATGTCGTGTGTGAGTTTAAATTTGACAGCAAATTTCCGCCAGACTTCGACAAGCCTTCGGCGTGAGCGTTTGACTGAGCTCACTTCGAAGGCTCAGTCGAACTCTAAGTCACCGAGCCTGCGGATAAGGTATGAGATATAACCCATGTTCACAGGATTTATTGATCATTGTGGAGAAATCTTAGCTGTAGAACCTTTGTCTGTCGGCAAACGTCTCTTAATTGCCTGCAATTACGAAGATCTTGCGCAAGGCGAAAGCATTGCGATTAGCGGTGCTTGCTTGACCGTCAGTGAGCATGACAACAAACAATTCTGGTGTGATCTTTCACCCGAAACGCTCGCTGCCACTGCCGTCAACCAGCTGATGCCTGGAGATTTGGTCAATTTAGAACGCTCTTTAAAAATAAATGATCGTCTGCACGGTCATTTTGTATTAGGACATGTCGATCAAGTCTGTAAAGTAGTTCGTAAAAAAGTATTGGAAGATTTCACAGAATATGCTTTTGACGGCGTTTTGGCAGATAAAAAAAATTTTCTGGTTAAAAAAGGCAGTATTGCCATTAATGGCGTTAGTCTCACGCTCAATGATATCATGCCTGATGCGTTTGATGTGATGTTAATTCCTGAAACGCTTAGAAAAACAAACCTGGGCCTATTGAAAATAGGCGATTCTGTAAATGTGGAGTACGATTACTTAGCAAAAATTATTTGTAACAAAAAGGCGCTATGAAAAAAAAATCATTCAATAACCATTTTATAACGGCTGAAGAAGCCATCAAAGAAATCCGAGAAGGCCGTTTTGTTATCGTTACCGATGACGAAAAACGCGAAAACGAAGGGGATTTAATCATCGCAGCCGATAAAATCACACCTGATGCGATTAATTTTATGACAAAACATGCACGCGGGTTGGTTTGCATGCCTATGGCAGGAAAAATTGCAGATCGTCTTGGGCTACCTATGATGGTGAAACACAACACTTCTAAACATGGCACGGCCTTTACTATTTCCATAGGCGCTAAACAAGGCATCACGACCGGCATTTCAGCCTATGATAGAGCACATACCGTCAAAGTAGCCGTTGACCCAAACACCATGCCTGAAGATTTATCTCATCCTGGACACATTTTCCCGATACGTGCTGTTGAGGGCGGCGTTTTAAATCGAGCAGGACATACCGAAGCAAGCGTAGATCTAGCACGCTTGGCTGGTTTAACGCCAGCTGCTGTAGTGTGTGAAGTGTTAAATGAAGACGGCACTATGGCAAGGCGCGATGACTTGATAGCTGTCAGTGAACAATACGGCATAAAATTATTGACCATTGCTGATTTAATGGCTTACCGTATGAATCATGAAACCGTTGTAAAAGAGTCAGCTTCAGCCACTTTGCCATTAAAACATTACAATAGCAAAGCCCAGATCAAAATTTTTCAAAATGCTTTAAATCATTCTGAACATACAGTGCTTATTTTCACCTCACCTCATGGACAGCAAGCTCAAGTTCCACTAGTGCGTTTTCATTCACAATGTTCAACAGGCGATATTTTTGGATCAGCGCGTTGTGACTGTGGAGAACAATTAGATGCTGCACTTAAAAAAATGAGTCACGAAGGCGGCATATTGCTCTATTTAAACCAAGAAGGTCGAGGGATTGGGCTCACGAATAAAATCAAGGCTTATGCTTTGCAAGAACAAGGATTAGATACTGTTGAGGCAAATCATTCTCTGGGATTTGCTGCAGATCAACGCGATTATGGGTTGGCTGCCCAAATTTTAAAATTACTTAATGTAGAAAAGATTCGTTTACTCACCAATAATCCTAACAAGATTGACGGCATACAGCGTTACGGCATTGAAGTAGTTTCCCGCGAACCCATTGAAATAATTCCTACACAAAATAATGCTAAATACTTAAATACTAAACGCGAAAAACTCGGGCATTTATTATCGCTGGTAAACTAAACCACTATATGAAAAAAACATTTTCCCCTACTATACAACTTCTTGATCCTGCACCGCGCATCGCAATAGTCGTCAGCGAATTCAATCAAGCCGTGACCCACAAACTTCTTCAAGGCGCTCAAGAGCGTTTGCGCGAATTAGCTGTAAAAGAAGAAACAGCTGTTTGGGTGCCAGGAGCAATAGAAATTCCTCTAATTGTCCAACATTTGGCGAAAACAAAAGCTTATGAAGCCATCATTGCTTTAGGTGCGGTTATACGTGGTGAAACAACCCACTATGATTATGTATGCCAGCAAGTCAGCATGGGGTGTCAACAGGTAGCCTTAGAACATCATATACCGGTTATTTTTGGCGTGCTAACGACTGAAAACGAACAGCAAGCACTGGACAGAGCCGGCGGGCAGCAAGGCCATAAAGGCCGAGATGCCGTGAATACTGCGTTTGCGATGATTCATCTCTTAAGACAACTCTAACTATGCAAATTTTTTCCCAGTGGATTCAACGCAAATTTATTAATACAGAGTTAGGAACACTAAGTTTGTTGTTAATCATGGTGTTACTAACCTTTTGGTTCTTAAGCAGCCTAATCATTCCTGTCTTGGCAAGCGTTATTATTGCTTACTTATTAGATAGAGTTGTTAGCAAGTTGGATGCTTTTGGCCTACCTAATAAACTCTCTGTACACTTGGTTTATCTTCTATTTCTAGGCGCTTTAGTGTTTGGTTTGTTGATCTTGCTTCCACTGCTCTGGGATCAGCTCGCCTTATTTTTTAACGAATGGCCGCTTAGAATTCAAAAAGCTCAAGTTTATATTAACGAACTATCAACCCGCTATCCTGCTTATATTTCTAAAACGCAATTAGACAATTGGATGCATGAGTTTCAAACTAATTTTTCGCAAATTGGCAAAAATGTATTAACGTTTTCTGTCAGCACACTTTCAAAACTCATTACCATTGTTGTGTATTTAGTTCTTGTACCCTTGATTGTTTATTTCTTCATGACAGATAAACAAATTATTCTAAAATGGTTGGCGCGTTTTCTTCCTGAAAAAAGGCAACTCATGCATGAAATCTGGTATGAGATTGATCAACAGATGGGACATTATATCAGCGCTAAAATTCTTGAAGTTTTAATTGTTGCCATTGTTTCGACTATCGCTTTCTTATTATTAAGCTTGAATTATGCTATTCTTTTAGGCGTATTGGTTGGAATTTCTGTTTTAATTCCTTATGTGGGCGTTATTTTAGTTACGCTCCCTGTTGTCATCATAGGTTATATGCAGTGGGGATTTGATATACAATTCTTGTATTTAATCGTTACTTACATAATTCTAATGATTGTAGATGGCAATATATTAATACCCGTTTTATTTTCTGAAACCATGAAATTACACCCTGTAGCCGTCATAATCGCTATTTTGATATTTGGTGGCTTATGGGGTTTTTGGGGTATTTTCTTTGCGATCCCTTTAGCTTCTGTTATCAAAGTATTATTAAATGCATGGCTGCGATACAATCGCACGCCAGTTCAAGAAACGCAAAAGCTGTCTTTGACAAGATAATCTTTTGCGCTAATAAAAAAAGTATGAGATGATTTCTTTTTTGGCTGGGTGGCAGAGTGGTTATGCAGCGGCCTGCAAAGCCGTGGACGCCGGTTCGATTCCGACCCCAGCCTCCAATGTGATGTGACCTATCGTTGCCATTATATGCCCGGGTGGCGGAACAGGTAGACGCAAGGGACTTAAAATCCCTCGGGATTATTTCCCGTGCCGGTTCGATTCCGGCCCCGGGCACCATTTTATATCTTATATCTTTCCATAAAAACCATACCGATTGTTTTTGAGTATAAAATAAATTAACAAGTTTTATATTTTTAAACCTGCTTAAGACTACGCAATCCTCCAGGGTAAGACAACAGTCCTCGCCCTTCCATTCTGATCTCCCTCATCCGAGCTATGATATACTGCAACCGTTACAGCCGACTATTTTTCATGGGGTATTTAAAATGTTTGCTTTCATGTGTGGTCAAATAATTCGCTACCTAATGGTAGGAGGCACCGCCGCACTAGCCCAGATGCTTAGCTTGATTGGTTTAGTGCAGCTATTGACTGTTTCTCCGGTTTTTGCGAACATGCTAGCATATGTGCTCGGTTTTTTATTGACTTTTTTAGGTCATTGTTATTGGACATTTTCACACCACTCAAGTTTGCGCACTTTCTTATTTCTCCGTTATATGTTAGTGGGGGTTTTAAATTTTTTTTTAAACCAGTTGTCTTTTTATTTTTTTTATGAAGCTTTAAATTTACATTATGTCATTGCTTTAGGCATCAGCATTGTCTGTGTAACAATGATTACTTTTATATTAAATAAATTTTTTGTGTTTGTATGTTAATTTATATGCCCAGATGTTAAATCGTTTCAATCGCTATCATCTTTTCGTATTACTGGCTGTACTGAGCCTATGGGTTGGCCTGTTACCTTCGTACTATAGCGAAGAAGGAGTCTATACCGTCTCATCCTTTGAAATGCTATTTAATCACAACTACTATATGACGTATTTGGGTGGAAACATATATGGCAGACCACCTTTATATAATTGGTGTATACTAGGTGTGGCGCGTATTATAGGGTATTCTCATATGCTATTGGCCGCGCGTATAGTAACGATTACGGCTACCATAGGTTCTGCTGCAGTAACTTACGGATTAGCACGCGTTTTAACCCGCAATCCTCTTCTACCCTTACTTGCTGTCCTGTCATTTTTAAGTGGCGATTTATTATTTCGTCGCAGTTGGATTGCCTATGCGGATCCTACATTTGCTTTTTTTATATCAGTGGCTATTTTGTGTATGTGGTTTGGGTACTCAAAAAATCAACAGCGTTGGTTGTGGCTCGTATTGCCTTTACTCAGTGCTGCATTTCTCACCAAAGCTTTAACCTGTTATGTTTTTTATGGGATGACAGTATTGACCCTCTTGATACGTGAACGGCGGTGGCAATATTTCTTCCATCCTATTTCACTTACCGTACATATTGCTACGCTGGCTTTTCCACTGATATGGTTTTTTTTAATATCTGAAAACAGTGCCCTGAGCACCAGAATGACATGGGATGTATGGAATCCCTTTGCAGATTATACATGGTCTCTCACAGGTTACGTGGTGGAATTACTGAATAAAATACTCGTATACATTTTACGTTGGGCTCCTCTTTCATTCTTTGTGTTATATGCTATATTAAGAAAAAATCAAGCTCAACACGCAGAAATTGATCCCACTCCTTCCTGGGTAAAAACACTTTTTTACGCACTCTGTTGGAATGTTTTGCCTTATTTCTTGACTCCAGGAAAAGACCAAATACGTTATTTATTGCCTTTATATCCTTTTATCAGTGTATTATGCGCCTATGTTTTAGTGTATCGCGTGTCACCCGTTGTCTTGCGTTGGACCATGGCATCCTTAGTGATTTGTATTGGTTGTAAGTTATTAGTCAGTCCCTGGGGAGTACCCTGGTTTTCGCATATGAGCCCGAATTTTGATCGGGTTGCGCAAGAAATAATGCACCGTACTCGTAGCTACCCATTATACGCCACAGATAATGTTAATATGATAGGCATACTCGATGCTTTACGCTACCCCGCTCCGCCCCTTGTATTCCCCGATCCCCACGTCCAAGATTGTTTCTACATAGGGGACCCTAAACTTCACCCGAATGATACTATACTGCATAACTACATTCTGTACCCTGGCTATGATGTCTGTGGTATCTTTTGCCGTGGGAAGGCGTGCAATGTATCTTGAGACTAAACGAGATCTGTCCTCTATGCAGTTGGATATTATTGTCCCCTTATTTAACGAAGCCGACAATATTCACCTGTTTTTAGCTGAAGTAGTGCGTGTTCTAGACGCTTTACCATGCTCATACTGTATTTTATTTATTGATGACGGCAGCCAAGATGCTACCTTAGATATCTTATTGGAAATGCAGCAGCGTTATCATTTTATAAAAATTATCCGTTTTACACGTAATTTTGGAAAGGAGGCCGCATTAACAGCTGGGTTAGAATATGCCCAAGGTGGTATTTGTATTCCAATGGACGCAGATCTACAACATTCGCCAGCCTTGATTCCTGATATGCTACGAAAATGGGAAGCAGGCTGCAATCATGTTATTGCAGTGAGACGCTCACGAAAAACAGATACCATCCTAAAAAGGATGTGCTCTTTTCTATTTTATAAATTATTTAATGCTATGAGTGATATAAAAATTCTGTCTAACGCAGGAGACTTTCGTTTGATTGACCGCACTATCGTCAATCGCTTATTACAATTAAAAGAAAGAAATCGCTTTATGAAAGGGCTGTATGCATGGGTAGGGGGCCCAGTAGAGATCATTTATTTCGAGGCACGAGAGCGGTTTCAAGGAATGTCTTCTTTTAATTTTCGATCTTTATTAAAGTTTTCTTATGATGCTCTGACTGCTTTTACAACTATTCCCTTACGCCTATGGAGTTCAGTAGGGTTTTTTATTTGCGTGGTTTCAGGCATTTATAGCATCTACCTGATTATAAACCATTTCTTATATCGAGCCACTGTGCCCGGCCACACCTCGCTCATGCTAGTCATTCTATTCTTTGGTGGGATTCAATTAGTTTCTTTAGGGATTATCGGAGAATACCTATCACGTTTATTTATAGAGTCAAAGCGACGTCCCATTTACATGGTAGAACGCGTATACGAGAATCAGAATAATCCTATCCCAAAACCTCACTTTGATCGCGTACGTGGAGCATGAGAAAAGTTTTTATCCGTTTTAAAATAACCTCAACTCGACATAAGAACACTGAAGAATGTCCATTCCCTTGGCAAAGAAAAATGATCAATCCATAATTTTTTCAATAGGTTAGCTCTGAAATTTGCAAAGACATTCTGTTGAGAGCAAGTA